>Ga0116230_10008024_pt1 | contig 10437 bp, 9 predicted proteins | sample S1TSphfallax_3_FD_88678 | JGI IMG/M metagenome (GOLD analysis project Ga0116230, IMG submission 88678) | Host-associated microbial communities from peat moss isolated from Minnesota, USA - S1T2_Fd - Sphagnum fallax MG | ecosystem: Host-associated > Plants > Peat moss > Unclassified | place: USA...
AGAGGAAACCAAGTGTGGAGAGATTTGTATGGAGAGACATAGTATTTTGTTTTCAAAGATGAATTGATAATGTGATCAACATCAGAACACTTATCTATGAAAATGCAAATACCTCACCACCAACAATTCACCACCAATAGGCTCGCAAGCTCAGTTGATCACATCTAGATAAAATTGTTGCGGTCGCCATTCGTCGTCCTCCTCCTCCTCTTCCATCTAGGGACCTCGATTTTCAAGACCTGGTCATGTCCGTCCGTCGAGGTCCTGAACCAAGATCGGCACCTGGACGGACAGACAGAGGGACAGACACCATCTTAGCTTTAATATATAAGATTGTAAAAGCTCACATATGAAATGGATGAAATTTTTCGTCCTATAACATGGCTTGAGGGTATGCAAACATTATGAAAATTGTAAAAGCTCATATATGAAATGGATGAAAATTTTCGTCGTGTAACATGGCTTGAATGACCCAGCACCCACCAGTGCACCATCCAAAAAATCCTATTCCGAAATTTCATGGATGGGATGAAACTGTTCCCAAGGGGGCAGTTTACATGGTCAGCAATTTTTATTTTCTTCTGGGTTTTATTTTTCCTCTTAATTTCTTTTTCCCAGCTCACTGTTTTTTCTCTAGGGCCTCCCTTTTGATTTTTATTTAATTTTGGCCACCCCTGACCCCATATTATTTTTTGGCAACTCTTACCCACCTCTCAAATCTACCTACTGCCCTTCCTCCTGTTGCCATGCCTCCCACCTTCTCATCTACATTACGCTTTCTGCTTCTTTCTACCTCATTCCCTCCTTTTTTGCTCACCTCCATCCCCAGTGTTTGAGAAACAAGGACAGCTTGAGCATTTGGGTTTAGGGTTTATTTGTGAGCTAGCATTTGGGTTTAGGGTTTATTTGTGAGCTAGCATTTGGGTTTAGGGTTTATTTGTGAGCTTGCATTAGGGTTTAGCTTTGAAGGCTTTGAGTTTCCATGGCTTTAGGAGCCTGAAGAAGGGAGGACTTTCAGGAGTTTGGAGAGGGGAGGAGCAATCCAAGAGCTTGCAGAGCATGCAAAGGCAACAACTGTGAAGATAAGCTTTTTCTCCCTTTTTTTCCTCTTTTCATCATTCTTTTTTTATTTTTAAGAAAAATTTGGCAACACCACTCACAACACAAAGAAGAGGAGGAGTAGCTCTGAGATCCCTGGTTTTTTTTGTCTTTGAAATCACCATTGCCAAGGGGCAATAAGTTCCCATGAGGCTCTCTGTTTTTTTTCTTTTTGAGGTGGTCATCACCAAGGAGCTTTGAATTCCCTAATTTTTTTGTTTTTTGTTCTTTGTCACTAGCTAGCGAGCTCTAAGCTCCCTAGTTTTTTTGTCTTTGAAATCACCATGTTTGGGAGCAATAAGCTCCTATGACACTACATGTTTTTTTTGGAGGTGGCCATCAATAAGGAACTTAAAACTCCCTTGCATTTTTTGTTATTTGTTCTTTATTGCCTCCCTTAATTTTGTTGTCTTTGAAATTGCCATCACCAAGGAGAAGTAAGCTTATGCGGCACTGTGTTGTGAGTGTTTTTCTTTTTTAAGTGGCCATCAGTTGGGAGTTGAAAAATCCTTGGCACTTTTTGTTCTTTTTTCTTCGTTGCTAAGGAACTTTTGAACTCCCTAAGTTTTTTGTTTTCTAAATCACCATTGTCAAGGAGCAATAAGCTTTCGTAGTGCTTTGTGTTGTTTTTTTTTGCTACAATGCCACTCACAACACAAAGAGGACGACAATGATGATATGCTTTAACGTGTCATCATCATTGGTTTTTTTTGTCATGGCGAAAAATACAACACCATCAATTTTTAAAATTATGGTGCAACTAACAACACAACTCATTATTGCTAATTCACAATTGCTACCTTCATTTAGTGTTAGTCTTGTGTTTTTGTGTTGGTCTTCTTCTTAATTTTTGTTGGTGTGCAATTCAAGTGGTTTTTTTCTTTCTTTCTTTTTGCTATTGGTGGTCCTTGTTTTTTATTTTTGTTTTATATGTTTTTGGTAGATGGAAACTTGAAAGAAAGGAAGGACTACTACCTCGAATCAATGAATGCAAGTTGGTGCCAAAGAGGTGCTCGCATTGGCTTCTAGTGGGAATATGAAGGAGCAAGTACATGCTTGTGTTGATGTTGGGGAAACATTTGCAACAAATGTTATTAGAAGTTGTAAGAAAAAAATTGACATCATAAAGGAGCCAAAAATTGTACCTCCTAATGCAGTGCTAAAGCAAGAAAATGTTCAACCTCGTGTTGAAATTGATGGAGGTGACATTGAACTTTACTCCTTACAATTATTTCCCCACCCATCCTCTTTATTTGTAGTCCTGGGGTTTTTGTTTGTCAATTTTTTTGTTGCAATACATTCATTAATTGTGGTCTTCAAACCTTTGTCATACCTTCCTTTTCCATGTGAAAAGGTGGGTGGGGCATTTTTTAGGGGTCTAATTCTCTAAGAAATGCCTCAAGGCTTTGTAGGTGATATATATTTTTTAAGGTTAATTTCATTTTTTGCAAATTTGAACATTGGGTTCTAATAGTAATTTCATCTTGTGTTTTTGTTCATTTATCTTTCTATGGGATAGGCTCCAAGTTGTTTTGCAAAACACACCTAAAGCTCCTAAACCCGCACTTGTTAAACTAATTTTTACCCACATTCTTTAGCTTCTTGGCATGACTACATGATGTGTGGGTCCATCCCTCTCAACATGCTAACCAAGGTGAAATAACCACATTTTTCATCTTAAAATGCCATATTTGTATGCATTGAGTAGATCCCTATATGGAATCATCCCTACTTTAGTCCCTATATATAAGTCATTTTTAGTAATTCATTTAAAACTATTCATCTACACCACAAAAAAATTCCTATGTAACTAAACACTTAAGTTGAGATATTTCCCTCAAGTCACCTGTGGGAACAAGGATCGTTTGATGTGCAACAAAAATTGTTAAGTTCTACATGTAGCAATTGTAATTTTATCACCTTGATTAGATATTTGGTTGTTTTCCCAAAAGTTTAAATTTGTTGATTGTACTTGATGTATGTTACATCATTCTAACAATGGAAGGGATATTGCATGCATCGTTGGTTTGTTTAACATCATCAATCCATACAAGTCAACCTCCCATTGACATTAAATGGGAAGATGATTATTTTCCACTTGCAATTGATCCCAATACACTTGAGGCATATTTTTGTCCAACTCCATGGGTAATTACATTGTGATGCACAAGTTTTCAAAATCTACCTTTTGATATGTATCGTTCTAAACTTCCTTCTTTACCTTTTGGGAGTGGGCTTAAATGGAAATATAAGATTATGAACAAAAGCCCAATTATATTCATAACAAAAATTGAAGCAATTACTTGAGTACTAGTCAACTTTAATGAACAATATGTGTTTTTGCAAAGATTAAACATGCATAGATGTGGGTGGAGGAAAATTTTGTTGGATGTGTAAAAATTGTGAGAAAACTTAAGGGCTTAAATAATTAATAAACGAAAGAATTGAAGTCAATCATCAAGTCTAATTGGCCTCACCTATATGCTATCAACACAAAAAATACACCTATGATAATCAAATACTTATTGATGTCATTAAAGTAGCTTTGGAGCTCACTTCGCAAACCCACCTTAAAATTATTCATAAAAAGTTATTGACCCTAGTGCTTTGTTGAAGCTTTGGAAATTGAAGGTTCAATAGTTTTAGTACATCAAATGTAGTCTTCAATGTTTAACATATTGCTTTTTATATTACAACCCAAAAATAGGATGAAAAGTTGTTCTATGTTGTATGGAGAATATGATGGTTGTATCCATGGATATTGAAGTTGATCATGATCAATCCAAAGGTCCTTTCATTTCTAAAATCTTAAAAACATAGAATTGGAAAATCAAATAACTACCCAACATTAATAACACCTAACAACCTCTCTTAGATTAGCATTGGCCATCATTAAACACCTCAAAACTAAAAAACAAACAACATTAATAACAACCCGTGTTGGGTGGTTATCAAAAATGGAACTTAATAACCAGAGGTTCTCAAGATGGTTCTCAAATATATATAACCATGACAACTTTCAAAAAGTGAAATGACCAATTTTGACATAATAATGGTTTTCATCTTAAAATCTTTTATTTTAAATTGCATTTGGGCTAAGAGATCTAAGAAACATTTTTGCAACAATTACTTCAGGATTAGGATCCTTTAGATCCTTTAGCAAACCTTGCTTCCACTGTGGAAGTTGGGATGGCTCCCTAATGTGTTATCAAGACTATGAGATCAATTAGAAACATTATTCTTCAGGTTAGCATTGAATTCTCTTTTATTATTATATGGTTTCATAGCGAGATTTTTGGAGTCGATAAGGACATGATCAAATAATGCTTCCTCCCCCCTTTGTACTTCTTGGATTTTAATCTATTGTGATGCGGTTGTTGTTGCCTTCCCCTATGGGTTCCCCCCCTTAAACATGTATTGTAGATTATTTTGTTATGGTTTTTCATTATCATTATGAATACACCACATTTGTACCAAAATATTTTTGGTTTTGTTTTCTTGAGTTGAATTAGGGTACCTATTATGATTTTGAGGCACCCTACACACCTCTTGTTGTTTCATTATTAAGTCAATGTTAAGGAAAGGCCATTTTTTCACCAATTCATATCAACATAGCTACCTAACATTAAATCATTATTTGTAGCTAATGTGGCATTAGGTGGTAACTTAATGTTAGGATAGTGGTAGGCATGTGGTAGGATGCCACTAAATATTCAAAAAACATAGATTTCCCATTAAAATGCCAAAGTTATGTAGTAGCTCAAAAAAAGGTCTTGTAAGTTAATGTTTGATAGCACCTTTCATTGTTCCCTTTGTGAACATTTTGACTATAAAATTCCATTCAAAATTCCATCCCAAACATTCCCCACGTTCCTTACAATTTCTATGACGTTTGTTAACTTTCACACCCATGCATGTCGTTCATGTGCACTCACATAATAGCATTGCAAGTTGAATGCATGTTATGATGTACACAAAAAATTGTCATAATTTGACATTTTTAGTATCTATTTTAGTTTCATGCATCATGGTGGAAATTTGGAAAATAATTTTCATTGAAATTTTGTAATAGATGATGGTTTATATGTTTCAATCTAACATTATGTTGGGAAATCGATGCACATATGAATGATATAATAATCTAACAAAGTATTATTTTGATTTGCAAAGACTTGTCACATCTATGCAATTTCAACAAAAGGACTAAAAAGTATTACATTTAATGATTATTTTTCCATGAAATTTACACATACAAAAAAAATATAATAAAAAAAGTCTTTCTTGTCAAAGTTTTCAAAAAAATTTAAGGTCATGGAATTTAAATCAAATAATTTTCAAAGGTTCATTAATACATTATCGTAAGATGATGTTGATGATTATGAATTTTTTAGGTTGATTTTTTTTCTTCCATTGAAGATTTACTTGGGTTAATTGTTATTTTAATCATTTGAAAAAAAATAGATGAAAATTTGAATTTAAAAAAAATGGAAAACTATTGTCAAATAAAGGTTTTTTATAAACCTTTTTTATATTATTTGTGTACATTTACACAATTGAACCATATTTTTTCAATTTCATATTCATGATTCTTGTGGTTTATTTTAATTTTGAAACCCAAATCATTTATATGTGAGATCTTTAGAATAATTCAAAGTGAATGAAATCTTATGTGTTGCTACTTTTAATATTATATGTAGTTCCAAATTTCCTTCAAATTGTGTACATCATAATGTGCATTCACCTTGCAACACTCTTCACTACATTTGTTTGCATTGCAATAAACACTACTTTTGTTTTGCATTGCAAGAATTGTTAGTTCCATCTTTGCAATGTCATGGAATCAATCTTTGGGATCTTTGGTAACAACAATGAGATCAACCTAAAAATGGAGCGAGAAAAAACTATAAGTTGAAAAAATCCTTGCATTTTTACATAATTTGTAATAATTTACTTTTGCAATTTCAAAATCACAAATTGGGTTCTTTAAGTTCTATACATATACCTAGAATATTTCTTTATATAGGTTTTTCACAACCAAATGATGATGTACTTGAACCAACACGAAAAAAAAACAAAGGTAAAAAACCCATCAATTTTTTTGAACCAAGTGTCAAAATCCAAGTTAGGAAGCCATGCCAGCCCAATTGGGAGCATGGCGAGATCATTGCTCTTGTTGTAGCAAAGAAAAAGGAACACATGGCCAACATATAACAAGTTGATGGTTGTGATCAATTTGAGACTGTTGTGACCAAGTGGAAGAATGTTTCTAAAATTGTCATGAAATGGGTTGCTCTTAGCACCTCAAAAACGATCCAACATGCAAAGACAAGTGGTGTACCATCACTAATGATTTCAATAAGATTCACAATTTCATGGTGTGCATGGGGAATAACCAAAATTATTAAAAAATGGGAGTTTAGGAATGAGTCATTGCCCATTTTCCTTGAAACTTTGGACAAAGGTTGTATGACATGATATATGAATTCCAAGGTAGTAAACCAATCTTTAATTGCCACACATGAGGGATATCATGGATGTGAAAGATGGAAATTCTAACCCTACTAGCCATACCCCAAATGAATCCATTGAAATCAATGATGATTATACAACAACTATAGAAGTTGGAGCAAATTGTGACAATCTACTAATAGACAAAGTCTATGCCACCAAAATTGATGACACGTAGTTGTATGAACAACCCCAAACCGCATTTGTTTTAGCTCACCATTTTAGTTTTGAATAAGTTTTCATGATGGCACATACCTCACCTAACAATCCAAGGAATGTGATAAATAACACAATGATCCTAGGAAATATTATCCCTCTACAAGTATATTTCTCCCTCAACCCCAACTTTTGTCAACAAAGTAGGTTGTAACAAGAAGGGGCCAATAACTCCAGTGCAATCAATGGGAAATATAACATGTAAAAAATTAGGTTAGAATACAACACTCAATTCATATTTGTTAAGAAGCTTTTTGAAAGTGTTTTTTAGAATGCCAAAAACATAATTTATGACATAGTGGCCCCTCTTGTGTTTTTTTGTTGTAAAGTAGCTTGGGAATAATGTGGTGGTCATCTTCTTTATAAGGGGTCATGATCCAATTAGTAAATGTGTACCCTTTGTCTCCCAATAAGTAGGGTGGAATTCCATTTCCGCATCCCTTAATTGGATTAAATAGTGCATGGTATTGAGCTTGTTGATACAATCCATACCTTCTTCAAATTCGTGAATCATTCACACTCCTCAGCAAACCAATGCAAATTTTTGTGAATCTCTTGTTGGAGTCCACCACAACTTGGGCAACCATGGAATAGCCCCAAACTTATGATAATAGTACTCCTCAAGGTATGGGATATATAGTTTAGAAATTAGTAAATGGGTGCCATCAATATCACTTTGCATGTCGGGCAAACCACACAACACTTAAAACATTTCCATCATTTTCTGCATTTCAGGTCCTCTGGCTAAGAGACCAACTTCTTGAAAGCAAGATTTGTTGGAACAACAAATTCTTGGAGAATCAAATATACAATGGATTTCCCAATTGCGAACAACTTGTTACATATCATAAAATTATAACCATGAGTAAGCTTGTAAATGGCACAATAAACATGGATTTCAATAGGGATGGATTTGTGGTATTTTGTATTTTGCTTCATGAGAGTTAGTTGAAATCTATTAACTATCCCGAAAAAGGTGGATTTTAACATTCTGAAAATTTCCATGCATTGGTTATCTTCATATTTTATGAGCAAAAATCTTGAAAACCATGTTTTATTTCATTTTTCACCTAGTACCTTAATTCTTGAAACAAATTTCCATAAAAAATTGTCAAATTATTTTCATGAAGTGTAGCTATATAAAATAGAAATTCAACAATTCCCATGGCTATGGATGCATTTGTGACTAAATTTAGATCTTGGACAAGGGAATTGTAAATATGATCCACAAGTTGGAACAACATCATAAAACCTAAAGTGAACATTGTTTTTTATTGAACTTCATCCATGAACTACATAAATGAAATGTGAAATAAATAAAAAAGGTTTGAAGAAACTTATTTGGATTTGGCTAGGAAGATGATGTTGATGTTGATGTAGTTCAAAACAACGCAACATGAACAACGTGTGCGAAAAAACGAACATGTACATTATGTTGTTATGTAGTTTATTAAAGCATTGTCAATCAAACTCATATTTCCCACAATTGTTGCAATTCTAAAAAAATGTCCAAAATGTAAAACAATAAAAAAAATGAATAAAAGAAAAAGAAAAAGGTGCATGCACATATTAGTGAAAAGGTGTAGTTGGAGAATTGATGAAGCTCCACAAGCTTTACATGGCAAGAAATTGTGAAAGATCAGGAAGCTATGAAGGCAAGAAACTTTGAAAGCTTCATGAGCTTCAAGGGCAAGAAACTATAAAAGCTTTAAAAGCTTTAAATGCAAGAAACTATGAAAGCTTTCAAAGCTTTAAGGGCAAGAAACTATGAAGCTTTGATAGTTTTGAAGGGGCAAGAAATTGTGAAAGCTTTGGAAGTTTTGAGGGCAAGAAATTATGAAGCTTCATAAGCTCTGAAATTAAAAAACAATGAAATAGTGAAGAAATAGGACATTGAAAGAAAAGCTTGGAATGTCGAAAGGGAATGGCTACAAAACGGAATGTCTTGAAATACATTTTTACCATTGTGTTATCATGATTTTATATGTGAATTGTTAAACCTAGAGATGGGAATCTTTTAGAAGAATAATTTAACATTGTCATGATGTGTGAATGTACTTTTGTGCTAGCTAACATTGACTTTTAGGTAGCACTATTTAAATTTTTTGTCTTCTATTAATGGCTACATAGGTGTTAAGGTCCCTACTACTAGAGGCCCTAACATCATATGTGAAAGGTGCCTTAATAATTAGTTCATGGGTGTGCTCACAACTTTTTCTTTTTTTAAAGGAGCCATATTGGTTGGTGCATCATTAAAGTTTTTGGAACATTGGGCATGACCCAATAGAAGCACCTTTTTGGACCCTTAGTTGCAATATACAAAACCCTTAGAATTCACCTTTTCAATTTATATACATCAAAGTTAAATGTTGGGCAAACCATATGGGATAAATCCAAGGTGCTATTGGGAAACACATTGGAAACTTGATGTGAACCCCAATGGGAACACATTGAACAAGGGGAAAAAAACATGCATAAACCCAAAACTATTATTATTATTATTTTTGCATACTTGAGACATGTTCCAAAAGCTTTCTCATTGGTTACATGAAATTTATATTTATATTTGTCCTAAGTAATGGAACATAGAAGCTTTTTTGGCCTTTATCAATTCCAAAGCATTTCACACGTTCGACCATTCTCTAAATTTATCCAAAGTCTATGGTTTTTGGTCAACAATGTAATGGTGTAATTATTATATTTCACAATTATTATTATTAATTCTAACTATTTCACTTTTTTCTCATAACTATCTCACACCTTTCCATTACCCATTTACATGGCTTGGAAATGCACATTTCACTAGAAAAATCAAATTTGACATAAACATCTCAAAACACCCAAAGAATGTAAAAGGGGGAGAGGGAGGGTGGAAGGAAATTTTGCTTAATTTGGAACCTTATTCAAGGATTATAGTCATGATCATAAAATTAAAATTTAAAGATTAATTTAATTATTATAATACATTTCATATAATTTTAAATATTTTAAATAAAAACTTATATTGATAAAAATCATTACAACTATCTCTCTTGCAAAATGGCTTTAAATATTTTAAAATATTCTTTCATCATTGTAGATGTTTAAAAATAATAATGTATTTGTTTTATTCCTTTATTTTTTTACACTATATAAATTATAGATAGAAATAATGAAAAAATAAATAAATGCAACTGATATCATTATATTTGAATTTTTTAAAAATGTGAATTACATTTAATTATAAAATCTTTGAATTGACATTATATGACCTTGGATTAATTTAAAGCTTTTTCCTTAGCCATGGGGTTCTAGTCAAGTAGAGGTGGAAGTCCCTTTACCATGGGACTTCTACCAATTGAGGTGATGGACCCAAGGGTGTTAGGGTCCATCACCTAAACCTGTGGAAGTTGTGAGGCAAGGGGCTTCCCCTAGATGAAGAAATTGGAAGTTCTTTTTAGGGTTTTAAAATCTTTCCCTTGTAGACAAGGGGTCTAAAAATGTAGAATTGCTCATCAAAGAAAAGAAAGAAGTTGTGGAGTTTTCTTATGAGGAAGATTGTATTATAGGGAAAAACCTTTAAGAAGGTCCCGCCTCTACAATTTAGGGTGCCAACATTTGGAAAATAAATTCTCA
>Ga0116230_10008025_pt1 | contig 10436 bp, 7 predicted proteins | sample S1TSphfallax_3_FD_88678 | JGI IMG/M metagenome (GOLD analysis project Ga0116230, IMG submission 88678) | Host-associated microbial communities from peat moss isolated from Minnesota, USA - S1T2_Fd - Sphagnum fallax MG | ecosystem: Host-associated > Plants > Peat moss > Unclassified | place: USA...
GGCAGTTGCTTACAAAGGGCAAGGGAGCGGTGTTTCGACAAGCCCCTTTCATGCTTATTTTACTAGAGCGCGAGGGAGGAGTCTGTCAGAATCTCTCGCTTCAATCGATCCAGGAAGCGAAGTCACTGGTATTGCTCTTGTCGCGAGCATTAAGCAGGGTCGCTACGTGATATGCGTTGCCCATTTAAAGCAGAGGGGAGAGGCGATCAAAAAGTCGCTGGATCAGAGAAGAGCGGTTCAGAGGGGGAGAAGATCTCGCCACAAGCGATACCGCTTTACCCGTTTTGCAAATCAAAAATACCCTTTTGGAGGGTTACCCCCTTCGATCCAGTCGCGCGTTAACAATGTTTTTCATTTAGCCAGGCGATTGTGCCGTCTGACTCGGGTGACTTCTGTTGCTGTTGAGACGATCCGTTTTGATAGGCTAAAAATGGCACATCCCGAATCTCCCCAAAAGTTTGGGAAGAAGAGATCGCATAGACAATCTCGCCCTCTGCTGCTAAAGCTGTCATCAAAAAATGTTAACGCCCCCTCCCTCAAGCGAGGGGCTTGTGCAAACAACCCCGAAGTTGACCAGCCTAAGCCCTAAGTTTAACTGAGGGCTACGTGAGGAGTGAATAGATAGGACCCATCGGATGCTTCTCCAGCTCCGCGCTCTGCCGCAAGGGGTTAAACAAAGGAAATGAGAGAGGAGAGTCTTTGTGTTAGACAAAAATAAACAACCTCTCATGCCGTGCCATCCTGCGCCTGCGAGGCAGTGGCCTGCAAAGGGTCATGGGGGTTATAGCGAGATCATGGAAAAACTATGATCGTTTGATGCACCTAGACAACATAGAGTCCTCAAAACAATGCATTTGAATGAGATGGAAGCAGAGCGCTAGGATGGGATCGGATAGATCAGCAGGCGAAGTCAAAAGAGGAGTCTTATCTGGGAAAATTTTAGAAAATTTATGCACAAAAACCCCATGTGCGTTGAAGATTCTACATCGTCTATTTTAGACGATAGAAGACTGGCAAATTATGTTATCATGAGCCCGTTGCCTTAATGGCGCACGACGGGTTCTCACGAGGGAGCAGTATGAGAGTGAGCAACTCCTGTACACTTCTCTTTCAGGAGACCTTCTCTACGCTGTTGTTCGGTCAGGAAAAAAACCAGGGCACGATCGGGGACGCATCGCCGTGCAAGCCACAGGAAACTTTAATATCAAAACGTTCTGTAGAGTTTTTGAAGGAATTCACGCAAGACACTGTCCCCTGTGTCAACGAGTGGATGGTTTTGTGATTTTTGTCAAAAAAAAATCTAAAAAATACAAGAACAGGGTCGGTGCTTCCTCCTGCGACTAAAATCGCGGGTTTCCGCGCCGTCAATTCTATGAAAAGAGGACGAAATGCAAGAAATTTTACTTAACATTGAATCAAAAGAAATGCGCTATGCGCTGTTAAAGAACGGGGAGCTGCGCGACCTGATCATCGAAAGGAAGCAAGAAAGGCAACTCACGGGGAACATTTATCGAGGAAAAGTGAAAAACATTCTTCACAATATTCAGTCCGCTTTCATAGACATCAATGAAGGGGAAAATGGCTTCATCCATATCTCAGATATCATGGAAAATACCAAAAAGTTTGAAGAACTATTTGATATGGACTTTGACCTTGACTACGATATCAAAGCACTCAATCAGAAGGAGCAGCGCAACTTGGGAATTGAGCAGCTCATGAAGCCAGAACAACCCGTGCTTGTCCAAGTGGTGAAGGAACCCATCGGATCAAAGGGAGCTCGTTTAACCTCAAATATTTCAATTGCTGGACGCTACCTGGTCTTATTACCTAACTCCTCTCATCGAGGCGTTTCTCGCAAAATTGAAGAGCGCACGACCCGTGAGCGGTTGAAAAAACTTATCCGCTCTTTCGAAATGCCACAAGACATGGGCCTCATTTGCCGCACCGCTAGTGCAGGAGTCACTCCTGATCTCTTGATCGGAGAAGCCCATGATTTACTCAATCATTGGCAAACGATCATGGAAAATTTTCAAAGAGCCAATGAACCCACTTTACTTTATGCAGAATCTGATTTGATCAAGCGAGCGGTTCTCACCGCCATTGACAAGCGTTATGATCGGATCTTAATCGACGATTATCCTACTTATCAAACCTGCCAATACCTTTATAGTCGTTATGCTAGTGAACATCCGTTACGTCTGGAATATTATCGCGATAAAACTCCCATGTTTGAACGTTTCCATGTCGAAAGAGAGATCGAAAAGGCTTTGCGCCACAAAATTTGGCTTCCTGGGGGGGGGTATCTTTTTTTTGAGCAAACAGAAGGGATGTATACGATTGATGTCAACTCTGGGAGAAGCAATAAAAGCAAAACGGATGTAGAAGAGTCTCTTTTGCGCGTCAACCTGGAGGCCGCTGAGGAGATTGCCCGCCAGCTCCGCTTGCGCAATATTGGAGGAGTGATCATCTGTGATTTTATTGATATGCAACTCCGGAAGAACCAAAAGCGTTTACTTGATCGCCTTAGAGATTGTATGAAGGAAGATTCTGCCAAATGCACCATTCTTGGAGTGAGTGAGTTTGGCATTGTAGAACTGACGAGAGAACGCAAGCGTGGCTCTTTAATGCAAACCATTTTTGTCCCATGTCCCTATTGCTGTGGAACTGGGATGATTAAATCACATGAAAGCGTTTCCATTGAAATTGAGCGAGCGTTGAAAAAGATCATGGCGCGCCAAGAACAAGCGACACTTAAACTGGTGATCCACCCTCAAGTCAATCAATACCTTGAAATCATGGATAAGCAACATTTTGTTAAGCTGGCGACTGAGTCTCACGCGCACCTTACCTTTGAAACAGACGATGCCTTACACCTAAATGAATGGCAATTTTATTCCGATCAATACAAGCGGATTGAAGGTTAAGATGCCTCCCCCTGTTCTTTCTCAATTAGACTCTTATTTAGAGCAAGGAACGCTCACTGCCAAGCTTTACCATCTCATTCGAGAATTTTATGGAAACTATCAACAGGCAGCCTTGCAGTCTCCCCAGAGGGAAAAAACAGGACCCATGTTTGCATTGCTTATCAAACTCGTCATTGAACAGCTGCAACATCCTCACCCGTTTTCCATTTTTCATCAGAGTCTTCGTGAACCATTTGATTATTATCAGTTTGGACTCGATTTTATTCGCCCCTTCATCGATTTTGCCCGTTCAAAAATTGTGGGGATGAGCTCCCTGCAGGAGATTGAAGATCAGCTTAGAAAGCATGAAAATGTCATTCTCCTCGCCAACCACCAGACAGAGCCAGATGCTCAAATTATTAGCCTATTGCTAGAGAAAATCAATTCTAAACTAGCCTCTGAGATGATTTTTGTGGCAGGTCATCGAGTCATCACCGATCCGATGGCCATTCCCATGAGTTTAGGGCATAACCTGTTATGCATTTATTCAAAAAAGCATATCTCACACCCCCCTGAAGAAAAAGCCAGAAAAATTCTCCACAACCGTCGCACCTTACAGCAGATGCAGGAGCTCCTCAATCAAGGGAGCCATTGCATTTACGTTGCTCCTAGCGGAGGAAGAGATCGCCCGAATATGAAAGGCGAAATCCACGTCACTCCTTTTGACCCCCAAAGCGTAGAACTTTTTTCTCTCCTTGGGCAACAGGCGGAGCGTCCGACCCATTTCTATCCCTTAGCACTCCATACTCATCATTTAATGCCCCCTCCAAGTCAGGTCGAGAGAGAACTCGGAGAAAAACGGATGATTCATGTGGCTCCCGTCTCCTTGGCCTTTGGAAAGGAGGTAGACATGGAGAATTTTCCAGGCAGTCAGGATGGGGATAAAAAGAGGAAGCGGAATCAACGAGCGGAATACATTTGGCAAAAGGTTTGCCACAGCTACCAGGAAATATCGCCCTATGAACGTGTCGCTCCTTCATTGGATGGCGTTTAATCTTCTCGTTTTTGCGGTATTAGGGATTGACCTGTTCCGTTCTTTCCGCCATCCTCATGTCATTGGATTAAAGGAAGCACTAGTGGCCTCTTTTGTTTGGGTGGCTTTTGCTCTACTTTTCAATGGATGGATCTATATTAGGTTTGGTCCAGGCCCCGCTCTGGATTTTTTAACCGGCTATCTGTTAGAGAAATCTCTCAGCGTGGACAATCTCTTTGTCTTCCTCATGCTTTTTACTCATTTCAACATCCCCTCATTCGCCAAGCATGCGATTCTATTCTATGGGGTCTTGGGAGCCATCGTGATGCGTGCATTGCTCATTTGGGCTGGCATTGCCTTAGTGGAACACATGGCTTGGATGTTGGTGATATTTGGTTTATTTTTAATTTTCACCGGAGTTCGATTGGCATTTCATACAAAAGAAGAAAAAGTTGAAGAACACCTCCTCTATCGTTGGCTAAAAAAATGGTTTCCCTTCACAGACAACGACACAGGCAATGCATGGATCATTCAACGCAAGGGTCGGTGGATGGCCACCCCTTTGTTGGCTGTTCTCATTCTGATTGAAACAACTGATCTCCTCTTTGCCTTAGACTCAGTTCCTGCGATTCTGGGAATTACAACAGAGCCCTTTATTGTGTACACATCTAATATCTTTGCCATCTTAGGACTTCGTTCCCTATTTTTTGCTTTAGAGGGCTTAATGAAGGCTTTTTATCTGCTCCATTATGCTTTAGCGTTTATTTTAGTTTTTATTGGATCCAAAATGACGTTGGCAGATTTCTTTGATCTTCCGACCTGGGTCACTTTAATAGTTCTATTGACCTCTCTAGCTTTAGCTGTAGCAGGTTCTTTATTCTTTCCGTCAAGATCACAGGCCTGATATGTAGAAGGAAGCCTAAGTCAAATGTGCTATCTAATTATAGGCACTGATAGGGATAAGATATCCTCATCTCCGGTGTCTCGTCCGCACGGGGATTTTTCCGAATATAATGCTCAAATTCCTGTTTAAACTCCTTTATAGCGCTAAGAATGGGGGGAGCCGCCCCTATCGCTAGAGCACAAAAGGAGGTGGCTGCCATGCTGCTGCACACCTCTTGAAGAAGAGATAAATCGCGATAGGTTCCCCCCCCTGCTTCAATGCGCGCTAACACCTGAACCATCCAGCGCGTTCCTTCCCGACAAGGAGTGCATTTTCCGCACGACTCATTTTGGTAAAACTGCATCAAACGATGCGCGACCTTGACCATATCGGCTGAATCGTCCATGACGATAAGGGAGGCGGTTCCCAAAGCAGAATCGCGTGCCATCAATGTTTCAAAATCCATGGAAATATCCAAGTCGCTGAGAGTTAATAGAGAACACGATGAGCCTCCTGGATAGCATGCCTTAAACTGTCGGCCAGGGAGCATCCCTCCTGCTGCCTCCAAAACCTCTCGCAAGGGGATCCCAAGAGGGAATTCATAGCAACCTGGGCGACGAACCTGACCGCTAATTTGAAAAATTTTTGTTCCTGTATTCTTGGGCTTTCCAATGCTTTTGAACCACTCTGCGCCGTGGTTGACAATATGGACAACATTGCATAACGTTTCAACATTATTGACGATTGTGGGCTTGCCATAAAGACCAGCGACTGCAGGAAAGGGGGGCTTTAAACGGGGAGTGGCGCGAAAGCCCTCAAGAGAATTCAACAAAGCTGTTTCTTCGCCGGCAATATACGCTCCTGCCCCAGGATGAAGGATAATCTCTAAAGAAAAAGGAGATGTTAAAATAGGAGAGCCGACATAACCTTTCTCCTTCGCTTCTTCAATAGCCACACGTAGTTTGGCCATCCCCTCAAAAAATTCACCGCGGGCATAAATGAACGCCAGATGAGCGTCAATAGCATAGGCAGAGAGGATGATGCCTTCAACGAGTTGATGCGGATCACGCTCGATCAACAAACGATCCTTAAAAGTCCCTGGTTCGCTTTCATCGCAATTGCAGACCAAATATTTTGGAAGAGCTCTCTCCTGGGGGAGAAATCCCCACTTCAAACCTGTGAGAAATCCAGCACCCCCGCGCCCTCTTAATCCTGACTCTTTCACCCATTCTTTGATTTCTTCAGGAGGAATGTGGGGGATCGCTTTTCGCACCGCTTGATAACCCCCATGGCGCTCATAGGTCTGAATATGGCATTGACCAGGAGAGTCGATATGAGCCATGAGAATACGCATTTCAGGCATCTGACACTCCTCGTTTCGCCTCAGCTAAAAGACAGTCGATGTCCTCATCCTTGACAGGCCCCATGACTTTCTTATCCACCATCATCATCGGCGCCCGATCGCAAGCGGCCAAACATTCTGAAGCCATCACCGTAAATTCCCCATCTGCTGTCGTTTTTCCAGGCTTCACTTGAAGTTTATCGCACACAAGGGCCATCAATTCATCCCCTCCTCGAAGCATGCAAGAAACGTTTTTGCAGATGTGAATGAGATGTTTTCCGACCGGTTTTTCAAAAAACATATCGTAAAAGGTCACAATCGCATTGATCTCATTGGGATCCAATCCAAAAAGACGCGCGACTTCCCTCTGTGTCTCAACCGAAAGATATCCCGCCTCTCTTTGAGCCAAATGAAGGGCCGGGATCAGCGCAGAACGCATTTCAGGATACAATTTCTGCAAAGCTAAAATCTTCTGTTTCGTTTTTTCACTCAGCATCGTGCTCCTCATGGACTATACCCATTCCAGTTCAAGAGTTGAATTTGGGCTTAGCCAAAGCCCCGTGCTTCAATTTTTATCATTGAATCGCCGGAGCTTTGGCTTTGTCCAAATCCAATTCTTGAGGGTTAGCGATCCACATCTCCCAGGATGGGGTCAACGCTAGCGATAGCCACCACAACATCCGAGAGAATCAAGCCAACTAACACCTTTTTTAAGACTTCAACGTGAGGAAAGGAAGGGGAGCGATCGCGCAACCGGTAAGGACGATGACTCCCATCACTGACCAGATAAAACCCCAACTCTCCGCGAGCAGACTCTACACAACTGTAAAGAGCTCCTGCAGGGGGATGAATTCCCTCGCTGACCAATTTAAAATGATGAATGACCGCCTCCATGCTCCGCGCCAGTTCGCGACGTGGAGGCAAGGCCACTTTTCTGTCATCCGTAATCACAGGTCCCGGTTGTAATCTTCTCAATGCCTGTTCAACCAATGAGGCGCTTTGTCTCATTTCTTCCATCCGGACTAAATAACGAGCGTAAGCGTCCCCTTCCCGTTGCGTGGGAATATCAAATGAGTAGGTCTCATACCCTAGATAAGGATACGCCTTACGGATGTCGTAGGAAACGCCAGCGCCACGAATCACCGGCCCTGTGCACATGTACTGCTGACAAAGCTCTTGATTGATGACTGCCACCCCTTGCAACCGCTCACACCAAACATAATTCTTTGTCAACAAAGCATCTAGATCCTTCCACGTCGCCGGAAAGTGCTTCAAAAAATCGCGCACATGTGCTTCAAATTCAGGATTGAGATCATAGGCCAGTCCCCCAATCCGCCAACAGCTAGGAAACATCCGAGCACCCGACATCTCTTCAAATAGATCCAAAATCTTTTCCCGTTCCGCAAAGCAATACATGTAAACGGATGACATATTCAGCTCAAGGGCACTCGTGCCGAGCCATAGCAAATGGCTAGCCATCCGCGAAAGTTCCAGAAGAATCAGGCGAATCGTCTGCGCCCTTTGCGGAACGCCAATATTCATCAACCGTTCAACTGTTTGTGCAAACCCCTGCTCCTCTGCGGGTCCAGATAAATAGTCTAATCTGTCTATGAGGGTAAACACCTGATGATAGGTGCGCGTCTCGCACTCTTTTTCCACCCCTGTGTGGAGGTATCCAATCACCGGCTCAGCCGATAAAACGACCTCGCCATTGAGTTTTAGCTTAATGCGAAGAACTCCATGCGTCGAGGGATGCTGTGGGCCCAAATTCAGCTCCATGACATCTCCCGTTGCTTCAAGACTGAGATCTTTATCTATCTTTGACATCGCCGATGATCCACTCCATGGGGCTAAGGCATAGGCCTATTGGGTCCTTTATGTAAAAATAAAGGAATGTTATTCTTTTGAGCTTCTACCATAATATCAAATGTCACGACAGCATTTTCCACATCTTTTTTTGTAAGGTTGCTACTCGATTGCAATTTCTCGTTTAGCTCTTTTAAAATCAACTCTTCTTGCTCCTTTTGATTGTCTTTGAGGGCCAAGAGCAATAGCCAATTATTTTGGATCTCTTTGAAAAGGGGCGACTGAATCCATTCAAGAGCTGGGGGTTTCACACCTATTCCGACGACATCTAATTGATTTGTGTACATTTGGACTTCATTATAGAATTCTTTCATAGCCAGCATCTCCTCTTCAAGTTTGACTCTGAGAGTCTCAATTTGCTCTTTTAAAGCTGGGTGAAAGGTTTCTTTTCCTTCCAATTGTTCCAATATCTTCATGTATTTTTCATTGGCTTGTATTGTCTTAAATGAAGAAACTGCCTCTGTTACGGTGGAATTGCTCATCGTCCTCAAATAAATCGTATTGAAAAGTTTGTCTTTTGATCCGTTTAACCAATTTTCCATCTCCTCTTTCGTCATTGTCTCGCCTTCGTCAGGGATCATCTCTTTCAATAGACCGGCACTCACTAGCTCGCGGTGTAAGGCACGAATCTGTTGATTTCTGCTTCTCTCTGCCGGATGCAAAGGATGGTTTGCAGTCTTAGAAAGATCATAACCTGTGATCTCTTGTCTGTGCAATCCACGATTTAAAACGTTGGTGTCTTGAACAAACTTCACGATCGTTTCCCTTAATGCTGTCAGATCCAACGTTGTCACCCCCAATTCCTTTTCCATCTCGGGCTTCTCGCGAAGAAGCTCTAGAAGAACATCGACCTGACGTTGAATCCTAGGGCAAACGATCTCTTCGGTATAATACTTTTTTTCGAAAAGAGATGAATCTAAGGCAGTCAATTGCTCTACTACTGGTGATTCTGAGGGGATCACCTTTTTTAACCGAGCCACTAACCCATCCACAAAATCAGAGGCAAGTTTTAATTTTTCTTGATCCTCGATATATCCCAATACTACCTGCCTGGCTGAGTCATAAAAAGGAGCCTCTTTCATATAGACTTCAGAAGGAGAAATAATATCAAAAGAGGCTGGGGAACCAATCATTGCGTCTTCGTCAGTAGGAGCGCAATACACAATGATCCCTTGAGACTCGCGAAAGGTACGATCCTCATCGCTATGGATAATGCTGCAAGAACTTTTTATGGTCGGAAGAAGATCTGATGCCTTAATATCGCTCACCTGGCTTGATAAGCCAGGTTGAATAAATAGGCGTGCTCTTGTCGCGGGTTGATCCGTAATCAGCCGGGGTTTCTCTTGTTTCATCTTGTAAATGATAAACTTCTGTTCTCCAGAAATACAGATCATAGGATTGTATTCCTCAGTGATGGGATTGTTCAGATCTTCAACAGATCCTTCAGCTCTGCACTGCTTAATGAATTTTCCCTCTTTAATCAACTCTTGGAGAATAGGATCCTCGCGCCTGGGAATCTCTCTCCTCAGCGCCTTTTTTTCGTCCCCCTGCAGGGTTCCCTGAAATAACTCATTCAATTTGAAAGTGGTTGAGATTGAAGGATTGGGCGTCACGATATGTGTATCAGTTAACGAGGAAGCAGATGATTGTAAGGGAGAAGCGAGCACTGCACTCGCCGCTGCTTGCTCAACAGAAGAAGGCATCTCTTCCTTAAGCGGAGAGGCACTCGTTTGTGGTAATATACCCGTTGTCTCTTTATTAAAATCAGGAATTGGATTCATAATAACCTCTTTTTAATTTTATTTGTGAGAAAAATACAAATTTTTATCATAATTATTGAAAAAAACAATGCATCATTTCATTCATATCATCATAGAAATTAGAAATAAATACTTTTTTAAATAAAATTTTATATCTAAATTTCATTATAAATTAAAATTTATTTTTATATATATTCAATTTTAAAAGTGACAATATTAAGCAGGTTTAAATCCCTTAGAGGGTGTTTGGAAAGTAAAAAAATGGCTAACAAGACATCCAGTCTCGATTTTTATCTAAAATTTTTCGAAATCCAAGCCTCAGTGCTGCAGCCTCGAAACAGTTAACAAGACTAAAAAGAAAAAAAAGAGGTGCTCTAAGGAATACAAACAGATCCAAGGAGTTTATCCTCAAAACCATGGAGAAAAATACGACACCTCTTTCCGTCGACCCCCGAAATGACCTATCAAGTGTCTTTTAGATGCCCTTTCTACGTCCCCAAAACAGGATATCCTTGGCAATTCCTTGTAAAGCACTTGACTTCTTGGAGAACTGTATAGGATTATTTCAGGAAGTCGCAGAGATCAGGGTTGATAAAAAAATACACGATCTATTCAGAAACCCCATGGGAAAAGAATGAGGTAGAAATAA
>Ga0116230_10008026_pt1 | contig 10435 bp, 15 predicted proteins | sample S1TSphfallax_3_FD_88678 | JGI IMG/M metagenome (GOLD analysis project Ga0116230, IMG submission 88678) | Host-associated microbial communities from peat moss isolated from Minnesota, USA - S1T2_Fd - Sphagnum fallax MG | ecosystem: Host-associated > Plants > Peat moss > Unclassified | place...
ATAGGTAAGGGTTAGTTAGTGGGTTGTTAATAGGTAGGTAGGTATGAAAAACTTAACCAAGGTAACCACCATGGTTAGCTATGGAGATGGAACTACATAACAAAAGTGTTTAATAGGAAATCTGAAATGTTTTTTTTATCACGCCCCGGATGATCTTCTCAAGCAAAATATTTTTTGGTTGCATATTCTAAACTTAGGGCTTTATAAGGTTGAGGCACATTATATCTCCTAATTAGCCAACATTTGCATGCTAATTTGTTTTCAATCCATATGTTTAACACCTTTGTCTTCATATCTTTCAATTGGAAATATGCACAAAGATCTTTTGACTAAAAAACATTCCTTGGGGGGGGGTTCAATTTATGGTTGAGTTAATTGTTTCAAGTTAGGTATAAATACAACTCAAATTAATTTTTGCCTTTCATTTCCACAAAGCATTAAAATGAATTGGAGACCCCAAATGATATAAAAGGTTCATTCATCGATAGGATGAATATTCTTTTAAAAAAACGGTAAGTATGTGGCATAAAATTATTGGGCAATAATTAATAAATGAACATTTTTTAATTAGATGTAGATGAAAAAGGTGAAACAATTCATTGACATTTCCTTCAAGTATTTAAGGGGTTATATAAGCTCAATTTTCAGCTATTCTTTTTTTGGTATTTTTTGTGTTGGTAGTTTATCATTGTGTCTTTATTATAGGAAATTTATGTCTAATGAAAGGCAGATATTTATTTATTTATTTATTTATTTAAAGGACATGTTAAAGGTTTTTTTTAATGTTAATGCACAAAAAAATCGCAAGAGTGTCGATTTTGACCGACTCCAGAAACTATCCCTCTCTACCAGGCAGGGCCAATAAAGTCGGTAAAAACAGTGTTTGGGGTGGGTGGGTGGGTGTGGGGGGGCGGTGGGTGTGGGGGGCGTGGGCGGGAGGGTTTTTTTAATTAAAAGAAAAAACCCCCCAAAAACCCCTACCAGCAAATCAGTTAGTAATGGTTCCAAACGTACCAGCCCGTGTCCGCACGCGCGACGACCGGTGGTAGGCGGTAATGTCAGGAACGACACGGTCCTGCAACACTGACACGGTTTCTTCCTCTCTCTCGCTCGCTCGCTCGCTCTTCGTCTGCTTCTTCGCTTCGCCATCTCCCTCTTCTGCGGTTCAATCCCGACAATCGGCAGCGTTTTTGGTGGATCCGTTTACAGCATCGGTTCCGTGTGCTCCCTGTGATTCACTTGTATTTTTTCGCTTCCGAAATGTCTGTATTTTGAGCCCCGGTTGACCCGATTTCGTCACTTCTGTCCACCCCTCCTCCTCCTCCTCAATCTTCTTCCGCCAGCCTTGATGTGCGCAGCGATGTTCGCTCCCTCTCACCTTGCTGCTGGTTCTGGGAATTAACTATTTCCGGGAAGTCGGAGAGGACTGTGTGCACGCGTTCTCCCGGGGGGAGAGATCTTCTTTTTTCAGAGATCGGAGGGTTTTAGTGTGTGTCGGATCGGGGGGGTTTTGGCGCTTCTCGCTTTGAGAGGACGATGACAATGATCATGGGGAGGAGGAGGAGGAGAAGCTGGCGATTAGGCGGACCGATGCAGCAGCTCTGAGGATATCCTTCTGGTTAGTGTCTAATAATTTTGCTCTTCGTTTTCGCTTTCGCATGTGTGACGACGCCTGTGGTTTTTGTAACTCGAATACATTTTATTCGGGTGAAGGGAATAGTTCTCAAAACCTCTCGTCCAGCGCACGGGGTCCTTGAGCATCATCATCCCCTTATGCTCTCGATCTTGCAAGGAAAACGAGTTTTCTTCTGGACCTATTGCTATATTTCTAAATGGAAACACGCTTCGTCTTCTCCTATTTGTATTCACGTTTCTCCTCGCACTCTAGATCCGAGAGGTGATGCAATTGTAAACTATATCGAGCAATTGAATAAATCGCAAGCAATTGAAATCTTCTCGTTTTTCTCGCTCACTTAGCTTTTCACGAATCCGGATTTGTTGTCTCTTTTACAAGGATCGCAAACGCTCGTTGTTTGCCAGCCGTAGGTAGAACCTTTTTTTTGTTTTTGTCGTGGAAGCAGTTATTTTAAACCGACACAATAGAATCGAGACCATGATCATCAAAGTCCAATACTTTTTTCGAAAGTTATTTCCGATTTTACAATCCCGATGCTTCTTAGTGTCTCCGATGGACAATAAATCTACAGCCGTGAATTTCGCGCTAAGCTATGTCTTCGCCGTCCGAGCAAGTTGAGGCCTCTTGACCGCCTCATGCGGTCGATGCAAATATCGGACATACACACAACCCCCTTGCTACAAGGCGATGTCGGGACTATAGGTTCTGAAGAAGAAAAATGAACTGGGCCGTACCTACTGTTCAGGGTGTCAGGCCCGTTTGTCTTTTACATTGTAGATCTTTCTTTGCTTGTGAAGAAGATGTCAGAACGTTCCATTTCTGCACTTCATGTTGTGACAGGAGTCCAGTGAGTTTAGGGTTTTGATCTGGATTCTGTTCATTAAAGAACTGAGAATGGTGCATCCAGATTCCATACTGATCAGGAGGGATAGTGAGGTTGATCTTGCATGATACTTTGGTTCCACCACTGCCATGATCTTTTCTGATCCTCCATGCTGGAGTGGATATCAGTTCGATCCTGAATTCCGAGAGACTTGTTATGAGTGATTGCACATTTAAGCAACAGCCCTTTTTGGGCTGGAACTCTTTGAAGTGCCATGCTAAAAATCTTGAGAGTAGCTTTGCTTGCAACTGAAGGAAACAAAGAAACTGGCACAATACCTTGAAAGTGATTAGGAGTATCTTGATGGAAAGGTGGAGGATGTTCCATTGACATTTTCACTCTAAATCTGTCAGATGACATTGTTCTGACATGTCTCTTTTGTTGACTGGATTTGTACAGATTCCAATGACTGCCAAGGAAGGATACCATAGTCAGTCGGTTGGTTGCAAGCTTGCAGTCTTAGGAAGAACATTGTGTTTTGATTGATAAAGAAGGTTTGTGGAGAATATTCTAGAGCCTCTCTAAGGTTTCACTGGTTAAAATGTCATGGAGCAATGGGATAATGCAAGGGTAATGTGAAAGAGAGATGGAAACTCATGGACAGAGAGTAGGGGGGGGTTTTCCTGGATATAATGGGCCTGCACTACCCCGTGCCATGCGATCCTCCCGGGTACAATCTCCGCACCCATCAACTCCTTTTGTGCCCTCATTGGTTTTTTGTTGATCTTGAGCAATTGGAGTGGCCCAGTTGGCAACATCATGTTCTTTTGTGTTTATGTGACAAGACTGGGATTCAAACTGCAATTGGGATGTGGTGGTAAGGTAATGGCCCAGTTGGTAACATGTTCTTCTTTTTGCATTTATGTGACAAGACTGAGATTCAAACTGGAAATAGAGATGTGATGGTAAGGCAATGCCTTTGCTGACATTCAATTTTTTGGCTTTTTCGGCACATCCATTGTGTATTTTTAAAGCTACACTTCCAGTTCTCATCAGGTAATCAAGGTTAACAGTATGCAGTTGACCTTACTTATAAATTTTTGCTTCTGCAGGGACTGCAGTGATGCAGGAATAGTAGCCTCTGGCGAGTGGCCTGGGGCACAGTTATTGTATGGTTTTGGGTTTGCTGAGCTATGTGTCATTCCATATGATTTAAAACCATTGAGACTTTCTGTACTAGAGACTATTGGAGTATGGGTTCTGTAGACTTGGTTTTTGCTCTATGGAGATGGCTCACCAACTTCATCTTGTACGACAAAGTGGTGTAATTTTTAACATACCCACTTGCAGCTGTTTTTGTAAATTTAAGCAATGATGTCCTGCTGGCTATCATTGGATTGCCATCTTTTGTAAAGTCAGAAGATTCAGGTCCAAGGGTTGACATCCAGTTCATTCCCTTTCACGTCTTGTATTTATATTTACAACAAGGAGAGCTTCTGTGTGAATATCTGTAGTTGCTACATCTGAAGGCTTGTTCTGTGGTTATAAGAAAAAGTCGACAGAAACATGCAGAGCAAGGCCTGGTGTGTTGACATGGTTAGATTTCTGTGTGTGGCAGGGCCGAGCAGAATCTGCACGACTGCAGTCTACTGGTGGTGCCCAATCTGGAGTCTTTGAGCTGCTGGCAACTGTGGCAGGACAGTTTCTGCAGGATGATGGCAGCAAGAAGGAAGATCAAAACAATGAAGTCAAGCTAGGTTGTCACAAGCCATTGGACCAACAAAAACTGATCTTGGAGATGAACTCACAAGTACCATATACAGAGTGTGTGATGAATTATCTTGCTGCTCAAGAGCAGCAAATCACTGTAACTCCTTCAATTGCCTCACAGGTTGACACCCTGAAGGAAGTGAGGATGAAGGAGGAGCCAGAGGAGGTTGACAGAGAGGATAAGAAAGAAGGGGGTGGAGAGCATGTCAAATCACATCCAATAACTGTGACAAACAAGTCTGCATTGTGGATTCCTGCACAGGATAAGGAGGATGAGGTCATTGCAAAGGACATTCCAGTGAAAGAAGGCATGGCAGCGTCTGTACAGAATAAGTCTACAGAACTTGCAGATCAGGTGAAGGTTCCCTTTCCAGAGCTCCTCTTGTTCTGGCACTAAGATCACTGTTGGATTTTTATTGTCAAAGATGTGAAATGTATGGTAAAGCCAGGAGCTAGTGACATGGTTTATTGCATGTTGATAGAAACAGATGTGTAGTCTGTGTATGAATACCATGATACAGATGATCATTTACACTGCAAAAGCTTTTGCAGGTCTTCCTATTGCAGAGTGATAGTGCCTTGTCAACTGCAAAGTTTGACCAGAATTTAGGCACTGCTTCTGTGGCAGTCAAAGAGAGGATGCATGTTCCAGAAGTGCAGGGAGGAGGAACAGAAATGGAGCAGTGCTCTGCTGGCAAGCTTCCTGAGACTGAGGAGATAACAGAGGGCATGCCAATGCAGACAATGGAAACCGTCAAACTGATGCCTCTGATGAGCTCAAAAGACTTGCATTCATCCCCTCTAGACATAGAGCTTCTGCCACTTATTGAGCAAGAGGAGAAGCAGCTCAGTCTTTCTATGGAAAGTAATGAACTAGTTGAAGGTCTTCTGGAGGATCTTGAATGCCCAAAAGCACTGGGGAAGTTTGAGGCTCGTACAGAACCTGCACATGGGGGAGATGTTACTCTTGAGACAGGGTTATTTCAAGTCCAGTGTAAAACCAGTGCAAGTGGTGAGGCTGTGGAGCCAGCAAAGCCTATTGATGCGAGCATTATTAAAACAGAAGAGAAAATAACAGTCAAGGTGGAAGAGAAGAACCCACATTTGTTGACAGGTGTGACAAGCTTCATGGTCACAACTTCAGGGCTTGAAGGGGTTCACAACACCAGAGCCATGTTCAAGAGGGTGAAGAGCAACAGGGATGCTAAGTTCTTCAACCAAGAAACAATTAGACATCTTCGTTCCTCCCCACGCCTTGTCCAAGAGACAATGACAAAAAGGCTTAAGAACTCATTTAGCAAGGGATTGAAATCCCGCAGGGCTGCCAACAAAGTTCTGAAGTCCAGCCCTGTCTCAGGAAGAAGAAGAAAGCGGCAACATGTTGACATGGAATCAGCAGATTCAGGTTCTAGTGGAGGTAACAAGGTCACATTATACGTTGTGATGCAAATGTATGTTAATAATTAAGAATGCATCAAATCAACTCTTTCCTGTACAAGCGAAATTGTCTTGATTTTCATATCCATAAAGTCATTGCAGAAATGAGTGTCAAAAATCTACAACAGTAGTTCAAAGTCCTGATCATAAGGCATGTAATTTATTGGCCCCTTTGCCAAAGCATTTTGTGCAATTTTGGCAATTTGTTAGCAAGATGAACTTTGGATTCAAGACTTGTGATCAGTAACCAGTAATGTCCTATCTTTAGCTCTATGTATTGAATTCTGCTGCAGATGCCATCTTTGGTCAGAAGACATTTTATGGAGGGATTGGTGCCTTGACCCGGCAGCAGCGAACAACAAGAGGTCTGTCCGCAAAGAGGATGAAGATGGTGGATGGTCGTGGCAAATCAGCTTCAGAACTACATTTGAATACAAGCTGTTGTATGGAGATGGGGCTTGACTGTGTGGATGGTGAGCCCCCTGCTGCTGCTGCTAAACTCCGCAGTGGTATGGACCTGGTCCTCTCTTTGTTGGCCATTATGACTTCAATTCTTAACATACAGCACCTGGTCAGTCAATAAGTTCTTAAAAAGTGGCCAAAATACATGAGAGATCACTGGGTAAATCCCTTTGCGAATGGACCTCAGTTTGTGCAATAGGTATACACCTGATGGACCATGACCCTACACTCAGACACAGGCTCCAAGTCGATTGTATGAAAAGCATTTCTGATTGACAACATTTGTTGATCTTTCTTTAAAAGATCTGCACATTTGCCACCAAACAAGGAGCTGACTGTCTGCATTTTTATGTATATATGCTGCAGCAAAAGCTGCAAGTGTGGCATCCTCTCCTACAGCCAAGGGTGTTTCAAAAAGGCGTTCAAAGAAGTCCTGTGAACCTCATGGTATGCATCATGGGCAGTTCACTGTCACCTGTTGATTTTCAACCTTTTCATCTGTTTCTGTTTTTCACACATCTTGAAATCATAATGGGATTTAATAGACAATTGCAGTGTGCATCATAACTGGATCATGTGTAGATCTCCCTCTGCACTGTTATCTCCCCTTAAAAAATCAGACATGATTATGTCTTGGACATATTCTGATGGACAGAGCAAATTGGTGTCTGCTGCAGTTAAGCTGAGCATCAAGTCATTTGCTGTTCCAGAGCTGTTTGTGGACTTACCAGAATCAGCAAGTGTTGCCAATTTGAAGGTATGCTAGGGTTGGCCAGTTACTGCTTATGGACAGAATGAGATGCTCTATGATTTATGCATCAGCTGGCAGACAATGTATAGTAATCTGGGTGTAGGTGTTCCTGTTGACCCATTCTTTACAGTAAGTGATTCTGTGGGCCAGTCTTAAGTGACCACCAGTATTTCTGTTGGAATTCAGAGAGCAGTTATGGATGCGGCAATGAGTTTGCTGGGAGGGGGCCTTCGAGTTCGGGTGTTGATGCAAGGCAAGAAGGTGCCTGATGAGGGTGCCACCCTCCTGCAAATGGGCATATCCCGTACTGCAAGACCAGAATCCCTTGATTTCATGTTGGAGCCCAGTCCTTTACCCAGCTCCCCATCAACAATTCCAGAGGACCCATTGCTGGTTCTCTCCCATGCTACCAACCAACCGTCACTGCGGTATGCATCTCAGAGGATTTTTAAAGTTACCTTGCTTTAATTGTTGCAACACTTTTGCTGTCCTTGATATTGATTCAATCTAGCATCATGCAGAGTCTACAGTATGGACTATGGTGGGGCCATTAGCTTTGTGGCTGATAAGTTTCACTTCTTGATGCTTATGAAAAATTATAAGAAAGTTCACACTGGAGAAAATTCATGCACATAAAGTGGGAATGTAGTTAATGGTTTGTCTGTGAGTCATAACAAGGACTGGAGTTAACAGTCGGTATCACAGGTTCAAGCAGAGACTTCTTCACTCTGAACTACACATTTGAAGTATGGAAAGGGTTGGGCTCAGAAGCCTAAGGAATGGTGGTTTTACCTCTGTCTTTCCTCAGATACTTACTCTGTCATGCAATCACCTCATACTGGTAATCTTGATCCAATATAGAATTACTACAAGAAAGCATTTGCATCCATTGATAACAGTAAGGGTCATGAGTTTTGCAGGTATCCTGTGTTTGGATTACAAGGACTGGCTGGGGAAGTCGAAGGAGGATGTGGTGCATCAAAGGGACGGTTGAACAAAGGCAGTAGTGGGACACTAGGGCACACCAAAGGGTCACCAGATGAACATGATAACATTGACACAAAGGAAGCAGGCTGTACATTTTCTGTTGCACCTGATACTTCATTGAAAGGTTTCAATAGATCAAAGAACAAGAGTACAGTGACTGAGCGAATACCACGTGAATCCCTTGTGGCTGGGTCAGGGGCAATCATTTTGCATCCTGGAATGGGCACAGGAGATGATTTAACTGCCATGGCCTTGGTGCCACTGCGGCAAAAAATAACTCAGGCCCTTGACATTGGGAAGCGTCGTGTGCGCCGCCCTTTCAGTGTCACAGAGGTGGAAGCCCTGGTTCATTCTGTAGAGAAGCTTGGGACTGGCAGGTAAACTGAATTAGTTTTGCTGCTTTATGTGTATCCACTGTGTCCCTGCTCCATCACTACTTGTGTCTGTTTCGACATGAAGCCTGGGACTTGATCCAAGAATGAGTGAATACAGCATATGTGCTGGATTGGAACTGACCCTACAATGCTTCATATGAATCTAGATGATGCATGTTTAGGACTGGAGCCTGAATCTTTTATTCACAACTATACATTGGACACATCTATCTTCAATTGAATTCACACATGAGAGTCATCTGTATTATTTCCCCTGGTTTCATTTTGCTCTATATACTGGCATGTATTTAGGTGGAGGGACATAAAGTTGCGATCATTTGACCAGGCGAAGCATCGGACATATGTTGATCTTAAGGTATGGTTCTTTGTTTTTCACTCTTCACAATACATGATTTGAAAGAAACTCAGGGATGGAAGGTGGTCCACTTATTTTATGGTTTGCACATGCAATTCTCATGGGGTCAAAGACGGTCTCATGAAAACACCTTGACACCTGTGTGGAGCTTAGTAATTGTTTCTCAGATACATGAACATCTTGTAGTTTTATGCTCTGTGATAATGCTCTATCTGTTCCGTTTGCTCCTCAAACTAGTGAATCTATGTGCTACAGATTGACAATGATAGGTGGAGGCTTTTTTGATGTACATACTGTTTTTGCATGTCAGTCAAAAGTATTCTGGTCCATTTTGTGTGACAGGACAAATGGAAGACACTGGTTCACACTGCTCAGATTGCACCACATCAGCGGAGGGGAGAGACTGTGCCTCAAGAGCTACTGGAGCGGGTCATCCGCATTCACACTTACTGGACTGCACAAGCAGCTAAGCAGCAAGCAGAGCTGGACTTCTAACTGTGGGAGCTGTAAAATTATTCTTGACCCTGCCATCTATATTCTGATGTGTATACTTCAGATCACTGCCAATGTCATTCATGGGACCTCTGGAGGTGCTGCAGACTGCCTGGAGTTGGGCTGTAAAATGCAATGGGATGCTTCAATTTTTTATGTGCTAGGCTTACTGCTCCTATCTTCTCCAATTCCTTAAATAAGGAAAGCTGTTTATATTAGGTTGACTGCTAAAACAGAGACATACACCAGGAGGACGTTTTCCTTAGATGTAAAGTTCGTTGCTGACAAATTCGCAGGAGTTCTTCTGAATGGTGCAGATTCTTCAAACCCTATCTTTGCCTTTTAACTAGTAATAATGTAGTCAAATTGTTGCTTAGCCAATTGAGCAGTTTTCTATGCACAGGAAGGGACTACATGGAAGACTGATGACAAATAAGCCACTGTCAACCCTTCATTCTGTATATTGAAAGACGTTTTTAGGGCAGTGGCAACTTATCTTTTTTTTGTCAGCCTGATACATTTGATGAACCAATTTGGTGAAAGACCTTTATTTGCAAGATCTTGTGCTGGGATTCTGTTTTTAATTTCACAATTTCAAATTTTTTTTCCCCTCTTTGCCACATTGGGTCTTTCAGACGATTTTCTTGTGTCAGGAGTATGCTCTTGGATGTCAGTCTTGTCTTTGTTCTTTCAAGCTAATCTTTGGCCGGTGGGGATTGTTTGTATTCAAACTGGGCCTTAGTAGACTCTATTCACAGCAAAGATGGATGGCAAAAACTGAAGTGGTGCTCAGCCATTGTATCTGGTTGGCATCAACAAATGTGGTATCAATGTACGAGGTGGGTTACTCTTGAGTGCTGACTTTGGTTTGTATTCACAGCATTTCTAGATCAAGATCTTTGGCCACAATTCTTTTTGAGAGGGTTCAAATATGGTTCTACTTCTCACTGTTCATTCATTCAATCTGGCTTTTGATCGGATTTTTGAGTCCTTTGTTTGAACAACTGGATTGAACAAGTTGAGATTTTGAGCATGTATATGCAGCAGTCATGGGAGCATCTGATGCTGGACCAAGTTTCCAGTGTTGTGTCGGTCCTGCTTCACAAGTACTTTTACTGCTCTATGGTTGCAGAAAGAGCTTGTTCTTCAGGCAGGTGGGCAGCCTAGCTTGGACTCTCCTTTCTGAGAACAAGAAAAACATTCATGAGCTTTTTGAAGCATCTTTTGAAGAATCTTCACTAGCTGACTACACCCTGGATGAAGGTTGTTGAGATGTTCTGGTCTTGAATTCATCCTCTTCCTTGATTTGGCATCCCACCTTGTTGGA
>Ga0116230_10008027_pt1 | contig 10435 bp, 5 predicted proteins | sample S1TSphfallax_3_FD_88678 | JGI IMG/M metagenome (GOLD analysis project Ga0116230, IMG submission 88678) | Host-associated microbial communities from peat moss isolated from Minnesota, USA - S1T2_Fd - Sphagnum fallax MG | ecosystem: Host-associated > Plants > Peat moss > Unclassified | place: USA...
AGCTGGAGATTAAGGCACTCAAGCTTTTTGATCCAATAGTCTTTGTTTTTGGTTGTGAAAGAGGTCCTATATATGATCTTTCTTTCTTCATATAGATAGAATTGGAGGTTGGCAATATGGGAAAGTTGTTTTTTCTAAGAGTTCAAGCTTGAGGATGGCATTCAAAGAAGCAAATCTTGGGAGTAGCAATTCGGGAGCAAGGAGGCTATCAAGCAAGTTTTCTACAAGTATTCCAATTATATAACTTCATTCCATTTTCAAGCTGTGGCAAATTGATTTTTGAGTGTTTGTTGGTAGGCATATTTTTTTCTACATCACCACACAGTTTCCCCTTGTCTTGGCGCCAAGAGTAAGAGAATTTGTATCATGTTAGTTATCAAATTTCTTTATGAAGGCACTATTCATTATCAAGTATTTCTATCATGTCTTGTTATTCCATGGTGCCATTGATTAACTCCCTAATCTCTTAGACATCTGGCATCACCCCAAAGCTAATAGCATTATGCTATGAAAGGACCTACTCAAGGATTGGCATGCTCCCCATTTTCTCCAATGTGGTTGGTACTTCGACTATTCAAAAGACATCACCCCCACCCTAGAGATTCCCTTGGGGGAAAGTATCAAGCTTTCTTTCATGGAGACTCTTGCAAGCTTGGCAAGAACACATGTTAAGGGTGGGAGGCAAAAAATCACTTCCAAGGGAAAGGGAAAGTTGAAAGAAAAAGTGACTGAACCTCCCTCCTTCGACACCTTTGTTGAGGTTCCTTTGAACCAAATTTTGCAAGCAACAGACATTGTGAGGAGAGAAAGAAGGACTACTACCCCACCTGTTCTTCTCACCCCTCCTCCTAGTGGAATTTGAAGCACTGAAGATGGATCGTTCTAGTTTTCTCCATCATGCCCAGGTTCGATTATTGTCACCTCTAGCAGGCCTTTTGGCTTTCACCACATGGTCCTTCCATTTGCTTGGCATTCCATTGTGGCAACCAAGATTTCATTTTAGATTTGGCCCCTAGAGTATGACACAATCTCCAAGTTCATTCACAAGGTATGCTTACATTACATTATTTTTCCCTTTACAACATAGTTTTAACAACTTGTCTCGGATGCATTAACTTTTTCTTCTTTCTATGCAAATGAATCTTAGTGGCAAGCTTCAACTTGTCTTTGCAAATGTTCTTGGAAACCTCCATGTTCCTCTCATATCTAGGAACCTAGATGATATTCTTGCATGGAACAAGAAGATTGATGAATACATTGTTGGAGTCTTTGATTTTGCCCATATGTTCTTGGCCTCTAATGGGGTTGTCTTGTTATTTCACCCATATGACCTTAAAGTTTTAAAGGAGGTCAAGTCTTATCTAGAGAGCTATGGCTTCTAAATGTGAATGAAGTGGGTTGCGGTGAACTCATTGCCACTTATGAACATCAAGGACCCATCTCTCAAGGTTCCATCTCAATCCACTAAGTTCTATTTGTATTTTTTTTTTCCTCAACTTTATCAAAAATATGTATTGAATTTTACAAACTTTCTTCAATCATGCAATTCTTCTTGTTGAGGTCCCTGATGCAAGCTCCTTGGGCATTGGGAAATTGGTCTTCTCCTCACCATCCAATGAGTTTGTGAACTCTATTGATGTTTGAAATGAGGATGTGTTGTATAATTGGACGGATAGGGCCTTTTTGTCTACATCCAAGTCAGCAAACCCTTTAGAGCCGCAAAGGATATGCATCCTACTATTGTTTTTGATCAATGTCTACTCCAAGATAGGATCCTTTGTTGCAAATTTATTTGCATCCATAAGTACGTGTTTTCCCTCAAAAAAATCATTCACGGTCTTTGCATAAAAAAATTTGTATGACCATCTTTCACCTTGTAGGCAACACCATTAAGGCCTACTAAAGCATTGGGCACCACATCTTGGCTTTGGAGTTGGATATGGAGGTTTTTACAAAGGTGTTAGAGCCTCTCATTGAAGTGGTCATGCCCAAGCTCGATGTCGAACATATTCATAGCTTTGAAATTGACTCTCTCATCAAGAAACGCTCCAAGAGGTTGTTTGCTTATGAGTAAGTTGTCCACTTACATCAATATTATGCATTCCTTCAATTCTTTCTATTGTGTGCCTCACATTTTCCTTTATTTTTATTTACAGAGTGTTGTCTCCATCGAGGAGCTTGCTTTCATTTGGGGAGGATGAGATGCTCTAAAATCCTACCATTTCTTTTATGCTACCATCATATGCTAAGGCTCAAGCCTTGGCTTTAGAGCCCTTGGCTTCACCTCCTTCACGAATAGTTTCCCGAGGTTACCATCCAAGAATTAGAGCTTTCATTGATGGTGAAGCATTAAAAGATGTTTAGGATTTTTTTTGAACTTGAGGGTGGATCACTAGGTTTATGAACCTATTGGGTGGTCCTAAGTTTAGGTGGAAAGCTCTAATGATGTATTTATGTTTTGCCCATACATTCCTTTTATGTCAATTTTCACTCAAACTCCTTTTAAACCATCTTCTTGGAACACTTGTATTGTCTATGTTGAAGCTTCTATAGACCACAATGTTGGAAAAAACTTTGTCAAACAAGATTGACAATATAATGTTATCTATTGGAATGCCCTCACTAATTTAAATCTTAATTGTGGGATTAGTTGTATATTATACCCAGGCAACTCCATGTTCTTTAGGTGTTATTTTTTTTTTCATAAGTTTCCACATTAAAATTTGGGTTGTAAAAATGACCTCTACCTTGTAACGATTGAAAGACACATCAAGGAAAATCCAAAGTTTCATAAATTTTCCCCACATAAAACAATTTCTTTTCTGAGAAAAATTTTAAAATTTATTACTTCTTTGGAAAATAATTTAATATATCATTACTTTCAAAATGATCTCAAACTTTATATGATTCTTGGGAATGTTCAATCAAACCATCCTTTTCATTTGTGAAATTTTGTAAGAAAATTGGGTTCTTTGCGATTGGAATTCCATATTGGCTTGTACACATTATATGGATGCTAAATAGAGATTATATATATATATATATATTTTCAGTTTTTCATTTATGTTTGAAAATATTTCTATCCAGAGTTGTAATGTACATGTTTTTTGGAAACATATTTCAAATTATAAAATTGGAGATTTTCATCAATAATTTATGTTGATGTTACTTATATCAAAATGGTTTTGTTGGTATTAGATCAATCCTTTCAATTTTATCAATTTAGGAACCTGACACACAAATGTATATAATTATTCATATCGTCAAACAATGTTGTGCCCTACAGTGGGGGAATTATACTTGACAATACCTAAACAATACCTAAACAATACATAACAATTTCCAATAAAGTTTGTGGCTACATGATAACGAATTTCAAATTTAAATAGTGAATAATTAGGAGATGGAATTTTATTTTATATATTTATTGCAATTGAAATCAATCTTGTGTGGGGTGTGGTTTCCAATTATGAATGTAATTTTCATTATATTTGAAGTCATTTCCCAATTATCTTGTTTCTAAATGGCCATACATATTTCATCTCTCCTTCTATATCCTACATTGCATTGATGTTCAACATCTCTTTGTAGAATGTGGTGTCAACTATTTTATTTAAAGTATGTTTCATACAATGAATAAAATTTCCATCCTAGTTCAATCTAGATACAAATTTCCAAGATTGTAGTGGGCAAAAAATAATTCAATTTATAGTTGGATTTGTTAGTTCATTTGATGGTCTTGCAAATTAGTTCCCTATGGTTTTCTTTTGGTTGTAGTTTTTCAAAAAAAACATAACTTTCATTTGTCAACTGTCGAAAGAAATTTTTAAATGCATTACTCATCAAGCAGCCATGATTAAAAAACTAAACACACATAGACAAATACACATCCTACATTAGCTCATCTCTTTCATTTTAATAAGGTTGGTTCATTTCAAGGTCTTGCAAATGACACTCCTATAGTTCTATAATATTTTCTCATGATTTTGAGATGTCATTGATGTCAATGGCCTCATCTATGGTAATATTGTGGAGAACCTTTGACACTTGGACCTAGTTCGTTGTCCACTACCCTAGATGATTCTATCACAACTTCTAGTGTTTTGGCGTTGTCATAACTCCAAACTCCTTGCATTTTGGAGCAAAGCAATTGAAAGCAGAGAACTTATGCAAAAATCTCACGACACCACAAAATAACAATTAATAATGTGTGCATGAAAACTCGTAGATTAAATACCCACCTTTCTAATAATTAAAATGTGGTTTGCATTACAGTATAATAATATTTTAACATGTGTAACAACATCCATGGACCTATTGCATTTAATGACAACGACAATTAGATTTTATATGGAAAGTGGCATTGCTAGGTTTGCAGATAGATATTCATAATAGTGTACTTGTCAATTTCTCACATTTTCGTTTTGCATTCCTACAGTGATGTTTTTAATTACCTAACTCTTTGTAGGATACATTTACAAACTGTGCATCAAATTTTTAGTGTGTTTTTAGAATAGTTGTTTCGCAATATTGTTGTTAGAACAATTGAAATATCTTTTGTTAAAAGATTTTTGTATTGTGTAGATAATTATTATATTTGACCACATTTGTTTTGTTGACAACTTCATGTTACAACTATGTTTAACTTGTCTCCGATTACAATAGCCAGGAATGACATGGCAATGCAGAATATGTTTTTGTTAACAAATAATATTCTACCACATAAAACATGTATGAAACAAAGGGCATGATTTTGAAGAAAGGTGCCAAAGCACATTTTTTGGCTTCAACACATGGTGAACCAACCTTGGTAGATTTCTATACTTATGTTGAATTATACAAAGACGTTATTATCGAATGTCCTTGTGACAAATCCATGTGGTAGTGATGACATGTGAATTATTATAAATGTGGTAGGAATATAGTTTTGTTAGGGCATATTCTAACATGCCATTAAAATCTATCAAGGAATATTCCAATCGACATGGATGAAATATAATTGGAATATGGCTTCCAGTTCCTACTCACAAGCTCATATTCAGGTTCACATGCTCACCAAATTACAATCCCCTATTGTAAGCTACCTTGCGTATTTTTCCACTATTTGTAAACTTGTAAACAAAAGTTATTTGAACATTTTTACATACCAACTTTAATTACAAAAAAAAAAAAAAAAAGGTCAAGAAGACCCCCATTTTCTTTTTTTCAAAAATTTACAATTTTCATCATTCTAACATTAGATCATGTTTTAGTCAAGGATGGAGTGGTTTAAAATTTGTCTTCTTGATGTTATGAAGGACCAAACATTTAACTAGCCCCAATGCCCCCCCCAAAAAAAAATTATGGTTGAACTAGTTTGGGCATGTAGTTGTATTCCAAATAACTAGTTATTTACAATACACATCATGACCACAAGAACAACAAAAGAACGTTTTGCACTACCTAATCCATTTTTAATCTATTTGATCCACACTTTTGAAAACCTCTAAAATTTCAAACTTGGATTTGGCTTAACACAACTTTCATAATAGATGCCTCTAATAGGTGATTAAAACTCACTAAAATTGCAAACATCCATGAGCACAAGAAGAGTCATTGTTGAAATCACCCTTTGTAATTAATCAATTTTGCTTAAATGAATGGCTACAACTTATAACATACCATAATATAATTGGTTTGAAAAAGAGCTTTAAGCTCTAGTCTACAACCTTGACATTTGGAAACTTTTTTGACATAAGTCTTCAAACCACACTTTTGCAAAATGTCGAGTGTGCTAATAAAAAAAGGTTGTGGTTGACATTTTCCCTAAGATGTGCAAAGTTAGGAATTGAAGGATTCAATCCTCATAACACAATTCCAACCAAGGATTAAAGTTCTTCACATTAAAGGAATGAAGATGTACAATATAAACTCCAAGATTTTGATGGTTTCATTATTGTTCATCACAAAATGCCTTCTAAACATTAAGTTTTCTAGGTCAAACAATAGCACATGTTTTCATGCTAAACACGCATACAAAAGTAAAGTGAGGAATGCCTTGGAATCTTCAAAAAATTGACCCATGGTTATTACAAGCTTTGGCCATGGCCTCACACATGACAAGCAATTGTCTCAAGTAGCAAATTTGATCAATCATTGAAGTTCCAACTCAGTGTGGGGTGAAATGGAGGGTGTACCCATTAAAGAGTGCTTGCCTCCAACTATTAACAAAGTAATGTTTGAAAGGATGTTAAAAGGGTTGCATTTTAAAATCTACCTCCTTCCCTCAAAAATCAACTTTTCGAAGTAAGTGACATCAATATGTAGGATGCATGTTGGGAACATAGATGGTGGGGACAACAACTCACCAAATAGGCTTTAGAAAAAAACCCGTGTTATCGAAGAATCTTGGATGTTAGTAGTGGTTCTTCCAAAAGGGAATTCATTAGGTGCTACATTCCAATCCTCCTTTCATGGACCATTATCTTTAAGGTTTAATGATTGCACCTAAAACACTTTAAATGGGGGAGCTCAAGATGTTCTTCTAGATGAAGTTGTATGGCTTTTGGTGTCACCAAATTACATAACCATTATTGATCATGCTTCAAACAAGAATTTCAACCCTAAAACAACCATTAAAGCTTAATAGATAATAGAAGGGGATCTAAAAACAATCCCTACCATTAACCATGGTTCCTTTGTGTGCACCAAAATGCATTGAAAGATTAGAATGGACATATGGAATGTCGGCATTAAGCAAGTCAAACATGTAGTCAATATACAATTGAGAAAAGTTTGAGTTTGGACCAAAGTAGGGCTCTTGCACAAAGGTACCCTACAACTAAAAGGTTTAACACTTCAAGATATTTTCAACTCCTCCAAGAGGATCCGTCATTTTATAACCTTTGGGGGTGGAACTCTAACAAGAATAAGTGAAGGAATGAAATTCATAAATCTCCCCTTACTATGAGGAAAAGGGGCGTTTTGCAATTTTGGCTTGTAATTCAATTTTTGAGTTACATTAGACACTTGCAACTCATTATATTTATATGTTGTGAATGCTAATGGACAAGTTGCATGAGTTGCAAAGTTGCACCTCACCATATATACAATGTGTAATTCATTGCCACTTTGTTAAAACAACTCATTTTCAACTACTACGCAAACCCATGATGTCATGTTGACATGATTTAATTATCATCCATCTATTAAGATTTGACATGTGGCACAAGTATTTTAATGTGAGAACATAAAAGAATAAGCCTTTTTTATATAGTTTGTAACATGGGATTTGAAGACAAAACATATGGGTTGAACCTTTTAATTGTTCTTTAGTTGCAAATTGAGTTGCAATTGAGTTGCAACTATCGGGTAAACCAATTGGTGATCGAACACTTAAGCATTCATGGTAGGTTGGATCCAAAGGGAGGGCTCCGTTGTTTTTAGTATCTAAAAAAAATTCAACCCATCCTATTGGCACATTTAGAGCACTAAAAATTGCCAAAAATGGAATACAATTGAGAAAGTTATGGCCCCCAAAGTAGAGGGGGTCAAGAACTCAAAAAAAACAAACCATTGAATGCTACAAAGGTTAGTTCTTGAACACCCAAAAACAAATCCTTGTATGTTTATTCTGTTGTTATCAAAATTCATAAAAGATTTGTAGAACTGCACATGGCGTTCCTATAGCACTTTAAATCGTTTAAAATGATTAAGAAATAAGAAAGTTATGAGGTTTGAAAGTAGGAGGGGTCCAAATAGGGAAAAAAAGGAAAAAAATTCATTTTGTAAGTTGGAAAGCTTATTTTTCTTCTTGTTATTTTTTCATTACACCTTTTCCCTGGCATTTCAAAGATGATTTGTAGAGCTTGAGGTAACACTCCCATAACATTTTAAATCACTCAAAATGAAACACATATGACGAAGATATAAATAAATGTTTAGTCATAGGCAAGTGATTGGTGATGGGCCAGTTTACTTTAGAAAATTTTTCCCACATGCTTTGTGTTTGTTTTTCATTATGTAAGTTATACAATTAAATTAGTGATTATATGATAATTAAATATGTGAATTAATTACTTAATATTTATTTATTTGAAATAGTGATTTAAATTAATTATTTTGTTTAGATAATTTATTACCAAATGATTGATTATTTAAATTCATATGAATAGTCACTTATCATTTGAAAATATTCATTTTTAAAACTAATTAATGAAAAAATATCAATCAAAATTATTTATAATTCATAATAATTAATTATCAGTTTAATTAATTAATTCATAATAATTAAGTAAATTACATATTTATTAATAATTAATATGTAATAAAATATTTTAAAAATAAATATTTAATATTTAATATATATTTTTGTAAAAACATGAAGGTATAAATATGCATATCCATATGTACATTGAACTGATTTTTTAATATAATATACAAATTGCTTTTAGTTTCACATTTAATTAATTATATGTATCCAAATAATTAATTAATTAATGAATTTAGATATTAATGATTTGGTAAGTATTAATGGATTAGTAATTATATTAAATAATCAATATAATTCATTATGGAATATTTTCAACTTGGATAAATATTTATTTGATTAATACTTCATGAATAATTAAATTTTTAGTTAATTTTAAACTAATTATATGAATTACACTTATTTATTCATATTAATAGTCAAATTATTGAAATAATATTTTTTTATAAAACATTACATATGAATATGTATCCTTATTAAATTACAAGTAATTATATTATAATCATACGATAGTTGAATAAGGTGCAATCACAATTGGGGTACAATAACATGAACCATAACATCCATTTGTCCAATGTCTTAAATTCTAAATTAAAATTTAACAAAATGAAGGTTCTAAGATGTTAAACAATGAAAGGGGGATATATATGTTTACACTTTCAACCAACAAATGTTATAATGAATGATTGAAATCAATTGAACAAATCTCAAATTTGATGTTCAAGTATAAACCAAAAAGGAATGCAAGACTACTTAGACATTCCAAAATAACATATTTTCATTTGGAGAACCAAAATCCTATTAAAAACATCAAACAATGTCCTTTTATTGTAGCCCTTGTTTCATATACTTGTTTCCAAACCTTTGGAATGTAAAATTTTAATTAACAAAATTAATTTGATTGTCCTTATTAACGCATTTTTTTAATGAAAAAATCCAAGATTTTAGCATCAATTTCACAAAATTTGGTGATTCACTAGATTAAAAAATTATGATATCATATAGAACATACTTTATTTTATTTGTGGTTAAAATATGGAGCAATTTGAACAAATATTGTTAGTTTTATTGAGTTTTTTTTGCCAAGACTGTGGAGTGGGACATGGTTCTTGAACCATTTTTGAAGACATTTAAAAACATGTTTTAATCATCCAAATCATAAAAAATCACCACTATTTTAATCAAGAGGTATGTGAATATCTAATGAACAAAAAAAATCTATCAAATAAATTATTTTGTAAATGTAATGGTCATTCAAAATAATGTCTTCAAAATGATTTTGGGGTGAGACATTCTTTTTGTGTACACCAATTGTGATTGCACCCAACAATAATATTTTAGTAATGGTTGTAATAATTGTATCAATGGGAATCATAGTTGAGAATTAGTTGCAAATGTATCCCATAATGGGTGGTGAAACATGTGGCATGATTGCATGTATGTACATTATACACTAGTTGCATCATAATTATTATTTTAATTGCACATTTACAACAATTCTAAAATAATTGCCACATGTAATTACAATGCAACTTTTGAAAAAGTCAAACATAGTTGATTACATATGTATGTATGATATATATAAATTATTGTAGAGAAGACCCATTTTCAACTCACTTGCAATTATAATGCAACTAATTGATTTTTTGATGTTGCAATTTATTTATTAATACACTTTATTTCAAGGGGGATAATTGCACAATAATTGTCATATCCAAAGGATAGTTGCACAATAGTTGTATATGAGCTGTTTTTTGAATTTTAGTTGCAAGGTAGTGTGGTTTTGATAGACACGATTTCTCATAGTGCCTTGATCTTAATCAATCTTCATGATGAATGTACAATTGCTTTCTTTAAATGTGAAGGGCCTAACTGAGGATGGAAAAATCTCCTTTCTTCACAACTACATCTAATCCTTTGTTCCCAAGTAGGACAAGTAAAATGCAAAGAAGGCTTTTTTTTTAGGAAAAAGAATATGGCCCCAAGTAGGATGTAAGATTTTGCATGCAAACCTGAGTTATTATTCAATAGAATGAGCTTCTGGCATAAGGCACAATTGTGTTTGCACCATGATTATAGGTAGGTGCACACAACACATTAATGCAAAGACAATATGGTTGGTAACAAGGTCTTGTGGATCCAATTTGAAGGTATCCTAGGTGGTAGGCTAGGGGTTGCCACTATTTA
>Ga0116230_10008028_pt1 | contig 10434 bp, 7 predicted proteins | sample S1TSphfallax_3_FD_88678 | JGI IMG/M metagenome (GOLD analysis project Ga0116230, IMG submission 88678) | Host-associated microbial communities from peat moss isolated from Minnesota, USA - S1T2_Fd - Sphagnum fallax MG | ecosystem: Host-associated > Plants > Peat moss > Unclassified | place: USA...
CGGTCGAGCTTCCAGCTCGATCCCCGCCGCCTGCACTTCTTCGACGCGGGCAGCGGCGAGGCAATCCGCGACTGACCAGCTCTCGGACGGGAACGGGGCGGACGGTAACGGGGCGAGTCGAATCGGGGCGTGAACGCGCTCGTGACCGCCAGCGGCGCGCTCGCTATCGACGACGACGCGCTGTCTACTGGCGGCGACGTGCGGTCCTGCTGCTCATGGTGGCCGCGGTTGCGATAGTGATCGCGCTCGCCGTGAGAGCCGGTCGTGGGCCGTCGCTCACGCCATTGCAAGACCGCATTGTGCGGCTCACCGATAGTCAGCTCGGATACCAGACGGATCCGCGTCGGACCTATTGCAACAAGTACAGCGCGTACTGGCAGGTCGGAACAGAAGATTGCGGCAACTCGAATCGGGACGAGCAGTGGTGCGCTGACTTTGCTGCCTGGGTATGGAGGCGTGCCGGGGTGCACTTCGTTTACGGCCAGGACCCGGGTGACATCTCGTCAGCCTCGATCAGCTTCTATCTCTGGGGTCTCGCACATCACACGTGGCATCCGGCGGGAGAGCGCTACGTCCCTCGCGCCGGTGACGTCGCTGTGTATGGGCTCGATGTCGCCGCGGGATCCGCAGAGCATGTGGCAGTGGTTGTCTCGATGACGCCGGGGGATCGAGGTCCGAATGTCGTCAATGGCGACGGCGCACGTACAGCCTTCAGCATCGTCGAGCGAGGAAATGATCAGTTCAAAGCTGATTTGCACGGACCCGGTGGACGCATCGCTGGCTACGTCTCGCCGACGCGCCAGATCTGACCGTGAACCGGTCCGACCATCTCCTTGGGCCGCGAGTCGGCTGACGAGGTAGATTGCCACCGTGGCCGTTCACTTCGTCATCGTCGGTGGTGGTCCGGCTGGAGTCGAGGCTGCGGCAACGGCGTCTCGTCTCGGCGCGCAGGTCACCATCGTCGAGCGCGACATCGTCGGGGGCGCTGCGAACCTGTGGGACTGCGTCCCCTCCAAGGCGATGATCGCGACCGGTGGTGCGATTGCGCTGGCGCGTCGCTCGGCGTCGCTCGGCATCTCGCTCGCCGCAGCAACCCCCGACCTCGACGCACTTCGCCAGAGACTCGAGTCGATCTCCGAACGGCTCTCGAGTTCCACGGTGCGCCAGCTCGAGAGCCAGGGCGTGAAGGTCGTCCACGGCAGCGGCAGGCTCCTCGGCCCCCACAAAGTGCAGATCTCCCCATACCTGGTCGATGGTCACCAAGTGGACCCGTTCGTCGCCGAGGCCGACGCCATCCTGCTCTCGACGGGGTCCACACCCAGAATCCCGGATTGGGCACCGATCGATGGCGACCGAGTGCTCGTAACCCGCCAGGCGTATCCGCCAAGGACGATCCCCGAGCACCTCGTCGTGGTCGGCTCAGGGGTGACCGGGGTCGAGTTCGTCCACATGTTCCGGTCCCTTGGTTCTCGGGTGACCCTGATCGTCTCGCGTCAGCAGGTGCTTCCTCAGAAGGACCCCGAGGTCGCCGCTGCGCTCGAAGCCGACTTTCTCGAGAGCGGTGTGACGCTCGTGAAGGGCGCACGCGCTATCGGGATGAAGCGCATGGATGACGAGGTCGTCGTCAGCTGTGAGGACGGCAGGTCGATCTCGGGATCCCACGCCCTTCTCGCCATCGGCTCGATTCCCTCGTCCGCCGGGCTCGGGCTCGACGTTGCGGGCGTCGAGGTTAACGACGGCGGCTACGTCCCGATCAACCAGCATTGTCAATCGAATGTGTCGCACATCTATGCCGCGGGCGACCTGTCAGGTCGCCTCCCACTCGCGTCCGTCGCTGCGATCCAAGGGCGCAAGGTTGCCGAGCACGTGATGGGGCTGCACACCCGTGAGCATCGCCACCTCGACTATGACAAGGCGGCCTCGGCGATCTTCACCGAGCCGGAGATTGCCGACGTGGGCCTAGCCGAGGCGGAGGCGTTTGCACTTGGCCGCAAGATTCGCGTCACGAAAGTGCCCTTTGCCCTCAATGCCAAGGCGATGATCGACGGCGATCCTCGTGGGTTCGTCAAGCTCGTCTCGGACCCGGCGACTGGCGTCGTGCTCGGTGGCTCCATCGTGGGTGCCCACGCAGCGGAGCTGATCAGCGTCATTGCGGTCGCCGTCACTGCGCACCTGCGCGTCGACGACCTCGCCGAGACGGTTTTCGTGCATCCTGCGCTGGCCGAAGCCCTCTCTGCCGCAGCCGAGTAGCGAGCGCAGCTGTCGCTGGAGCGTCGTCAGGCCCGGGCTGCGAGCCCCGCTGCCAGCACCGAGCGCGCGGTGGATACATCGCTGGCACGAGGTCCGTCACCGTCACCGGGAACCTCGAGAAGCGCAGGCACCTGCTGCAGTCGAGGGTGACCGAGCAGGGCGGCGAGCGCTTCGAGCCCGATCTCGCCCTCACCCAGGTTCTCGTGACGGTCGCGATTCGCACCGAAGGAAACTTTCGAATCGTTGAGGTGGATGCAGCCAAGCCGGTCCAGGCCGATCGTGGCATCGATCTCGTCGATGCAGTCATCCGCAGCCGTCACGCTCGAGTAGTCCACCCCTGACGCGAACAGGTGCTGGGTGTCGAGACACATCCCAAGACGCGGGTCACCGCCGCACCCTTCGATGATTGCGCCGAGCTCGGAGAAGCTCCGCCCGACGGTCCCGCCGGCACCCGCCGCGTTCTCGAGCAGTAGGGGGCAGAGCGCAATCGCATCGGATCCCGTGGAGCTCAAAGGGCCGGCATCGGCGAGGCGCGCTGCAGCTTCGTCGAGTGCAGATTCGAGTGCCCGGCTGACCTGGGCGATAATCGAGTCAAACCCGGCGCCGCGGTGGCTGCCGACATGGAGGACGACGCCCGAGGCGCCCATCGCGCTGGCAGCGACGAGGTTGTCGACGAGGCACGAGCGGGACTTCTCGAACAGCTCCTTGTCCGCAGCGGCAAGGTTGATCAGATACGTCGCATGACAAAAGGTCGCCCGTACCTTCTGATGGATTCGCTGGGCGTCTCGGTAAGTCGAGAGCGTTTCGGGCGTGTGCGAGGGGCTCCGCCACATCCGGGGACTCTGGGTGAAGATCTGCACGCAATCGGCGCCGATCTCCTCGCCGCGTGCCAATGCCTTGACGAGACCGCCTGACGAGCTGACGTGCGCACCGATGTCCACGCAGCGCAGCGTAACCTGGGACAGATGACCGGCAAGTTCTTCGTGCGGACGTTTGGCTGCCAGATGAACGAGCACGACTCGCGTCGCATCGCAGCCGATCTCGTTGCTGGCGGCATGGTTCCGACCGACGATCCTGAGCAGGCAGATGTCGTCGTGCTGAACACGTGCTGCATCCGCGAGAACGCCGACAACAAGCTCTACGGCCATCTCGGGCACTTGAAGTCCCTCCAAGCACGTCGGCCCGGCATGCAAATTGCCGTCGGTGGCTGTCTCGCGCAAAAGGACAAGGAGGCGTTGCTGGAACGGGCGCCGTTTGTCGACGTTGTCTTCGGTACGCACAATGTCGGACGCGCTGTGGAACTGTTGCACGAGTCCGCTGATTCAGGGGTCTCGGTGCTCGAAGTGCCCGACGGTCCAGCGAGTGACGCTGACGCCTTTGCCTCGGCGCTCACGGTGCGCGACGACCTCCCGCACTCGGCGTGGGTGACCATCCAGGTCGGATGCGACAACTCCTGCGCGTTTTGCATCGTGCCGGCGGTGCGCGGTCCCGAGCAGAGCCGGCCCTTCGACGAGCTCGTCAGCGAGATCGAAGGTCTTGCGCGCACCGGCACGGTCGAGGTGACGCTCCTTGGACAGAATGTGAACTCCTACGGACGCGACCTCACCCATCGCGGCCCGCTCTTTGGTGAGCTTCTTCGGGCCGTGGGGGCGGTGGAAGGCATCCGGCGAATCCGCTTCACCAGTCCACATCCGAAGGACCTGCGTCCCGAGACCATCGCGGCAATGGCCGAGACCGACGCGGTCTGTGAGCAGCTCCACCTGCCGATGCAGTCCGGCTCCGACCGCATCCTGTCGGCGATGCGCCGGGGCTATACCGCTGGTCGCTACCTCGAGCGCCTTGCGGCAGCGCGCGCAGCGATCCCGGACCTTGCGGTGACGACCGACATCATCGTGGGCTTTCCGGGCGAGACCGAAGAGGACTTCGAGGCGACACTCGAAGTCGCAGCAGAGGCGGCATTCGACAGTGCGTACACCTTCATCTTCTCGCCGCGCCCGGGGACGCGTGCTGCGACGTTGGTCGATGTGATGGTGCCCGATGAGGTGATTGCGGAACGCTTCGCCCGCCTCGGGGCTGTCGTCGAGCGCTCTGCGCTCGCCGCGCACCGGGCCCGAGTCGGGCGCGTCGAGGAGGCACTCGTCGATGGTCCGTCGAAGAAGGACCCGACGGTGATGACGGGGCGTACCCGCCAGGGCAAGCTGGTGCACTTCGCGCCTGGCGCGGTAGGTGTGAACAGCGCGCCTGGCGCGATGAATGTGGACAGCGCGCCTGGCGCGGTAGGTGTGAACAGCGCGCCTGGCGCGATGAATGTGGACAGCGCGCCTGGCGCGAGCGGGATGCTGCACCCGGGGAGCTTCGTCCAGGTCGAGGTGACCTATGGCGGCCCGCACCACCTCGTGGGCACGCTCGTCGGCGTCGAGCCGCGGGTACTACCAGCCAGACGGCGTATCGCCGTCCCGCTTCTCGCGCACTAGACCCGTCATGAGTGCCCCATTGATGCACCATGCCAAGCGGGGCAGAGGGAGCGAGCGAGCGACGGTTTTCGGTCGGCTGTTCGACGAGCCAGAGGCTGCGAAGGTCCCCGAGATCATCGCGTTGTTCTGGGTGGTCAAGCTCCTTACGACGGCCGGTGGCGAAGCCACGTCGGACTACCTCAAGAATTGGGGAAACGTCCGGGGAGGCGCGACCGAGGTGGTGCTCTTTCTCGCCGGGCTCGTCCTGCAGTTCGCCACCCGGCGTTATCGACCGTTCGCCTACTGGTTTTTTGCCTACGCCATCGCTATCGCAGGCACCGGAGTCTCCGACTTTTTCCACCTCGATGTCGGCCTTTCTTATGCGGGGACGACGCTGTTGTGGGCTGTCGTCCTGGCGGGAGTCTTCGTGGTGTGGCAACGAAGCGAGGGAACGCTGTCGACTCACAGCATCACGACGAAGCGTCGAGAGTGCTTCTACTGGGCGACGGTGTTCGCCACCTTCGCCCTCGGTACGGCGCTCGGCGACTACACGGCCACGGCGCTCGGTCTGGGCTATCTCGCCTCGGGCATCTTGTTCGCAGGGGTGATCATGGTTCCGCTGATCGCGTGGTGGCGGCTTCATGCCAATGCGATCGCTGCGTTTTGGAGCGCCTACGTCGTCACGCGCCCCCTCGGAGCATCCGTTGCGGACTACATCAGCAAGCCCCGAGGCATCAGCGGTATCGACGCCGGCGACGGACCGACTGCCGTGGCGTTTGCTCTTCTTGTGTGTGTTCTCGTCGTCTACCTCGTCCTTGCCCGCCCAGACATCCAGCCTGAAGGTGGTGCTTCCGCTCCTTCTGCTTCTTCTGCCGAGAAGTCGCCCGAGCTCGCCTGACTCGGTCCAGCGCTTGCGATGACGTGCAGGCGGCACGACATCGGGAACTTTTCATTCTGGTGAGGGCTCTACTTCTATGAGCGATGATGGAAGTTTCCGCGCGTACCACAAGGAGTGGGGGGCCCGACGTGGCGGATCTGCAGGTTGGAGCGCCTGGAGATGAGCTTTGCGATGCTCGCTAGGTTGTGAATGGTGATCGATGTCCGATGTCGTGCTGAGTAACGCCGAGGGTCCACGTTGACGACGCTGACAGCGGCGCACACCGGTACACCGACAGCTCGCTCGCAGACGTCGCACCAGGTAAGGCTTGCGGTGGGTGGAATGACCTGTGGGGCATGCGCGGCCAGGATCGAGTATCGCCTGAACAAGCTCGACGGTGTGTCGGCCTCGGTGAGCTTCGCGGCAGAGCGTGCGAGCATCACCGCACCCTCTGAGGTCACGGTCGCGCAGCTCGTCGGCGTCATCGAAGCCATCGGCTATCGGGCTGCTCCGGTCACCTACGACGTCACGAGCGAGGATCTCGGGCTCGCGGACGGCAAGAGTCCGAAGTCGCTCGGCCGGCGCCTGCTGATCTCGTCGTTGCTCTTCATGCCGCTGTGCGACCTGTCCCTGGTCTTCTGGCTGATCCCGGTGACGCGCTTTTCCGGATGGCAGGAGCTGCTGTTTGCCATCGCAGCACCGGTCGTCACGTACTGCGCGTGGCCGTTCCATCGAGCCGCGCTTCGAGGCGCACGGCACGGGACGTATTCGATGGACACGCTCGTGTCGCTCGGCATCACGTCTGCAGTCGGCTGGTCCGCCTACTCGGTGCTCGCACTTTCCACTGACACGTCCGGACGCTCGTTCGGCTCGTTCTTTTCCCACCAAGCGCGCGGCGCGAGCTATCTCGACGTCGCTGCCGGAGTAACGACCTTCCTGCTCGCGGGCCGATTTTTCGAAGCTTCGACGAGGCGCCGCACGGGCGATGCACTGAGATCGCTGGTGTCGATCGGGGCTAAGGACGTCGCGATCGTCGACCAGGTCGGCAACGAGTCTCGCCTTGGCGTGGGCGCGCTCGTGGTCGGCGATCTTTTCGTCGTGCGCCCGGGCGAAGCCGTCGCCACCGATGGCGAAGTGTGGAGCGGCTCCTGTTCACTGGATCGCAGTGCGATGACCGGCGAGTCGCGACTGGTGTCGGTGGGGCCGGGCGATGACGTGCTCGGCGGCTCAGTGGTAACAGACGGCCGCCTCGTGGTTCGAGCGACAAAGGTGGGGCGAGATACCCAGCTTGCCCACATGATCCGCCTGGTCGAGGAGGCCCAGCACGAGAAGGCCGAGGTTCAACGGCTTGCGGACCGCATCTCGCGCGTCTTTGTGCCGTCGGTGGTAGCGGCGGCACTGCTCACCCTTGCGGGATGGCTGCTCGCCGGCGGAGCAGCGGAGCGAGCGGTCAACGCGTCACTCTCCGTTCTCATCATTGCCTGTCCGTGCGCATTGGGACTTGCCACGCCGACGGCGCTGCTCGTCGCGTCAGGCGCCGGAGCTCGTCGTGGCATCTTCTTCAAGGGTTACCAGGGCCTGGAGGCGTCCCGGCGCGTTGACACGGTCGTGCTGGACAAGACCGGGACCGTCACGTCCGGGGTGATGACGGTGGTCGGTGTCGAGTCTGTGGACGGCGTCGACCCCGATCGCATTCTTGCGTCCGCCGCAGCCGTGGAACAGGCCTCCGAGCATCTGCTCGCCCGAGCTATCACTGCACGCGCGCGCGAGCAGTTCGGGAAGATCGAGAGCGTCGAGGACTTTGTGTCGGTTCCCGGTGTCGGTGTGCGTGGTTGTGTAGGCGGGCTGACCGTGAATGTGGGCCAGAGCAGGACGCGAGACCACGACCACGACCTGGCCGTCGGCCATGAGCCGCTCGATCGGCGACGTCTTGCCTGGGAGGCCCTCGGTTGTACGACTGCGGCGGTCAGCTGGAATGGCCAGCTGGTCGGAGTGATCGCTGTATCCGACACGGTTCGTGAGACATCTGCAGCCGCAGTGGCTGCTCTCGGCGCGCTCGGGCTGCGATGCATCCTGCTCACCGGTGACAACGATGCAGCCGCACGTGCAGTCGGCGAGGCAGTCGGTTGTCACGAGGTGGTCTCCGGTGTGCTGCCCGCCGACAAGGTGGCCTTTATCCGCGACTTGCAGGCAAAAGGCCATGTCGTGGCGATGGTGGGAGACGGGGTCAATGACGGACCGGCCTTAGCCACTGCTGATCTCGGGATTGCTGTCGGTTCTGGGACCGACGTCGCGATCAATGCCGCCGATCTCATCGTCGTGCGTGACGATCTCGTCGCCGTGGCAACCGCCATCGGCCTTGCGAGACGGACGATCGGCACGATCCGAGGGAATCTCGCGTGGGCCTTTGCGTACAACCTCGCCGCACTTCCTGCTGCCGCATGTGGCCTGCTGAACCCCCTCATCGCTGGAGCTGCGATGGTGCTGTCCTCGACGCTCGTCGTCTGGAACAGCGCACGATTGCAAAGGAGCTGAACCGTGACTCATCCTGACGCCACCTCGCCCGCCACCGTCGAGCTCGCCCTTACCGGGATGCATTGTGGCTCGTGCGTTGCGCTGATCGAAGAGGTGCTCACCGACGAGAGCGGGGTCGTGTCGGCGACCGTCGATCTCGACTCAGCAAAGGCACGTGTCACCTACCACCCTGAGGCGCTCACCGTCGAGGACCTTTGTGCTGTCGTGGTCGCAACCGGTTACGGAGCTACACAACTCTCGGCTGCGGATAACCCCTAATGCTGGGCACCACCACGAGTGACCGATCGCGCGACGAGAGGATCTCGTCCCCGCTCACCGACCCCGATCCGGGCTTTGCGACCGTCGAGCTCGAGCTCGGCGGGATGCATTGCAGCGCGTGTGCGACGCGTATTGAAAGGGCCCTCGGTCGTACACCTTCGGTCGTGAGTGCCTCGGTCAACCTCGCTACAACTCGGGCATGGGTCAGCTACGACGCGTGTGAGCTCGACGTCGACTCGCTGTGCAAGGTCGTCGTCGATGCTGGTTACACCGCAGAAGTGCGAGACACAGGTACCGCCCGAGCTGAAGAGCGAGACGAGCACTGGCTTGTGCGGATCGCCATCTCGTGGCCGCTGGCGATCGCAGCTCTGGTGGTATCGCTCACGCTCCCCCAGACTGCAGGTCCCGGCTGGACCGTACTTGGACTGGCAGTAGCGACGGAGCTCGGGGGCGGCTGGCCGTTCTTGTCGGGAGCCGTACGTCAGCTGCGTCGCGGTGCCGTGAGCATGGACACCTTGACGGCCTTCGGCACATTGGCCGCTGTGGCGGTCGAGGCGGTCGAAGTCATCGCTATCGGGGGTCGCCATGTCCACATTGGCAGCGGGAGCGGGGCGTTCGCTGCGCGCCTGCACTTTGCCATGGCGCCGGTGATCGTTGCGCTGTTTGTCAGTGGGCGTGGCGCAGAGGCCGGTGCGCGTCGCAGAGCTGCGGGCGCGATGCACTCGCTGCTTTCCCTCCGCCCGCCCTCGGCGCGCCTTGTCCGAGATCTTGACGACGATCGGGGCGAACTCGTCGCTCCCGAGAGCGTCCCTGTCGGTTCCCTCGTGCGCGTCCGGCCGAGTGAGGCGATCCCTCTCGACGGAACGGTCGTGTCCGGGTGGTCCGCCGTCGACGAGTCGATGCTTACGGGCGAACCACTGCCCGTCGAGCGGGGACCGGGATCGAGCGTGACCGGCGGCACGCGCAACGGCTCGAGCGTCCTCGTCGTGCGGGTCGATGCGCCAGCTTCGGAGTCCGTGCTGGCCCGACTGGAGCGTCTCGTCGAGGATGCCCAGCGCGACAAGGCGCCGCTGCAGCGCCTTGCTGACCGTGTCAGTGCGGTCTTTGTTCCCGCTGTGCTCGTGGTTGCCGCAGGAACCTTTGGCGTCTGGTGGTTTGCGTCGGGCAACCACGACACGGCGATACTCGGAGCGCTGTCCGTGCTCCTTGTCGCTTGCCCATGTGCGATGGGGCTCGCGGCGCCAATGGCGATGATGGTTGGCTGTGGCAGCGCGTCGTCGCTCGGGATCTTTGTCCGCAACGGAGACGCCCTCGAGCGCCTGGCGCGTGCCGACACCGTCGTGTTCGACAAGACGGGGACTCTGACCGAGCGCTACGCCGTCGTGGCGAGTGTGACCACGGCGCACGGGTTCACGTCGCAGGCCGTGCTCTCGCTCGGCGCGGCGGTCGAGATCGAGAGCGAGCATCCGATCGGGATGGCGATCTGTGCCTCAGCGCGCAGCGGTGAATCGGTCACTGCGACCATGGTCAGCGACGTGCCCGGGGTCGGCGTCGTCGGCACCGTCAACGGCGCCACGCTACGGGTGATGCGCGCCGAGATCGGGCAGTTGCCGAGCACACTCGCTGCTGCAGTGGTCGAGGGTCACGCTCGGGGAGAAACAGTCGTCGCCGTGGAGTTCGATGGCACGGTCATCGGCGTGATCGGCATAGCCATGCCCTTGCGAGCAGAGGCCGAGCTGAGCGTGCGGATGCTGCACGAGATGGGCTTGCGTACCGTGATCTCCAGCGGGGACAGCGAGCCGGCCGTCGTGACCGTCGGCGCACAGCTCGGTATCGGCGAGGTCCACGCCGGACTCTCCCCCGAAGGCAAGGTCGAGCTGCTGCGCAACCAAGCTCCCGGCGCACTTCGCGACGCATCGCACGTCCTCATGGTCGGTGACGGCGTGAACGACGCTCCGGCGCTCGCCATGGCCGACGTCGGCTGCGCGATCGGGAGCGGATCACAAGCAGCTCTGGCCCACAGCGATGTCGCGCTTCTCGGCAGCGATCTCGTAGGTGTCC
>Ga0116230_10008030_pt1 | contig 10432 bp, 12 predicted proteins | sample S1TSphfallax_3_FD_88678 | JGI IMG/M metagenome (GOLD analysis project Ga0116230, IMG submission 88678) | Host-associated microbial communities from peat moss isolated from Minnesota, USA - S1T2_Fd - Sphagnum fallax MG | ecosystem: Host-associated > Plants > Peat moss > Unclassified | place...
TCCTTCTCCTTCCATTGGCCACCAAGCAAAGAACATTTTCCTTCTCCTTCCATTGGCCACCTAGCAAAGAACATTCTCCTTCTCCTTCCATTGGCCGCCAAGCTTTGGATCTACCTTCACCTTCCTTCTCCTTTTCTTTAAAAGGCAGACTCAAATGATCGAAACTCCTTAATTTCCCCGGGCATAATTTTCAATTCAATCTTGAGGATACTTGTTCCTACAAGTTTTTTGAGGAGGAAAAGAATGATGAACCTTGGTAGTTAGGAAAAAAAATGAGAGCAGAATGGAAATCTTGTAATAGTTTTGGAGGAATGGAGGTGAGTAGTGATAGTATTGGGAGGTTGGAACCTTCGAGAAATCTCACAAACCCTCTCGGGTTTCTTAGATAACTTCTTACTGGCTTAGCTGCAGATCCTAAGATTTGGTAGGAAGGTGCGCCTAGTAGTTAGTTTTCTAAAGAGCTAAGGCAAACCGAATTTGAACAACCTATGTGTTAGAAACAATATTCCAAGTGATTGGTGATCTGTAGTCAAGATGGACCAATTGCCTTTGTAAAACCCTCTTGGGTTTCTTAACGTAACTTTTTATTGGTTTAACTATAGATTTTGAGATTTGGTAGGAAGGTGCGCTTAGTAGTTAGTTTTCTAAAAAGCTAAGGCAAGCTGGATTTGGATAACCTATGTGCTAGAAACAATATTCCAAGTGACTAGTGGTCTGAAGTCAAGATGGACCTACTGCTTTTGAAAACCCGCTCGAGTTTGGTAGTGCAACTCCTCACTAGTTTAGCTATAGATATTGAGATTTGGTAGGAAGGTGCACCTAGTAGTTAGCTTTCTAATGAGCTAAAGCAAGCCAGATTTGAATAACCTATGTGTTAAAAACAATATTTCAAATGATTGCTGGTTGCAGCCAAGTTGAAGATGATGTTGAGTCCATAAAAGTTTGTTTAAAGGGATGACAATTTAACATAAGGTTCTAGGATTTGAAATGTTTGAGTTTAGAAATATATTTATCATGGTTAAATCGTGAATGATGCATAGGAGGCAAGGTACTTAGGTTCAATTACGAACGCAATCTAACATCTAGAAATACACTCGCATTTTTCCTTCACTAGTAGCATTTGTGCTTTCAAACATAATCACCTTGTAGAATCGAAAGTAGAGGGACAAAAGTTGCCTCACAAGGTGTGTTGGAGTTTTGGGATGGGACTAGAAAGAATGACAAGCGAGTCAACTATTCACACGGACATGCACAAACCAAACAAATTGGTTAATGCATAGTTGAAACATTTTTGGTGCATAGATGAACCACGACCCGAGCTTGGGGAAGTTGCCACCTTCCCCCTTATAGTATTATCTATGATTAACCATGAAGGCTACATCTAAATGCCATTTTGTCATGGGACTCCCAAGCCTAACTTGGGAGTCCCAAAACTTCCAAAATTGGGACTTTGAACATTTTGGAAGGCCATAACTTCTTGTGCCCACCTTTGATTGAGGTGAGGTTTGAAATAAAATTGTAACCCTCATTGAGAGCTTTCTAATGATATGTGGCATGCCATCTACACACATGTATTTTAAGGCAATTCCCAATTTTTAATGGTCGGGAATCAAATTGGCACTTTGATTCCTGACCCTTCTTTTGGCCATAACTTGTGTTTAAAGTACTCAAATGGTCATGAGATCCCATTGCAGACATCTAAATTTTAAGATCTTTTCAATGGTATAAAGAAATGTTTAATCTAATGAATGTTGACCCCTGAATTTATTTTTTTTAATATTCAAGACTCCATAGGGATTTTAATTTCCAAAATGGGAGTTCACAAGCTAATTCCTTCACATTCTTGAAAGTGCAAATGTGATTCCCGGGTTGCACTTTTAGCCCGCACCTTTCCATGCCTTTGCTTTGGTCACAAGCCTAAAATTAAGGTCATGACATCATTGTTTTTCAAGCAACACCACACTTAATTATAATAAATCTAAATTACAAAAATTCAACAACTTTTTTGCATATATATGCACACCTTCCCTATGTGTGAGTTGACCTTTCACATCATTCACTAATAGTTTTGGAGGTCATCTTAGAATTTGGAAGCATCAAAAGTTGTTTTAAGGATTTTTTAAATCACATTTCACATTGTATGTTAAAAGGAAAATTCGGTTAGATGAGTAGATTATGACATAATAGTATATTTGATTTTTCTTTTTGGGTAGGAGTATTTGAAAGCCTTTCATGATAAACTTGGGAAGATTTATTGTATGGGGATATTTAAAGGAGATGTGGAGATCATCAAAAAATATCATAGAATTATTTTGAACTTTTAGAATTTTTTATTTTGTTTATTGATGCATATCATTTATGTTTTGGAAGGAAGAAGAATGTTGATGCCAACTTGTTTGTTTTGAAGCCCAATTAGGCACAAAAACTATAGAACACATGTTGCACACACCATTTTATGCAATTATGTGTCTAATCTATAAATTCAAAATATATAAATCAAACATAAAATATGTGACCTAACTTTTTAGTACAACAAATTGTAAACTTTAGCACTTATGATTTGGCGACCATCCTTGGGATTACCTCGACAAATTGCAAGAATGCAATTGTATGAGTGGTGAACTTTGAGCAATGAGCTTTGAGCCTTGAGTTTAGATGAAATTTAAGACAACTCATCCAAAATGGATGGAATATTTTTTAAATCAATAAAAAAGGTAAATTCATAAATGATTTTTTTTTCATTTCAATTCAAGGCTCAAGGTTTAATTAATAATTGAATAGATGAAGGATGATCTTCATAGATAATTTTCATAATGAAAAATGTGAATGAATAGATTTGACAATATTAGAAGTAGGGTTTATTATTACATCCATCTAGCTTGCATTACTATTAAACAACCCAACCAAGGTGTATCTCAATGCATATACCCATGGGCATTTTACCTTACATTCCAATGTCTCATAACCCACGGGCTCATTGTATATGAAATATGCACATATCGAACTCTACATGATATTTTCTCAACTTTCCTTTTATCATTGGCATTCAAATGGAAATTTCACCAAGTCATGACAAGTTAAATTGAAGAAGTGATATTTAATCCTTGACAAACCCAATATTATTACAACCTTTTAACCACTATTATTTATTTGAAATAATATTTTACATTCAATGAAGCTCTCCTCCCAACCATAAAACCACATACACACATGTTGGTCCACCCTTGAACTCATTGAAAAAAAACTAATAAAGTTTAAAAGAAACAAATCTATTGACTATACCATGTTCAAAATGTGTTGTTTTTTAGAACCAACTTTTGTCACTTTTGACTTTGTTGTTAATGTAACCCCAAACTTAATGTACCCAATGTTTCTACACATTTCGTGATAAACTTCATTTAAATATAAACACAAAAAAGTACCATGTTGGGGCTAAAAAAATACTTGATACCCTAGAAAAACAAACTCCCCACCAGCATGGATCTTACCTCCAAGAAAATGTGTTCCTATTTAAAAACCCAATTGCAAATATTAGACATTGTGCAATATCATTTCTATAAAAATTTAAACAAAATTACGGGTTGTGTAAGATTATGCAACATATTTTCATGAAACCACATTGTATAACTAGCCATTGAATTCTTTTTATCAATGTGAGGAAGGTTTGGAAAAAAAGTCAGTTATCCCCATTGTAGTGAAATGGGTTTTTCCTATTCTCCTTAACCATGTTATAAAGTTAGGAAGAACTTCCACATTTGCTATACACTTGGGGAAGAGACCCAAAATATACATATACAAGTCATAGGCCAAGTTACTTGCATATAATTATAATGTAATCGCAAGTTAGCAAAGCCTTTATCCTTTTTTGCAAGGTTAACATGTGTGTACCTATAGAGACAAAAAATCAAGAATAATCAATAAACTATTCTTTGAATGTATTTTTTATGAACTTAAACTACTAACTTCAAAGTTTTTGGTGTTAAAAGAAACATACCTTCCATATTCCTATGCCCATCTCCAACCAAACATGGCCATTGGGCTAGATTTTTTACATTTGGACCTTTCTACATATCCATTGTTGTGAAACAATGGTAGAAATTAATTTAAATTCCTACAAAATTATTCCACACTATTGTAACAATAGATTTGCAATTCACATGCATACATCCACTATTTTTGCCTTAATTATTAACACCCTTAACATTGCCATTCATTAAAACACTACATTTAAGGTTATTTCATATAACTAGAATCTGCACTTCAAAATACATTATAAAAAAACTCAAAAAACAATATTACAATTCATTTCATCATATTATGATACTATAGAAAATTCACACAACAATATAAACATTAAATTCACTACAAAAGTTTGTGCTTCTTTGTATTATTGAAAACATGAATCAAAATTATAGCAGAAACCCATGTTTTGTTGAAAATAATCAAAACAACAATTAAAATCTATGGTATATCCCAAACATGATTTATGGTTTTCTATTACAAATACCTATAACTCCTCTTATTCCTCCCAAAATGATGTGTAAAAATTTATTTTCTCCCCTATATCTTCCCTCTTTGGGTAGTCCCAAGTCACACAATCATGATTTAAAACCAATAAGAATTCAAAATTCAAAACTAACAAAGTTCCTTTATCAATCCCTATCCTAAACGTTTGTTCATCCAAAATCATGTAATCATCCAACCCCTTTGTATTTTGGATTCCATTTTTGAAATCTTTAGAAAATGATAAAAAATGAAATGAATGTATTTTGCAATGTTTTAAACATTTGTTTCCTCTACAATAGTCCATGTAATCTCAATATGTACAACAACCAGTGGTTTTATACCCACTTTTTGCTTTGCAGTTTTGACTTATATCTCCATTTCTATAGCTATGACCTCCTCCTCTACTAACTCAATCTAAGGTTATATTTCCAGGGGTTGTATTTTGGATACTTCTTCTATTGATGGAATAATCTCCACATGTCCTTATTCATGAATTCTTTGTGGTTCTTTTTCTTCCTAACCCCTTCCTCTAAGGTCCTATGGTTTCTTTGTCTATACTTTTGCCTCTTAAATTGCTCCAGTTTTGAGGTCTTGTGGTTCCTCAGCCTACATTTCCTCCTCTTGAGTTGTTCCATTTGGCCATGTTTCAGTCTCATCATGGCCTGATACCTCTATATTTGTTGGACTCCCACAAATAAAATCTAATTGAAAAAAAAAACTTCCAACTTGTATTTCAAAATTCTTTCATTAGCTCTATGATGAGCCAAATCTTCTCCAACTCCTTTGTAAAATATTCCTTTGTAACCTCCCACCATTCCTCAAATTCAGCCTTAGAATCCTTCATCTTATTCTTCGTCCTCATTAGGGTATAGTACTGCATCATTTGTTCATAATCCTTTGGTATTTTCTTAACACTAGTTGGGTTAAGACTCTTCTTCTATTCATGTGCCATCTCCAACTATGCTTGCAAGTGCTACAGATTCCTCTAATACTCCTTTTATTCCTCCAACAACTTTTCTTTTTCTACCTTTACTATCTTTCTTTTAAGCTCTTTAGATTACTACATATATACATTATTTAGATTCATTAATTCCAAATTTGTCATGACATTTTCCTTCTTTTTCTTTTTCTTAGTCACTACTTTCACCTAACTATCTAAAGCTTCAGGTTGTTTCTTATGAAGTAATAATGCCTTTCTCCACTCTTTTTTTGCGGTTTCCTAGATTTTAGCCTTATACCTTAAATTATGCAATTTTTCATTCTACAACTTTAGTCGTGTTATGCTACCCTTGAGCTCTTCATTCTCATCTTGTAGTTTTTAAATGAACATTTTAATCTTTTACTCAGCTTCTACCTTGTTCTTCCTCTAGATTTCCACATTATGCTTATACCCCTTCTCAAAGTCTCTCTCCTTATCTAATTCCTCATGTACCACTTCCTTTTCCTTTTCCCTTGTAACCAACATGTTTTTTAAATTGTTCACCTTTAGAGTCAAATTCTGCATATTCAAACTCACAATTGCCATGGTTTGAAATAACTCAATTGCCTTATCTACTTGCATAATTTTTGCAACTACCTTTTCCACAAACTTTGGTGTACTTGTCTATGTCATAGGATTTTTAAATCCTTTTGTAGATGATCCCACCTCCTACACCATTATTCTCCCCAATTCAAATTCAAATGGGAATCCTTTTGCAAATTTTGGTATACTAGGTGGCACTTGTAGTTTTGATGGTCTGAACACTTCAAAAGCATGTTGTGTTGCCACTCTTTCTATCCGTGATTTAATAGCTTTAAACCTTCTTATGTCTATTGTTGTTATTGTTGCAAATGTTATGGATTTGCAAATGGTTTCCATCTAATCTTCATATACATTTCCATCAAAGTGTAGATGTTCTTCACCTTCTAGAAACCTTGTGTGTCATGTTCCTTTTTAACTTCCTAGCTCTACTCCTTTAGTTGTCTCTCTTGTGTAGATATCATCTATTGTACCTCTTGCCTTTGCTCCCTTGATTATCTCTCATGTGGAGATGTCATTTGTGGTACCTCTTGCCTTTGCTCCCTCGATTATTTCTCATGCGGAGATGTCATTTGCGGTACCTCTTACCTTTGCTCCCTCGGCCATCTCTCTTATGGATATGTCATCTGTGGTAAATCTACAGTTTGTTTGGCTGCCTATACAACGATTGGCATTGCCCATACCATTATTGGCATTGTAGATGGTTCCATTATGCCCCTCATCATTTTTATGCCCTTGCATATGTGCTCTCCTATTCCTTTTTCACTCACGAGCCTAAGGATCCTCTTTTTTCAACTTTGTTCAACTTCTTAAAAACACTTATTGGAGAGTATGTTATAGTTTTATTTCTAGTTTCTAATGATGTTTGCATCTCCTCCCTAGTTTTAAAAACCTTGGTTAATGGTTTTAGTGGATTTCCCTTTTGATGCACAAATAGATATTGAAAGGTTTTTGTGAATATGAAAACAAATTGACATGTATTTTTCTTATCCCCCTTATTCTCCTTGACATATTTATACTATTGGAAACAACTTGAAAACAAGTAAGAAATGAAAGATTCAAGGTTCATGAAATGGAACAATTGTATTAATTAACAAGAAGATTACAAAGGTTATATGCTTCAAATGCTACAATCACAAAACTATGACTTGCAACAACTAACAATGCTTGAAGGATCTATGTGCATTCAAAAAAACCATGAAAGGAAATAATGAAAGAGTACTCAAAACCACTCCGCTATATACTATCTCCTAACCCTAAAGTAGCCGGCACTTAACCCTAATTTAGCCACTGCCTAACCCTAGCTGCCACCAAACCCTAACCTTAGCCGTCACCAAGCCCTAACCCTAGCCGCCACTAAACCCTAAGTAGTTTCCACTTCTAAACCCTAGCTGCCACTATTCAACCTAACCTAACTACTAGAAGGATGAGAATACTATTCATCCTTTTGATGAATGTTCAACACATTCATCAACATTGGGAATTAAAAACGAATAACATTTTAACATATACCACAGATCTAATCCACTACATAGATTATTGAATATAATATGTGCCCAATCTACCTTTTGCCCATTATCTGCTCTCACTAATGTAATAACATTCTTATTGCTAAAATATTTTACCTTCTTCATTTGATAAATGACATATATAATGGCAAGATATCTAATAGAAAGTGGCAGACCCAAACTATTTGCATTCCCTTGATATATAAAAGAATTTGTAGGTGCAATTCTATAATTCTATAATGCTTAAACTACTAGTGATTTATTGGCTTGCCCTTTTGGTTCTTTTACATACCCATTTGCACACACTCCAAAAACATCTACAACTAATTGTTTGTTAATTACATACACCTTATCCTTATGCCCAAAGTAGATATATGTGCCCTTGATCAAGAATGTGTTAAAAAATTCCAACATTACATCGGAGATCAATGCTTGCCAAGCCATCAAAAAACAAAGGAACAAACCTTATTTTAGAAGTAGGTAGTCTTTTTCTTCAGGAGTATCCTTTTAATTTTCCATTTGTTGAATATGCTGATCATAAATTTTTTTTGTCTATGTCCACATGAATCAATCATGATTTGGAATCTTGATACTTTTTTCCATAAGTGTAGCTTTGTCTAGGATTATGCATCTTCCCTTCACTACAACTTTTGATTCATGCCACTCCATCTCATCACCCTTCGATGTGCTTTTGCCATTACATGCACCTATGTGGATTGTTATACTTCCACTTGCACCCTTGTGGATGGTTGTATTTCTGCTTCAATAACATTTTCTTCCCCTACATCCATTTTTGTTATCTATGCTTCCACACAATGCAATTTTGCAATTTTGTCTTCCTTCAATTCTTCAATGAACACCACATCTATTGATGTAGCTCTTGGTCCTATTTGCTTTTCTGCACACTAATGTATTCTATTTCTATCCAAAAATTCAACTTCAAATGTTCCAATTGTATTTATGTTTTGAATTATCGTTTTGTGCAAACTGTATCTTCTCATTATATGCCTTCCCTTCTGCACATTCCAAAGATGATGATGAATGCAGTGGTGACTTTACAGTTGACAGTTGAATATTCAACACACCTTCTGTATGCATTCTTCTCAACTCCTCTTTTATTTCTATTCTTTTCAGCAATTCCATTTATTCTTCCTACTTGTATTTGTGCACATTCCTCTGCACTTCCTTTTCCTTTACTATTTTTTTGTAAATTTTCAATCATACTCTTTATACTCATGCTACTGTGAATTCCAAAACTTCGAAAACATGCACAACTTCTAGCAACAAATGCAAATTGCCTTCGATGATTATTCCATTTTTTTCGTCCTTGAACATCCCACTTGTCACATTCATTTTTTTACCTACCTACTGTTTTTTGAATTAACACGTGATCCTTGTAATTAATATGGCCCATCACTATAAGTTTATATGTCCCTTGTACATTCATTGAGAAGCATTTCACGTCATCATTATGAATGAATGAAACATATTTCATCTCCCAATTACTCCACATTGCTAATCTCCTTTCATTAGTTGTATTAATTCCATCTCGTGTACCATGTACACCTTCTGTTGATTGTGCCCATTTATTTGCTAATTGTGGCAATACATCTGTTGATTATACCAATTTTTTTGTTGATTGTGTGAATAGCCTTAATGACTAGGCAAATACTACTATTAATTTAGTCAATACTCTTGACATACCATCTTTAGATCTTTACATCCCAAATTCCTCACTTCTATAATTATTGTTCACGAATTTGTTATTCATCTATAGATTGAAAATCAATATTGTGTTCATTGTAGGATCTTTGATCTGTTCTTCATCTTTAGCATTATTCATATGTAGTTTCTATATTTCACAATCTTCATCATCCTTTTCCATATTAGAATTCTTCACATGAACTCCATTTGCACTATATTCCTAATATACTAGCATTTGTTGTTCTTGTTTTCTAAACTTTAAATTCCATGTAATTATAAAGTTTGAGCTTATTGACATTGACCAACATAAGGTTAACTTCAAACTTTTCAATGGTCACCAATAACACAATGTTATTTGGCAACACATATTGTATTTTGTACAATCAAAACCATTTCCTAGTAAACTTCCCTAGGTGTGACTTATTGCCCTTTCAAAACCACAAAACACAATCACCAAAACTAAACTATTTTTCTAGATTCTTTTGTTGATTCCATAATGCTCTATCCCACTGTTGAATTCATTTAATTTTTGTAGCTTGCATTCTAACTTATTGCAACTTCTCTAGCTCTATAATTCTACTAATTAAAACTCTCATTGGAGTACTATCCCTTTCATTTCCACTAACAATTAGAATTGTGTACTTTGTGGGCATCAATGGATGTAATCCATACACTAATTGATATGGTGTATACCATGTTGCTACTTTGTATGTAGTTGTGTATGAAAATAACACTATAGACAGATGTTCATCCCAATTTGTTGTATTTTCACTAACTAACTTGGTCAATAATGTCTTAAGTACTTTCACTACTAGAAATCTTGTCATTTGCAACCAGTCGCTATGCAACTGGCATGCAACTAATTGTCGTTTGCAACTATCTTGGTCATATTTGCAACTACAAATTTGGTATTGTATAATTTTTGGGCCATACGGTTGTGTGTGCAATTAACATGCAACAAAATCTATACAACATGGACACGTGTCATAAAAATAATGGCCTAAACTTATACATACTTAAATTATTATACTTAATATATCTACATAGGTTATATACAATAGTGTTATGTACTTCTAGTACTAAGTTAACCCCATGCTAACTTAGGCTAGCCTAAACTAACCTAGGTTTAAATAACCATGGCTAAACTAACGTAGGCTAAATAAACAAAAAAATTAAACTAACCATGGTTAATTAA
>Ga0116230_10008031_pt1 | contig 10431 bp, 9 predicted proteins | sample S1TSphfallax_3_FD_88678 | JGI IMG/M metagenome (GOLD analysis project Ga0116230, IMG submission 88678) | Host-associated microbial communities from peat moss isolated from Minnesota, USA - S1T2_Fd - Sphagnum fallax MG | ecosystem: Host-associated > Plants > Peat moss > Unclassified | place: USA...
GGCGACAGCGAATGGGTGTCCGACGGCAATTACCGCATCATGGACATGGTCTATGACGTGGCGCAACTGATCCACCAGCTCGGGCTGGCGCCGGTGACGATCGTGTCGCATTCGATGGGCGCCAATGTCTCGCTGCGCTATGCCGGGCTGTTTCCCGAAGACGTGCGCAAACTGGTCGCGATCGAGGGGATCTTTCCCACCCCCGACTGGGAATTGCGGATGAAGGACGTGCCGTTCGCGCGGCGCGTGCGCGACTATATTTCCGAAAAGCGCAAGGCCGCCGGCCGCCTGCCACGCCGCTATGCGACGCTGGCCGATGCGGTTGGCCGCATGAAGACCGAAAACCCCTATCTGACCGACGAACAGGCGCGCCACCTGACGATCCACGGCATCAACCGCAACGAGGACGGCACGTTCACCTGGAAATTCGACCCTTACGTCCACATCGACCATCCCTATGACATCTCGACCGAACGCAAGCACGAGCTGTGGCAAGCAATCACCTGCCCGACGCTGCTGCTCAACGGATCGGATTCGTTCGCCAGCAATCCCGAGGCCGACGGCCGCATCAGCCATTTCCGCAACGGCAAAGTGATCGAATTCGCGCAAGCCGGCCACTGGCTGCACCACGACCAGTTCGACCGCTTCATCGCAACGCTCAAGGATTTTCTGTAGGCGCGGCGTGTGCCTGATAGCTCTCCCCCTGGGCTTGGGTGGATACACCTGGTTTAGCCAATATCGTCGCCCCGGCTCAAGGCCCTACGGCGTTCACACAAATCGATCGCGAGACTTTTTGTCTTTATGAATCATAGGTCCGTTCGTGCTGAGCTTGTCGAAGCACGCGCGATGCGGTCGATCCTGGGTGCTTTCTGGATCGCGCTGGGGAGGCCTTGGCGCGTGTGTTTAGCTGCGCTGGCCTTCGGCTCGACAAGCTCAGCACGAACGGATCTTTCTAAGAATCAATTATTTAATGGGCCTAACATTGGACGTTGATCCAATACCTCTGCGAATTGGCTTGCCCGCCGCACACCGCAGCGGGTTTACGCAACCTGATGTGTGAATGCCGTAGGGCTCAAGGCCGGGGCGACGAAGTTGTTTACCAGGAGGCTTAGCCCCACCCTCCCCTTGGGCGAGGTCGATTTTGGCGATCGCTATGGATGCCTAAAAATTAGGCAGACAACCCGGCGTGCACAAGAATCGGGCGCACCAGCCAATCTCGCCGATATTTAATTCCCCGAAAACCACGGCATCCGGATCAATACGCATCTGGCACGCTCCTTGCTGCCATTCCCCTCAGTGTCCGCGCCTGGCAGGGGCGGGCCGGATGCAGGGGGCATGAATGAAATTCATCATCGCCATCATCAAGCCGTTCAAGCTTGATGAAGTGCGCGAAGCGCTGTCCAATCTCGGCGTTGCCGGGATGACGGTGTCGGAAGTCAAGGGTTTCGGGCGGCAAAAGGGCCAGACCGAGATTTATCGCGGTGCCGAATACACCACCAATATGCTGCCAAAGGTCAAGCTGGAGATCGCCGCGTCCGACGAACTGGCGCCGCGGATCATCGAAGTGATCCAGCAGACCGCCAGCACCGAGGCGATCGGCGACGGCAAGATCTTTGTGATCGACCTCGCTTCTGCAACGCGCATCCGCACCGGTGAAACCGGCGAGCCGGCGCTGTGACATCCGACATGAAGGGAATCCATATGATCCGCAAGATGATCAGTGGCGTGGTGGGGACGGGTCTCGTGCTCGGTTTTGCTTCGACCGCTTTCGCGCAAGCCGCGATGATCAAGGCTCCGACCGCTGCGCAACAGGTGGCCATGATCAACAAGGGCGATACCGCCTGGTTGCTGGTGTCATCGGCGTTCGTGCTGATGATGAGCGTGCCCGGCCTGGCGCTGTTTTACGGCGGGCTGGTGCGCACCAAGAACATGCTCAGCGTGCTGATGCAGGTGTTCATGATCGTGTCGGTCTGCGGCCTGCTGTGGGCGACGGTCGGCTATTCGATGGCGTTTACCACCGGCTTCACGTCCAGTCTGACGCCCTATATCGGCGGGTTTTCCAAGGCGCTGATGCGCGGCATCGACGGCACGACCGCGGCAACGACGTTTTCCAACAACGTCTATGTGCCTGAACTCGCCTATTTCGTGTTCCAGATGACGTTTGCGATGATCACCCCGGCGCTGATCATCGGATCGTTTGCCGAACGCATCAAGTTCACCCCGCTGATGGTGTTCGTCGTGCTGTGGTCGATCCTGGTCTATTACCCGATCGCGCATATGGTGTGGTATTGGGCGGGCCCCGATTTCCTGCCCGACAGCCCGAACGAAGCCGGCCTGCTCAACCATTGGGGCGCGCTCGACTTTGCCGGCGGCACAGTGGTCCATATCAACGCCGGCATCGCCGGCATGGTCGGCTGCCTGATGATCGGCAAGCGGCTCGGCTTCGGCAAGGACAACACCCCGCCGCATTCGCTGACGCTGACGATGGTCGGCGCCTCGCTGCTGTGGGTCGGCTGGTTCGGGTTCAACGCCGGGTCCAATCTCGAAGCGAACGGCGTGACCGCGGTGGCGTTTGTCAACACGATGCTGGCGACTTGCGCTGCGGCAGTCAGCTGGGCAGTGGTCGAACAGATTGTCCACGCCAAGCCCTCGACGCTCGGCGCCGCCTCGGGCGCGGTGGCGGGCCTGGTCGCGGTGACTCCGGCTTCGGGCTATGCCGCGCCGATGACCGCGCTGGTGCTCGGCCTGGTGGTTTCGCCGATCTGTTTCTTCTTTGTCACCACGGTCAAGAACAAGTTCAAATATGACGACACGCTCGACGTGTTCGGGGTGCACTGCGTGGGCGGGATCACCGGCGCGCTCGGCACCGCGATCGTCGCCAGCCCGGCGCTCGGCGGCCAGGGCGTGATCGACTATACCAGGTTCCCGGCAGTGCCGATGCAGGGCTATTCGATCGCATCGCAGCTGATGATCCAGCTCGAAGCGGTGACGATCACGCTGGTGTGGTCGGGGGTGATTTCGGCGCTGCTCTATTTCGCCATCGACAAGACGCTGGGCCTGCGCCCGACCGAAGAAGCCGAACGCGAAGGGCTCGATATCAACGAACACGGCGAACGCGCCTACAACTATTGACACTTTGCCAGCTTGGCGGGGTGGCTGCGGTGATCCTCTCCCCACCCTTTACACCCCGCCAAACCATGTTCCTCCTGCGAACAGCCTCACCCCGGAAGACGCGTCTTCCGGGGTGCTTTTATCGCCGCTGCGGGCCGGACCGATGACAACGGTTTCCTTGGGCAGCGATCCCGGTTAAGGCCGCGCGCCATGACCGAGACGCTTTCCACCCCGCCTGCCGACCGTCCGCGCCCCAAACCGTGGATCGCCGCGATCCATGCCTATGTCCCGGGCAAGACCACCGGCCGCGACGGCCGGACGCTGATCAAGCTGTCGGCGAACGAAAATCCGCTCGGCACCAGCGCCGCGGCGCAGGCGGCGCGCGCACATGCGGGCGACCAGGCGCGCTATCCCGATCCCGACAGCCTGGCGCTGCGCACCGCGCTCGGCGCGCTGCACGGGATCGACCCGGCGCGCATCGTGATGGGCACCGGATCGGACGAATTGCTCAATCTGGCAGCGCAAGCCTATGCCGGGCCGGGCGAGGAGGTGCTCTACGTCCGCTACGGGTTTTCGGTCTATGACATCGCGGCGCGGCGCTGCGGCGCGGTGCCGGTGGTCGCGCCCGATCGCGATTACGCCACCGATGTCGACGCGCTGCTGGCGGCGGTGACGCCGCAGACCCGCGTCGTGTTCCTGGCCAATCCCAACAACCCGACCGGCAGCTATTGCACCCGCGCCGAACTCGCCCGGCTGCATGCCGGGCTGCGGCCCGACATCCTGCTGGTGATCGATCAGGCCTATGCCGAATATGTCGCGGCCGACAACCACGACGGCGCGCTGGCGCTGGCCGCATCGCACGCCAATGTGCTGGTGACGCGCACGTTTTCCAAAATCTACGGGCTCGCCGGCGAACGCGTCGGCTGGGCCACCGGCGATGCCGCGCTGATCGACATGCTCAATCGCATTCGCGGGCCGTTCAACCTGTCGCTGTCGGCGCAGGCGACCGCGCTGGCCGCGCTGGGCGATCAGGCCTTCGTTGCCCGCTCGCGCGAACACAACACCCGCGAACGCGCGCGCTTCGTCGCCGCAATCATGGCGCTGGGCAATCACGGGCTGCGCGCGCTGCCGAGCGAAGCCAATTTCGTGCTGATCGAATTCAGCGGCGCGCTGAGCGCCGAGGCGGCCTATCTCGGCCTGATGGACCACGGCTATATCACCCGCTGGCTGCCGGGCCAGGGATTGCCGCAGTGCCTGCGCATCACCATCGGCACGCCCACGCAGATGGATGCGATCGCCGCCGCGCTGGCCGCTTTGGCCGGGGCATGAGCGCGCCAGTGCCGTTCCGCCATGTCGCGGTGATCGGGCTGGGCCTGCTCGGCGGATCGGTGGCGCGCGCGGCCAAAGCTGCGCTGCCGGCAATCCGTGTGACCGGCTATGACGCCGATGCGGCAGTGCGATCGCGCGCGCGCACAATCGATCTGGCCGACACGATTGCCGACAGCGCCGCCGCGGCGGTTGCCGGGGCCGATCTGGTGGTGCTGTGCGTGCCGGTCGGCGCGATGGGTGATGCCGCGCGCGCGATGGCGCCGGGCCTGGCACCGGGCGTGCTGATCAGCGATGTCGGGTCGAGCAAGGCATGCGTCGCCGCCGCGCTCGCCCAGGCGCTGCCCGGCCACCGCGTGATCCCCGCGCATCCGGTCGCCGGCACCGAACAGAGCGGGCCCGATGCCGGGTTTGCCGCGCTGTTCCGCAACCGCTGGTGCATCCTTACCCCGCCGGCCGATGCCGATCCCGACGATCTGGCGCGGCTGGTCGCGCTGTGGGAAGCGTTCGGCGCGAAAGTCGAAACGATGGATGCCGAACACCACGATCTGGTGCTCGCGGTCACCAGCCATCTGCCGCACCTGATCGCCTATTGCATTGTCGGCACCGCGTCGGATCTGGAACGCGTGACGCAAAGCGAAGTGATCAAGTATTCGGCCGGCGGTTTTCGCGATTTCACCCGCATCGCCGCATCCGATCCGACGATGTGGCGCGACGTGTTCCTGACCAACCGCGATGCGGTGCTCGACATGCTCGGCCGCTTCAACCGCGACCTGACCGCGCTCGAAACCGCGATCCGCGCCGGTGACGGCAGCGAACTCCACGACCATTTCACCCGCACCCGCGCCATCCGCCGCTCGATCATCGCGATGGGCCAGGACGACGCCCGCCCCGACTTCGGCCGCAGCGACCACAACGGCGGCGATTGATCCTGCCCGGATCGCAAGGCCTGCGGCGGCCGCAGGGCCATCAATTCAACGCGTTGATCGCGGCGGTCACTTTCGCTTCGATCTCGGCACGCGGCAGCCCCGGCGGCAGCGCCTCGCCGATGCGATAGCGGATCACCCCGGCGCGTTTCCAGCGGCGGTGATAGAGCGGTCCGCTGTCGACCGCGATCGGCACCACCGGCAGCCCGGCCATCTTGTAGATCCCGGCAAAACCGGCCTGCAGCGGCGGGGTCCGGCCGTGCGGGACGCGCGTGCCTTCGGGGAAGATCGCGATCGGGCGGGGCCGGCCGCTGGCCAGCGCATTGGCGCGCGCCGCGGCGATCATCCCGCGCAGCGCGCGCGCGCCGGCGTTGCGATCGACCATGACCAGCCCGTACCGCCGCCCGAGCAGGCCCCAGAGCGGGATCGAAAACAGCTCTGCCTTGGCAAAGATCACCGGGCTGCGCAGCAGCACCGGCAGGTCGATCGCTTCAAAGAACGATTCGTGCCGCATCGCGCACAGCACGGCGCCGTCGGGCACGGTGCCTTCGACCACGACGCGGATGCCGAGCACGTGGCGGCAGCACCAGCGGTGCCACCGGCACCACAGCCACACCATAAAGCGCAAGGCGCCGGGCGGCAGCGGCAGGCTCAACAGATTGACCGTGACCATCACCGCGCTCACCCCGTAGAACAGCGGATAGAACACCAGGTTGCGCACGATTTCGCCGATGCCGGGCGGGTGATCAGTGGTGGTCATGGTCCGCAACGGGATGATGCGCGGTTTCGGCCCAGCCGATCAGCCAGGCGAGCACGCGCACGACCAGCTTGTTGTATTCGATGAACAGCATTTTCATCGACGGATGCGACGGCACCGCATCTTCGACAATGACCAGGTCTCTGGGCCCGGCGACTTTGAGATCGAACGCGGCGCGGCGCATGTGCCAGTCGGTGGTGACCAGCCGGACCGAGCGGATCTGATAGCGCGCGATCCACGCTGCGGCTTCGTGCGCGTTGGACGTGGTGTCGAACGATTCATAGCCGAGCGTCAGGCAACAGGCGAACAGGGCCGGCGAAACCGCGTATTCGCGGGCGAATTGCGCCTCGGTCACTTCGCTGTCGACGCCCGACACCAGCATCCGCCGCGCCTGCCCCGCGCGCAGCACGTCGAGCCCGCGCGCAATACGCCCTTGCGCCCCGGTCAGCGCGATCACCCCGTCGGTATGGGTATCCCCGGCCGGACGCGGCAGCGCGAGCGCAAACCACAAAAAGCCGAGCAGCCAGATCAGCAGCACCAGCGACAGCAGGCGACGGAACAGCCCGGGCGGCTTCAACGATGTCATGCCTGCCGCTTACAACATGCGCCGCAGCGCGGAAAGCACCGTCAGCCGCGCGGTCAGCACCGCCAGCACCACCCCGCACAACGGGATCGCCGCGATCAGCACCCAGTCGGACCAGCCGAGCACCGCGCCCGCCACCATGCCCGAGCCCAGCGCGCTGAACTGTTGCGACAGCACGACAATCGCCACCACCCCGGCGATCAGCCCGATCGTGCCGCCGGCGGCCGCTTCCATCGCCGCGGTGCGCTGAAACACGCGGGCAATCTGCGCATCGGTGCCGCCGAGCATGTGGACGATCTCGATCGTTTCGCGCTGACCCGCCAAAGCATTGCGCGCTGCGAGCACCACCGCGGCGATCGTCGCCAGCGTCAACAGCGCGATCAGCCCGCCCGCCAGCCATTGCAGCGTGGCGATCGCGCGAAACACCGGGGTCAGCCAGGCCGCCTGCGCATCGACCCGCGCGGCCGGCGCGACCGCGGCGATCGCGTCCTGCAACGCCTTGACCCGGTCGGGCGTTGCCGCGCCGTCGAGCCGCACATCGATCAGCGCGGGGATCGGCAGATCGTCGATCGAATCCCCCGGCCGCGTGCCCAGCCAGGGTGCGAGCAATGTGTCGAGCTGGTCCTGTGCGACGCGCTGCGCGCCCGCCACCCCCGGCGTGCGGCCAAGCAGCGCCAGCGCGGCATCGGCCTGCTGGTTGCGCGCCGCCGGCGCCGCGCTGATGATCTGCACCGTGACCCCGCCGTTGAGATCGGCGCTGGCGCGGCTTGCCGCGTTGCGCAGCCCCAGGCCACTGGCGGCGGCGATCACCGTCAGCGCGATGACAATGGCGATCACCCACGGCATCGGGCTGCCCAGCCGGGGATCGGGCAGCAGCCCGGGATCGCCATCGCGCGAACGGCCGAACAGCGCGGCGGGATTCATTTCGCGGCAAACCCCAGCGGCGGGCCCCCGCCGGCATCGCGCCCCGCCGCCGACAGCACCGTGTCGGCGGCGGGCGCGGCGCGGCGCGGGGGATAGCGCAAGGCGCCGGTCGGGTCTGACATCCGCCCTTTGTCGAGCCGCATGATCAGCGATTCGGGCACTTTCTGGATCAGATGGACATCGTGCGTGGCAACCACCACGGTCGTGCCGAGCCGGTTGAGGCTTTCGAACAGGCGCAGCAATTTGAGCGCCATGTCGGGATCGACGTTGCCGGTCGGCTCATCGGCGACGAGCATGTCGGGCCGCGCGATCACCGCGCGCGCGATCGCCACGCGCTGCTGTTCGCCGCCCGACAGCGTTGCCGGACGCGCCTGGCGCCGGTCGCCAAGGCCGACCCAGTCGAGCATTTCATCGACCGGCTTGGTAATCTCGCGCTCGGCGACGCCCGCCACGCGCAAGGGCAGCGCGACATTGTCGAACGCCGACAAGTGCTGGACCAGCCGGAAATCCTGAAACACCACGCCCAGCCGGCGGCGAAACCCCGGCAGGCGTTCGCGCGGCAGCGTGATCGCATCGGTGCCGAACATGCGGATCAGCCCGCGCGACGGCCGCTGGGCGAGGTACAACAGCTTGAGCAGGCTGGTTTTGCCCGCGCCCGATGCGCCGGTCAGAAAATAGAACCGCCCGGGGTAGAGCGTGAACGAAATGTCGGTCAGCGCTTCCTTGCCAGTGCCATAGCGCAGCCCGACATTGTCGAACTGAACGATTTCGGCATCGGGCTCATGCATGATCGGTGCGTTGGCTTTTTTCGTTCAGGTTCGGCAGACCGGGTTGGCCCGGTTGCAGCATACGCGTCAATCTATGTGGAAAAAAGGCCGTGGACGCAATTCTGTCCACATGAAGCTATTGTTTAAAGACGCGCTTGCATGCTTAACCCCTGACCATGATCATCGCCTGTCCCGCATGTTCGACGCGCTATGTCGTTCCCGACAGTGCGATCGGTGTGGAGGGCCGCACAGTCCGCTGCGCCAAATGCCGCCACAGCTGGTTCCAGGCCGGGCCCGATGTGACCCCGCGCGACGATGCGCCGGCACCCGACGTTGCCCCCCGCCCGGCACCCCCGCCCGAACCGGCGCCCGCATCAGAGGGGGCCGATCCGCCGCCGCCCGCGCCTGCGGCGGTGCGCCCGGTCACCCCGCCGCGCGCCACCGAACCGGCCGAAGCAGGCCCCTCGCCGTTTGCCCACGAACCGCCGTTCCGCCCGCGGCGCAACCCGGCCCGGCTGTGGACGCTGGGTGCGGTGCTGTTCGCGCTGTGCGTCGCCGCGCTGATCGGCGCGGCGAGCTGGTACGGGCTGCCCTCGTGGCTGCAAGTCGCCCCGCGCACCTTTGGCGCCACCCGCCCCGATCTGGAACTGACATTCCCCGCCGATCGCCAGGATCGCCGCACTTTGCCCAACGGCACCGAATATTTCGGCGCCAGCGGCACGGTGACCAATATCGGCAAGGACGTGCGCGAAGTGCCGCAGATCCTGATCGTGCTGCGCGATGCGCGCAACCGCGTGGTCTATACCTGGACGGTGATCCCGCCGCGCGACGTGCTCAAACCCGGCGAAAGCGAAACCATCAACGAAGCCGTCACCGACGTGCCCAAGACCGCCAAATACGCCGAAATCGGCTGGAAACCCGAATAGCCGCCGCCCCCTGCGGCAAATTTCGCCGCGCGACCCGAATCCCGCCAAATCCCGGTTGCACCCCGCACGGCGCTTTGCTAGGGGCCCGCTCCTACCCCGACGGGTGCGTCAGGCCAGTGGCCCTGCCCCGTTTGCGACGTGCGGTCGTGGCGGAACTGGTAGACGCGCAACGTTGAGGTCGTTGTGGCCGAAAGGCCGTGGAAGTTCGAGTCTTCTCGACCGCACCAGACAGTCCCGGGAAATTGAAATAAAGGCATTTTCCCTTCGGGGATGACGGCGTCGGGCAAGGCCGGGGCGTTGCGGGCACCCGATTGGGGCAGGGATCGCCGATGTCAGCCCAATTTTTCGATCAGCGCCATTGCGGCCTGCGGATTGTGCGGTTTGTAGCCGCTGATCACGTAGAGGTAGACGTCGCGCGGGGTCTGCGGGGCGGCTGAACCGGCGCAATGCAATCCTTTGGGCACGCGGCCCTTGGCCAGTGTCACAGCCCGCCTGGCCCAGGTGGCAAGCCGGGCGTCGCTGTAGCCGCGCGGCTCATGCTCGACCGTGCCCATGATGCGCGCGTAGACGAAGGGCGCGGTGGGGTCGGCGATCTGGGGATATTGGCCATCGGCCGCGAGCACCGCGGCTATGCCATGGGCGCGCAGCAGGTCGATAAATTCAGGCGTGCGAAAGCTGTCGTGCCGCACTTCGACCGCGTGCTGCAGCGCGCGGCCTTCGTGCGATGCGGGCAGCAATTTGAGGAAGGCTTCGAAATCGGGCGGGTCGAATTTTTTGGTTGCCATGAACTGCCAGTTGATCGGGCCGAGTTTGGTTTTCAGCGCCATCAGACCGCCGGTGAGGAAACGCTCGATGCTTGCTCCGGCTTCTGCAAGCACTTTGCGATTGGTCGCAAAGCGCGGCGCCTTGAGCGCAAACACGAAGTCCGCCGGCGTCTCGTCATGCCATTTGGCGAAACTCTCGGGCTTTTGCGATCCGTAGTAAGTGCCGTTGATTTCGATAGACGTCAGCGCGCGACCGGCGAATTCCAGCTCGCGCTTGTGCGCGAGGCCTTTGGGATAAAAGGTGCCGCGCCACGGCTCGTACGTCCAACCCCCGATACCGACGCGGA
>Ga0116230_10008033_pt1 | contig 10430 bp, 7 predicted proteins | sample S1TSphfallax_3_FD_88678 | JGI IMG/M metagenome (GOLD analysis project Ga0116230, IMG submission 88678) | Host-associated microbial communities from peat moss isolated from Minnesota, USA - S1T2_Fd - Sphagnum fallax MG | ecosystem: Host-associated > Plants > Peat moss > Unclassified | place: USA...
AGAATGTGCAGCAAGATGATGAGCGAAGAATTCTTCTGTGGCGCCCACAACCGGCTCCTGAAGAATCTGGTAGTTTTGTGCTCTGGTTTTCCCTTTTGTTTAGGGTTGGGTTTCCTATTGTTTCGTGCTTGCTAAGTGCTTTTGCCTGTTATGAACCTAGTATGCCACAATGGCCAAGCCTCTGAGATGGTGGCAGTAAATTCAGTGCCAGGTTTGACATCAGCACTTCCAAACAACAAGAAGGTAGCAGCATCCAAATCCTGGATGTTGGTTGATGCAAAGGGGAATCAATGCTGTTGGAAGTGGTCAAGTATGACATCATGCATCATGTCGGTATCCATGCTTGTGACCTTAGCATTTTGGATCCCCTCTTATCATATCCTTCTACAATTCTAGGGCAGGGGCCAGCCATTGTGCTGAATCTTGAGGTGAGATTATTGTCTGTTCCTCTCCTATAGTCCTCTCATTTGCAGACAGGCATCAAGATTGTCTATTCCTCCCATCTTCTCATGGGAGCAAGGCATCAAGGATTGCAAAGGGAAAGGGTAAGACAATAGTATGTATGAGTGTTGTTCTTCATATGTTTCAATAGCACAAGTACCCTTCATGCCTGGCTCTCACACTCTTTGCATGGATTTTCACAGACTTTTGTAGTATACAATAAGTGTGATGATGATGGTGGAAACCTATCATTGGTTTCGGTAAGCAAAGTTCAAACCTACCGTTTGGTTTTGAATGTGATTCTGGAATATGATTTGTGTTGTTGTCTTTCATGTTAAAGTGCTACTCCAATGTGCTAAACCACATGAGCTCATATCCACTTGGGTATGATATCACAGTGTCTACGTGACATCATCCTAGGGCTGAACTGCAGGAGTGCATATCCACTTGGGTATGATATCACATTGTCTGGTTGACATCATCCTAGGGCTGAACTGCAGGAGCTCATATCCACTTGGGTATGATATCACATTGTCTACTTGACATCATCCTAGGGCTTGGTCTGCAACCTTGCAAATGTGCATTGCAGGTTGCAGTAGTAGTGGTGGTGGTGGTACAGAGCATTGTTTTCTAGGCACCGCCCAAGCGTCTGGCAGGAGTAGATCAGATCTTGCACATATGATGTCATGTCCTCTGCTTGACATCATCCTAGGGCTTGGTCTGCAACCTTGCAAATGTGTGTTGCAAGTTGCAGTAGTAGTGGTGCAGAGTGGTGCCACTGAAGTGTTTAGCAGGAACAGATCAGATTGCAATGTCACACATCTGTGCACAAATATTGCTTTGTAGCATTGCAACAGGCAGTCTTTGTATCACAACCTTGGTACTTCTGTTGCAAGGAGGAGCCTGGTTTTCATTGTTGACATTGGTGGTAGGAATCTTCAAGTAGAGAACTCATGTATGTATGTTTGTCACTTGTGGGTCGAACAGCATAGCAAAGCCATAATAACAGCAGGAGAGGTGCCCTTTCTCCTTCTCACTTGCTTGGATTTTACTTAGAGTTTACAGGCTATGCTGAATACCAATCCTGTAGTGTATCAGGGTCTTGCAGTCAATAAACAGTTTAGACTATGGATAAAATAGGTATAAAACAGTTCAGACAATTGCTGAATAATGCACAAAACACCAGCAGAACAGATTGAATCTCTTCAGGGGCTTGTAAATTTACAACAGTCCCAGTGTAATTGCAAGCACTTCCTTCAAGGTTTAACTGATCTTTGGAGGGTTTAGGGTTTGAAAAAATAGCTCTAGACCTCTTTGGTTTCACCCCCATATCTTCCTCATTTTTAGTCCGTTTTGAGTGATTTAAAACCTGATGGGTTGCACTAATTAGGGCTTTACAAAACTTTTTTGTATTTCAGAGGCAAGGATGCAATGATCCAAGATTTTAAGCTTGAAATCCTAATCTGTTTTAATTCATCCATCATCGAGTGCTGAACCCCCTTACACCAAACACCCCATATCTTCCTCATTCATTTACCAAATTGAGCCATTTTTGTGACATTCAGAGTGCTAGGTGAGGCTACAAATTTTCAATGAGCTTCAGAAGCAGACAAACAATGTGTGAGGATTCGACCTCCTTTGATTTCTTAAGTGTTTGTTCACAAGCCTATCTACCCTGGTTAGAAAAGTTTAGGATTAGTTTAGGTTTTGATTTAGGTTAGTTTAGGGAGGAGGCAGGAAGCATTGGGAGGTGGTGCCAAACATATAAACACAAGTTTGTTTTTACTTTTCAATTATTTCTTACTTGAGATTTAAAAAAAGAAAAAAGAAAAATAAATTTGAGATCTGGATTGTGAAAACTAGATATGAAAATCAACTATTATCGCATTCGTGAGAATCGGCTTGATTATAAAAAAAATTGAAGTGTGATACCCTGATCAGTTCTCATAAGTCTAAAAATAAAATTTAAAAGAACCGAGTCAGTTCTCTCTCAAGTTTTGGGAAGAACTGGAACCAGCGCTTCTCATAAAGAAAGAGAGAACCACCCAACACTGGTCTTATTGTGAAACCCTACAGGTGAAATTGTGAAACCTTTTGTACAAGAACTCTGTCTGTGAATGGTGTTTCTGATCACTTGGGTTTGAATGAATATGAGGGTGACGTTAAAGAATTGGAGAAAAATGGGAAGGGCAATTCTTGGAGTCCTCAGATGCAAGACCATAATGATGATTTTCCAGGATCGGATGGTGCGTTTACTGAGGATTGCAATGTGTCTTGTGTGGTTGTGTTGATGATGAGCAAGAGCACAATGGTTAAGCACTTCAAGCAACCTTTGTTGCTGGAGTGTAGCGAGTATTGTAGGAGCTAAAGCAATTTTTTTTGATATATCAGATGTAAAGAACGAATATTAGAGAGGTTCTGCTCACAGAAATGAGCCTACATTGGTTTCCAGTATAACAGAGAACAGATCCGAAAGAATACTGATTTCGAATACCTGCTTAGATCATGATTCTTCACCCTTAAGGAAGACTGATGAGTAGTGTTGGGGCTGAATCAGTACCACCATTTGAGTTCTGGGCTCTGGAGGTGGCATTAGAAGCAATCTGCAGCTTTATGGATGCAAAAACAAAATAGTTGGAATCTACTGGTCACCCAGCTTTGGATGGTTTAACAAAAAAGGCATTCAAAAACTTCCCCTCTACCTATTTATCAGGATCAGCAATTCTGGTTGTACCTAATCAATCTTTTCACTGCAATACTCTTGTTGTTGGAGTGCACTGAGATTTGATGTGTTCACTGTCTGTCCTGTATTCTGCATGCTAACAATATGTCCCTTGATTTTTGTTTGCAGCTTATTTAAGCCGGTTTTAAAATACAATTTTGGAAGTGCCTTGGCCATGGAGGTTGATTGAGGTTTGGAAGTGGCCTGGATGCAGATCAGCAGTCGAACATGAAGAGTGCCATGACCAGGTTAACTGCACAAGTGCAAAAGGTATTGCTTATGTTTTGGCATGAGATTTGAGAATTTTAGATTGATGAGTGCATCTGGCAGTATGTTTGCAGAAGTTGTGAATGGCAGCTATGTTTTGTTGGTTGGAAATCTTCTACATCATTTTGAAAGCACAGACATCAGTAATACAGTGGCCAAAGCCTGATCTGCAGTACTGCAATTTCATTGCTGTGCCAACATGGGTTTCCTCACATGTCCCATCTTGCAGTTTGATTTTGCAGGTTGATTTTACATAGATGAGCTACTGCAGAAACTGGTCCTGAACATGTGTCAAGAGTGTCTTGGAATATATGAGAAGTTCATGAGGTGCTCACTGTTTGTCACAGGTGAGGGATGGGCTAGAGCAGCTGCTAGATGATGATGATGACATGGTAGATACACTTGACTGGCAAAGAAGATACAGTAGCATCTCTATTTTTTCTGTAATTTGAGACTTCTGGATGTTCCAGGTTTTTTCTTTAGCCCTCCTGAGGTATCTACTTTGGTGGCTTGTGACTGCACCTGTTGTATTATCTTCAATTGTTGTTGCAGTGGTGATTGTCCTGCAATTTCATAGATATTTGTTCATGTGGCTTTAGCATATGCGCTGCATCCAAGTAGGCCAAATGGTGTGCTGAAAGGATAAGAGTTCAGGGCACAGGAGGTCTCAACCACTGCCCTCTATGTAGGCATCTCTATGCCCAAGGTTCAAATTCTTACTTTTACAGGGACAAGCTAAAATGAATTGAAGCTTAGCCTCACAAGCTTGTTGCAGCTTGAATGAGGATACTACTGACTTTTAATACCAGCTATGTCTATTGAGTGCTAACCAACATCATGACTTAGTCATCCCATTGCTTCTGGAGATGGAACAAAACCTCAGGACACATTTTGTATATCGCTTGGCCCAAAATATTGGGCAGGTTATATGTATAAATATCTACACCCACCGTCAGGAGCTGATAAAGTCAGTAAGGAGTTGTGGCAGCTCATCACTGCTATTCGTGATAAAGGTGATGGTCTGACACTTTCTGAGTGATTCTCATAAGGTTGTGGCTGCACTCATTGTCATGTTACCTTCAAATTGTTGTTGTGGAGATGTTTGGGCGGACATCACTGTGTGTTATATGTGAGCACAACATGATGAGTATGTATGTTGTGAATTAGGTATGGCTGGTATAAAATTTCAGATGGACATCAGCTTTCTGTCATTTGACAACAACAAACGGTTGTAAATTTGACTGTGCTGGTGATGAGAATTTGGGGTGGACAACAGGTAGTGAGGTTAACAGGCCTTATGTGTATGGCTGTCTTCATAGCAGTATTGGGCTATGCACACTACAAGCACCTCATTGGCATCTAAGACAGCTGTACACTACAGAGCCCCAATGTCTCTTCATATTCTTGTTTCAGCACTAGGGTTGGTGCTCACTGTGCATGCTGACACTAGTATTGATACTGAGATAGGCAGCAGGTTTGCTAATTTGATTCTTTCAGCTGTTCTTTAAACTCTTTATGCATGGTGAGGGTGCTCTTACAGCACACACTGTGGGGTGTATCTGTTTAGTGAAAGCTCTTTTGCCACTGGCTTTAGCAAGCTGTTTATTACAGCCTGTTAGAGTCAGAGTTCAGCTTGGCTAAAAGCTCTTTGAAATCTGAATAAATCTCACTTATCTCAATGGTAATATGGTCTACTAATTAGCTTCTGTGGCTTGGTCTGGAGGCATGACCCTTTAATGTTGTTGGCTCAATCTCATAATTACAGCAGCAAGCGATATGCCAGAATGTGTGCTACTTTGAAGCTCAAGGTTGGTACAAGATAATTGTGAGATATCCTTAACAATGTCCAGAAACCTGCTACATAAGTCTCCAAGCTTATTCATTGGTTTTATTTTGGTTGCTTTGAGATTATCACTTTTCTGAGTTGAATTTTGAAGGTAGCCATGCAAGCTTAGCTGCTCAGTTTTTGTTCTGGTGGATCCCAGGAGGAACAGTCCCAGGAGACTAAGTGACAGGGGGAACTGCACACTAATTAAGGACAAAATGATAAAAGAAAATGTGAATAGATTTCTGCCACAATAGCCATGACAAGTGCCCTAACAAATATTGCTACAAAGATGCAATTCACTTTGAGAACAGGTCCACAGGCAGCTGTATAATGGCCTGTAAACACTGTTATTTTGAGAAACTTCAGGGTTTAGATAGTGAGAAATTGAGTTTGACCTTGTAAATATGCATAGGATATAACTTTCTCCAAAAGGATTCGGAAAGAAATATGATTAACTTTGATTGGTCAGTCACAATGATTGACCCATGTGATGCCATTTACTTGATACTCACTTTACATTGTCAAGGATTTTATGTGGTAGATAAAGCCCCTGCCCTCAGGAAGTTATTAAAAAAGTGGATGGGAAAACCTGCTCCTTTACTGACAACAAGTTACCCTGAGGAATGGTGAGGAATGTGCCCTCCATCTACAATAAGAGAATAAACATAGTACCATAAACATATGTGAGTCTTGGAGAATAATTTGCACACTATTTTGAATATGATAGACACTGATAGAGGCCCAGTACATGTACCAGGTGTGGGTGCGTGGATCTACTTTGATCATTGGTATTTTGGCTTTTAGTGTTTGAGGACTTGAAGCAAGGGGTTTTGGGGTTTTTGTTTCTCTCATTTTAAAGCACACCCAATGACCCATGTACACTGATCTCCTCACAATCCCTCCTAGACACACATCCTGTGCTCCTTTCACAAGTCAAAGTGGATTGCCAGAAAATACCAGATGTCTCTAAAGCTCTAAATTGGGAGAGCTCGATAAATGTCGAGTTTGGGAGGTTATAACAGCAGATTTAAAGCCCCAATCGACAGAAAAACCTGAAAATATACCTAGGACTTCATATCACCCAGCTCTTTGCTCTTTAAGAACTTTACATAAGTTATATGAATCAGCTCAACCAAAAGTTCACCAAAGCCCATACACAGATACATTCCAGCAGAAGTTGTCAGTCCACTGAAACTCAAAGTTGTTTCCACATCTCTTTCACCCATCTTTGCATTCAAGTTTTGTTCAACTCCACAAATCAGTCTACGATGCCTACTGCCCAGAGACTCACGCCCAGAACACAGAGAAACGAAGTTCCAGGATTGACTACTGATCACAACTACCTACTTCACAAGTGCACCACCATCTCAATAAGACTTGCCTGCAAAATATCCTGGAGTGTACGTACCATTGCAATGTCACCCTAGATCTCTCTCTCGTCCCAGCTTCAACTAGTCATGGATTCCGAACGTCGTGTCATTCTCTTCTGATCAGCTAGAAACGCAATATCGACCTACACTAGTGCAATTTTTTTGATAATTTGCATGTATGATTCCTGCCAGACTTTGACGATCTACCCACGATCATTCTAGCAGCTTCGCAGCAGCTCACCAAGGTACCAAACTTCAAAGATCATGAATATCAGGGTACGACACTTGTCATAACTGATCCCATTTGCCGGCCACTTCCATTGCAAAATTGCTGAGAAGCTTCAATTGACGCCCAAAGTAAACACGCACAATAATTTTCAGCTAAGAATCGGTAGAAAAGACAATATCATTGATCAAGCTACCACAGAACTCCGCCTGTCCATTGAAATGATAAAAGAAAAGCTGAACTGCATAGATAATACCCACATAACAAAACAATTCACATTTGTCGGCATTTCATTGCCGCCATTGATACAGTCGGTAAAGAGGCTTTTGTTGCAGATGAACATTGCTAAAAGATTTGTACCCCGAAGAAATCGTCGGCATACGGTCTGGATGCTGCCTTCCTTGATTGCGTAGGCAGGCCTCCTTGAATCTTTACCGCTACTTTAGGGAAGAAAGAAACACTGCTACTGTAGGTAGCCTACTTCCCTACTCCCTCCCATTGTCGGTACCTACCGATTTGCAAAAACTGTGCTTAAATGGGGCCAGAGTGAACCAAACCCTCACAAATGCTTCATCCATAATTGGAAGCCTCTTATGACCAGTATTGGGTGGGTACCCAATTTGTATTAGGTGACAGTGGAGAGGAGCCAGATTATCGAATATAGTTGAGGTGAGAATGAACTGAGATTATTTAGGTAATTGGGCTCCTTTCACCAGTTATTGGGCACAATTGGTTTCTGCACTGACTAACATAATTATTAGGAAACTATGTGAAAAAGTTGAACTAGGTAAGTAAAAACTAAAAGCTAGAGGAGAGAAAAACTAGAGGAGATAAAATTATGTGTTATAGCCTGCCTCCTCTGGACCAATGAGCAAGTGACATATTGGACAATGCAGTCCAGAAATTCGAGTCCAGAAACCAGTTACAGAGGCTTAGAACCACAGGTTCTGGTTAGTGGAAATTTAATCAGAACTGAGTCGGATTTTTGGAACCAGGTTTGGAACCAGAACCGGGGTTTTAGTTTTTTCAAAGAACAGGAAATAAGCTGGAACTGCTATCTTGGTTTTTTAAGAACCCAAACTGGATCTGGGATTTTTCTTATAAAAAAGGACTAGAAGAAGGGGGGGGGGGCTAATTGGAGGTTAACCAGCAGTTAATCACCTGTTTTTGGTCCAGGTTATCTAGAACTGGACCAGAACCAGGTTTTATTTTTGAAAACTAGAATTGGGATTTTTTTTTCCTTCAAAGAACCAGACCTGAAACCTGAACTAGGATTTTGTGTTTTTTTGGAGAATGGTACCCAAAACTGTAAGCACTCCAATTTATTTTTCAAACCAGAATAGGAGAACTGGAGGTTCTTCATAAAAGTCATGAACTGCCCAACACTGGTTATCAGTTATGACCAGTGTTGTGTGGGTATATTGTTTTTGATATACCCTTGTAATAGGATACAGACCTTTATAATTTTATTTACCCTCAAGCAAGACAAGGATATATTATCACCCAATTTTTTCCATTTTTTGGGAGTTGAAAAGGTCTAAATATATATGCAGTTAAACACTGAAGATAAATGTATACTTTCTAGAATTATTCATAAAATTAAAAGAAACCCCAATAATGGACTAAATATTCTCGATTATTGATGTCTAAAGGACATGCCACACCAATTATATGTTTGGCACAAGCTCAACTTATGCATCATTGATTCAAATGCAAAAAATGCTTGTCTGAACATATGCAGCCCTTTTTCACTATCTTGAAATATCCAAGGTTGTGGAATTGTGGCCGAGCATAATTCCAGGGAAGCCCACCCACAATTCAACCTTGTTTGAGATGGTCCAAAAATATGGTAAGGTTTCCATGTCTGTGAAACTTTTCACTCACCATGCACTGGATGCCCATTATTACTCAGTTGTGGATGAACCTCCTGAGTTAATATTTTGTTTCACCTTTGTAGCCAATTATGTAAGAAATAGGTCTCATATATAGATAGGTAGGTAGGAAAATAGGTAACTACTAGGTAAGTAGATGGTTTATACAAAGGTAAGAGCTGTTTTTACTACCTACCTATCAACAACCTGCTTGTTAGTTGTTAGTAGGTAGGTTTAAAAAAAAAAGCAACTGAGCTAATCACCATGGTTAACTAAGGAGTTGGAACCCAACAGAAAAGCTGTTTCCTGACCACTTACCATCCATCCTTCATGATGTGCTGGTGGGTGCTGGTTCAGTGTGGCCGGTTCTCTCTTCATGTACAAAGAAGCAATGCTAAACAGTACAGTATCTGCCTACCAAGTTAGGCACTTTGTTGCCTAATATTTATTATATAATGAAAAAGTCTATTAGGCAAACTGATCTGGAATTTTAGTGAAATGGCATTTAGGTTTTTACTTTTATTTGATCAATTGAGGACAGGTGAAATCAGCAACACATGGGACTTGAAATTTAGGGTTCATATATATATATATATATATATATACTTGAGCCACAAGGGTCTTGCCAAGTCTTAATTCTTAACAAATTTCAAACCTTGCATAATTGCATGTTCATTAGAAATAAGCTACACTTGGTGTTAGGGTCTCTAGTGTTAAGTCCCATAACATCATGCTAGTCATTTAGGACTTATTCCTACTTACCATGAAAATTTGATGTTAAGCTAACATTCACTTAACATTAAGCTATCACCTATTTAACATTGTGTGCCACCTAGGATACCACCTAGATTTTCTTTTGACACTGACTTAACATCAAGTGTGAATGCACCATAACACTGTAGGGCCTGGTTGACCCAAGAAAGAGGAAAGCAGCACCTCGGGAGGTACTTGGGAAAAAGCCCACTGTAGGTATTGGTTCACCCAAGGCAAGGGGGAACCAGCAGCCTAAGGTCAAATCAAAAAATTCCTAGCGTAGGTAGCAAAGGGCAAATTGCACCTACACTGGTGGTACCTTCAACTAGTTGAAAAATACCTTTTGTGTAGAGTCCACCCACAAAGGAAACATGGCATGTGCATTGGACCAGTTACTGGAAGAGGTTACTTGAAATGGTCAGCTCTGGCCCAAGGTCATTCTCATGCACTCAAATGTACCACCCAGCATCAGCACCCTGCGCATGTGTGGACTCTCGAGGGAAAAATTTCTTGATTCCTGCATACATGGAATTGGTCCGGATGTTGCCAATACTGGCCACTGTGAACCAACACCCACCAGTGTACCACGAAGGATGAATGGTAAGTGATCAGGAAACAGTTCTCTGTTGGGTTCCAGTTCTGTAGTTAATCAAGGTGATCAGCCCAATTGCTTAATATTTCTACCTATTTACTAACAACTCACAAGCAGGTTGTTAATAGTTAGGTAATATAAAACAGCCCCTACCTATGTATAAATCATCTACTTACTTAGTTAGTAGTTACCTTTTTTTCTTACCTTTCTACCTATATATGAAACCTATTTCTTACATAATTGGTTACCAAGGTGAAACAAAATATTAACTCGGTTGAGATTCATCCACAACTGAGTAATAATGAATGGATGGTGTGCTGGTGGGTGCTGGTTCACTGTGGCTACTGACACAGTATTGGA
>Ga0116230_10008036_pt1 | contig 10429 bp, 7 predicted proteins | sample S1TSphfallax_3_FD_88678 | JGI IMG/M metagenome (GOLD analysis project Ga0116230, IMG submission 88678) | Host-associated microbial communities from peat moss isolated from Minnesota, USA - S1T2_Fd - Sphagnum fallax MG | ecosystem: Host-associated > Plants > Peat moss > Unclassified | place: USA...
ACTATATTTCAAACATTCATGGGTAAGAACAATGGGTCAATAGATTATAATTTTTGCCCTCAAACATTCATGGGTCCAATTGAAAGCATTGGTTCAACACATTGCAATTTCTTTAGAATGGGTTTTCAACCTTTTGTTGCATCTTCTTCTACTAATACCACACCACAGGTGTCAATTGTGAGACCCTTTGGTGCTCTACACACTTTTTCTATTCATTTCTTATAGATCTTACCTCAAGTCAAGAGAAAGGTGTCTAGAAAATTCACATGAACAAATTTGTAAAAAATCCCTTAAAAAAAAAGGAGAATCTCAAAAAAAAAGTTAGTCAAAATTGTTTTGGCTGATTTTAAACAGGAAATAGAAAACAAAACAAAACCAGGTATGTGGAAGGATCATTGGGTGATCCAACTCATCACACTATGAGAAATAATGCAAGATACTCAAGCCCTTCAAAACAAGGTAAATATCATTTCACTTCTTTGGTTGTAATTGAATTGAATAACAAGGTTAAGATGTCATTATCTTTAACTTTGTTCTTCTTTTAGTATAAATAATCATTCATTTTCATGAAATAAGGTAGAGTAGGATCTTTCAAATCATTTGTTCATAGTTGGGTACATTCACAAATAAAATAGTGGGGACATAGCCTAGTTAAAAACTTAATAGGTGATTGCTTATTTTAAAATATTTTAAAAATATTAGGAATGTTTCATTTTTAAGTTCTAAAAACCATTTAAACAAATATTTATGGCCCAAAAATAAGTTGTATTATATTATTATGTAAAGATACATTTTTAAAAATCTCTCCAAAATAATGTGATTTAAATTTTTTTTAAAGTCCATTTGCAAGTCTATTAAATAATTAAAAATATTGATAACAGTGTTTAATGAATATTTTTGAGTATTTTATTATCATCTGATTCATTCCAAAATATTCGATATGTTTCCATAATATATTAAAAACAATCATCTAAACACATTAAAAAAATTATAATACTAAAACAATTTTTGACATTAAAACATGAAAAACCAAGCATTGGTTACATCTCCTATGGCTTGTATATTGTAAATGTATTTCATTTTGATAACACACAATCGCATCTACTAAGGAACTAAAAGATAAACATTGTATTAATTGAACAAAATCTCGTGTTTCTTGACATGTGAAATGATGAAATTATATATTAGCAAAATTAAGTGTTTATGATAATGGAGGTTAGGCATACAAATATTAGACCTAAATAAATGAAAGTTTACAAGAACTTGCCTACCAAAATGTGTAGTAGGTTTACAATTTTGAATCTTTCATTGTTTAAAAAAGTGCAACATGCAAATTTGTTTTTATGAAAGGGTTTGAACCTTTCACTTGTTTTGAAAACCTTTCATTGTTCAAAAAGGTCCAAGAATAGAAAAGGAAATTTTCATTGTTAAGAAGGTGTAACATGTGTGAAATTGCTTTTATGAAATGTATTTCTATGAACCATTTTGACCTAAATCAAGATTTAGAAATATTCAAATTTGAAAATTTTCAAAACAAAAATGACAGAATAACAAATGTTTTTAAGTAATCAATGATTATGGTTCAAGTCCCTTTTTCATCTCCAGAATATTGAGGCAAAAATGTAGCCTTAACCTAAAACATGATGTTGTTTAAATGTACCCACATTAGAACCAAAAATAGATTCAAAATTATTACACAAGATGAAAGATTAATTCAAAACAATGTTAGACATGATACACTAGTAGAATTTTGGAAAAAAACATATTTACAACTAAATATTTAGTTGTTTAGGATAAAAATGACTAGTGCCAGCAATGTCATGTCAGACAAGTTTGAAACAGACACCTTGTTGTTATGGACATGTTGTCCGATATGACTAAGTTGTTGAGGACAAGTTATGGCCACATGGAATCTAACTAGTAGATCAAAAGGTGACTATATTATCTAGGTGGATGGGTGTCTTGATGATGTGGTAATTAACATTTTGAATTAGCATTTGACATGGTTTAATTATAGAATTACATTTATGACTACAAAATTGTCATGTCAGCAGTTGTGTAGTTGTTATTGTAATTATTCATATGACTAATCCAATGTTGTGATAATTGTTCATACGATTAAACCAATGATATGGCATAGTCATTCATGTGACTAAGTCAATGATGTGGCATGCTGGTCATATAACTAAATTAGTGATGTGGCATATAGTCATAGATGTTGATACAAAAGCACTTAAAACCGAGCAAAACAAAACTTACCAATTAAGCTTCTTTCCATGCCTTCCCTATCCAACCCACATGTGACACATTGACAATCTTGTTCCACGCCTTTGACATTTGTCTTGTTTTCTTCTTAGCTAGCAAAGTATTCCAATATTCTTTCAACCTTTTCCATTGATTAAGTTAAATGTTCATAGTGCACATGGTTAACCCTTGTGAGAACCTTGCTTTCAACTTGTTTTTTTTTCCCCTTAAGAACCTTTTTATTGCATTCTTGAACCCCCTATCAGAAAGTTCATTTTCAAGATATTCATACTCATTGTCTAAAACCAACCTTAACTTGGCCAATTTGTCAGGATCCTACTCATGATAATGGATGATGCTTACATCCAACATTCATGGAACCAAAGTGTGGACATTATCATCCCATTGATTTTTTCCATCACAACCTCCATCAAATTTTCCCCATACCTTAACCTTAACTTGACTTGGTTTTTTCCCAACAACTTTGCAAACTTCACATGTAACATCTTTACACTTTTTGTAGTATTTGCGTTCCACTCTTTGTACATTCTCCACCTTAGCCAAATTGGAAATAGGAGGGACACTAGTATTACATGTTTCCTTGGGAGTTTTAATGGTAATTATACAAGCTTGAAACGTTCATAGGTAGTTGTACCCTTAGGAGGCTCTTAGCCAACTATAGGTGTCACACTCCTACTTCAAATATATGAAAGTATGATGAACATACAATTGTAATTGAATCTTTTGTACTTTCAAATGGATAGAACAATAATACGTATCAATGTGTTTTTAAAAATTTCATATCATAGTCATAATTTATTAAAGTTCTCATATAAAAGTATGTTGGAAATTTTGAAAACACAACTAATTTAGAACATACTTTTCATCCATTTTTCTTATATGAAAATTTCTCACATTTTATGTGTAGTTTACTATAAATTCAATGGAGTGAACCATTGTTTCATAATGAAAGTTAAAGAAATTTTGAATAGGTTTTTTCATGTTTATGGCATAAATGTGACTGTGACTACATGTGTGATTACTTTTTTGGAATACTTTATCATGTTTTCACCCCATAAAAAAAATTTAATAATAATAAAAAATTGAAAAATAGAATAATAATAATAATAAACCAATAATAATAATAATAAGGAAAAATCAAGACAAAAAATAAAAAGACAAAAAATAAAACCAAAAAATAAAACTCAAAAAACTCAAAAAAAAAACCCAGTCTTCTTAATAAAGCTAAATTTAATACAAAAAAGGAAAAGAAGATACAAAAAATAAAAAACTAAAAAATGAATAAAATAATAACACAAAAAAACTAAATTAAATCAAAATTTCTTATCAATTTTTTAAATTTTTCTCTTAATCCTTCCCTTATTTTTTCCCACTTTGTTTTCCTTTTCTCTTCCCTATAAAACAAAACAAAATAACAACTAAGTTTGAAGCTTGTAGCAACATGATCACCTTGCAAGCTTGTTAATGCACCTCACATTTTCTTATGCCAATGACCCCACAAGTTTATTAATGCACCCCACATTAATTTTAGGTCATGTTGTTTGCTTTTAGTGATGTGTTGTGCAACCTTGCATTGTTCTTGATGATATTATTGTTGTAGCACCCCCACTAGTGCTCTTGTAAACAAACCATTAGCCATAAGAAGAAAAAAAAGACAAAAAAGAAGGAGAAAAAAGGAGTATACATTGCCAATACATTAGGTTTAGTAGATACGAGTCAATAGGGGTGAAAAAAAAAATTGAATTAAAAGAAATCATTCTTAAACCCATTTAGAAACCCAACCAATGCTTAATTGAGTTTCACCAACAAAACCCAAAAACAAATTTTTCCAACTAGTGAATTGGTGGGTACTAAGTCACATTAGCCATAATCTCGTACAATTGAAAGGTGAAAATCTTTGGAATTATTGAAGAGGTTTGGTTTATAACAAGATTGGAATTGTGGGTGGCATTGAATCCTAAGAACTTGGCCACTTAGGATCCCTTAAGAAAGGGGTTAGGTTGGGTGACGGGGTGGCATTCACCTTTGGTTTTTAAAGTTTTATCATTTACATTTCACAAATATACATCCTTTTTTAATGAAAATTTTAGAAGCCTATCAATGTTGATGATTAGTTCCTTGGTCGTATAGTAATTGGAGATGTTTCCTAGTGCATTTGGAAGGCACTTTATGTCCATGAATATACCTCCCAAAAAAAGAAAGGATAACATGCCTATTCCTATTATTGGGAGGGAATTGTGCCTACTTGTAAGTATAAGATCTCTTTCATTACTAACCAATAGGAATAAAAACCCTCCCCATCTTACACCTTGTGATCTATGTATGTTTGGGTTCATGATAATGTTTGCCTTATGTTTTACAATGGGCGAAACTGACATGCATTCAAAAAGTGTGGGGCTAAACTTTAATAACATTTCATATTCATTTCCATAATTAACTAGTATAACAATTTTAGTTTTTTGGTGAATGCACATCATTATAATTTGTTGACCAAAATCTCACATGTATTTCAAAAATTTCTTGCATTTCAATGGATGAGCTCCTAGCTAAATCTTACATGAACAATGGTATTGTTCCAACCTTGCAGATTGTGCTTGGCCTTCATTTTAAGCCCATAACTTCACATCACAAACTTTCATTCAATTGGTATTTGCAAATGGGAAATGCTTACCTCCACAGTCCACAATGTGTTACTATGACCATGCACCACAAAATTCACCCAAAGTCCATTTGACCTCTACCCAACTTCTTTTACCAACTCATGACCTGGTAAACCCACTTACAACATAGAAAATCCCAATCATAAGGTACAAACTTAGGAATATATGTGCAAGGATGAACCATGCACTCAAGTAAATCACTCAAATTACATTTTTGGTTGATTTAAATTAGTAAAAATTATATCATATTGATTGCATGTTGTATGTATTAGTAGACAATGGAAACCCTAATCTCCTTTGTCCATTTGTAATTTGCAATTAGTTACATGTGACACTTTCAGAAGGACTACCATGTGGATTCCACTCAAATTACATTAGAGTATGTTTTGCATAATTATGTTACTATGGTTTCCACCAAATGAATTTGATTTATAACGCTTGAATGGCCTAGCCAATCCAACCTAACAAAAGCCTCTTATATTACAATTAATCATCAAAATATCAATTATATGTTATCCATATGTTCAATTCATGTAGGTTTGATAAACCCATCCAAATTCTTGTTATTGTGCACCTATGCACCAACACTCAAGATAAGGTGGTAGTTGGTTGCTTTCATAGAATGATTATTCAATATAGATACAACAACAAATGTTGTGTAATCCTTAATGTGCACATAACACCTACACATAAAAACATTATTCTATAACTTTTGATTCAATCATTCTAGTGGCCACATTGAATTTGATTCATATAACCAATGCAAAAGCATTGTGGTGACTTGCTCTCCACACTAATAATGCTCCATGGTGTCATTCTATATATGTATTAAAATTAAATCAATCCAAACCACATGTTGCAAGCATCCACATGCACAAGATGTTAACATAGCCATGATGAAAATATAATAATATGGTTATGAACTACAAGTTTAACTAAATCAACCTAAGAATTTTGCACACATGATATGTACTTGTATGAGTTTCAACATTCAAATGTTTATCCTATTTGCTAAAGCTTCCAAACTAGAACAAATTGAATCCACGTCACTGTAAACAATTACCACATGCATGACATGGACAACCATACCCATGTTGAATCTAATATGGTATGGCTATAAAATATGGGTTTAATTACATATGTTACCCAAGAATTTGGCACACATGATATAGTTTGATGAGTTTCAACATTCAAACCTTTGTCTTTAGTAAAGCTTGAAAACCATAATTAACCCATTCCGCATCACATGCAATCAATTACCACACACACAATGCATAAACATACCCACATTGAATCTAATATGGTATGGATATGGAATATGGGGTTAACTATGTCTATTGCCCATAAATTTTTCACATGTGACGAATTTTAGTATTCAAATTCTTATCCATTTTGCTAATGCTTGCGAACTAAAATTAACCACTTACACAACATGTAAGCATACATCCCATGATGAATTGAATATGGTATGGCCATGGGTTATGGGTTAAACTAAACCAACCCAAGAATTTTGAACATGGGATACATTTGTGATGGGTAAATCCAACTTTGTTATGAAAGTGATGATTTGTAGAATTATGATCGTCTTTGCACTCGATTACCCCTTGTAATCATTGTCACATGAAAATTTGTTTATATAATTCCACCTTGGTAAATAAAACCTTAGATTGTCCAAGACATCATTTGGCTTAGTAAATTACAAAAGATTAAGGAGTTTAAAAGAGATTTAGTGAAATCACTAAAAAAAACATTGACAAATGTCAAGCCATTAAGATGCCCAAGAACTTCCACACTCCATGTCATGTTATTTTATGACATATCCAAGAGTTGAAGATTGATAATATTTGTTTGAGTTATCTAGGAAATGAACCCATGGAATTGTTGTAGTTCAAGTCAAGCCAAAAATTGAACTTGTAAACTTTCCTATTCATGGATGATGAATTGTTTAATGGTTCTAAGTCATGTTTAAAAGTTCTAACTATTGGCAATTACTAAGAGAAAGAGGCATTTGACCCATGAATGCATTGTCACCAAATGAAAATTAAAGGAATTCACCCAAATTTCCCAACTCTTATGACAATGGACATTATAATTAACCATTGTTTGAAACATCAAATGTTTAGAAGTGAAAAAGTTTACTTAATGAAACTATATGGGGGCTAGTGAGGTGATTAGCGTTGAGGGTGAAGATTTGTAGTGCATTGGCATAAATTTGATTTCATTTGAGATATTTTCAAACAAATTATTGAAATAAATGTTCAACTCATAACATGAGGTTCTTGAATAATCTGACTTGCAAAGGGATGTTGTTTGTACATACAACATACCTAAGCAAATGTTGTAAGTTTGAAAAACAAAAACAATTTACAAGTTATAAGATGATGATTGACAAAAAGAATGGTTTGTGATGGAAGGACAACTTCAAGTTTATTAGAAGGGTCAAGACAATATTTGAAAGTGAATTGTTGGAAAGGTGTAAATGCAATAAACTAGTTTTCTAGTCAATATTGACAAGGATATCCCAAAAAAATTTGTTGGAGACAAGTGTAAGCTTTTCAAGCATAGGTACAACAAGAGTGTTGGAATGTTACCATTCATATTATTGTTAAGGACTTTGATGTTTGCCAACTTGTAGTTGTGGAGTGAGGTTGGCCCAATAGACTTATGAACTAGTTCTTCCACAATAGTAAGTTGTTGTTCATTACATCAAGTTCCCAAGTTCCAAGGTATAGGTCCAAAAAACTAGTTCATATCTAGTTATAAATCTATAAACAAGATATAATTGTTGATTTTGTGGTGAATGTTCAAGTTGTGGAATATCAAATTCCTCATTTGCAAACCACATAATTGATGAAGAATTGAACTTGTCGCACATAACTATTGCCCTTGAAAGGGTCGTAACCTTAGCTTTGGGTTCATGACCAAGGCAAGGGCTTGTAAAGGTGCGAGGCAAGAGGAAGCCTAGGAATCACATTTCATGCTCCCAGGAGTGTAGGAAAGTGTGAGGGAATGAAGCCCCACACTCCCAAGTGAGTTCCTACTTTGGGAGTTGGAGTGCCAATGGATTCTCAAATTTTTAGAGGAAAACTTCAAGGGTCAAACCTCATTGAATTAAATAGTTCCTTATACCATTGAAAATATTTTGGAATGTGGATGTTTAAAATGAGCTTGCATGACCCATTTGGGTACTTGAAACATAAGTTATGGCCAAAAAAAGGGCTATGAGTCAAACTACCAATTTGATTCCTGTCCATTAAAAGTCAACAATCGCCCCAATTTACTTGTGTATAAGTGATGTGAGATGTACTGTTGGAAAGCTCTCAACGAGGGCTACAACTTTTCTTTAGATCTCACTTCAATCGGAGGTTTTCAAAAGAAGTTATGGGCCTCCAAAGTCGTGGGAGTCTTAATTTAGACAATTTTGGGACTCTCAGGAAAAAATGACATTTGGGTGCATGCCCTGTGGCCATGCAAAGAGAATACTATAAGGGGAAGGTGCTAGCTTCCTCTAGGTTTGAACTTTTTTGAGTCTTGTGAGTCTATGTTTGCCCGTGGTTCGTCTATGCACCAAAAATGTTCCAACTATGCATTAACCAACTTGTTGTTTGGTTTGTGCAGGTCCATGTGAATAATTGATTCGCTTATCACTCTTCCTAGTTCTCATCCCAGAGCTCTGGCATGCTCATCTACCCCTAAAGTGCTGCAAACCAGGGAATGTATCCTAATTCCTTATCCTTCCATTATTTTCACTTGTGGACTCATAGTTGAGTTTATCAAGGAACTTGGAGGTGTGTCAAAAAGACTACATCCCAATAGGTTTTTTATGGACTCTTAGAGATTTGAAAACAAATAAAAATGAAGTGAACAATAAACCTGTAACCATTTGAGTTTTTTTTTAAGAACATCACTTATGAACAATTCAAAGCTAAGTTCATGAAAGTTTAAGATTAAACTCACAATTCATGAATCACCTCATGATTGTGTGTTAAAGACACATTATGGCAACCTTGTTAGGTTTTTAGAACTTTTGGTAATGGACACTTTAAATTTCCCAACTTTGCCATTTGGGGCAATAAATTTCTTAACATTTTAACAATTAAAAAAAAATTAATGCTGAAACTTTTTGGGTGTTATAATGTGAGAATACGTGACAATCTTTTTATATGGGACAAGGACATGAAATTTCTTTGGAGGTCACTTTAATTATATTCCAATGACATGCAAAAAAATTAGGATGCAACTTATTAAGATTTTTCTTTTACTTAAATGTAAATAAGGTACCTATAATTCATTATGAAAATTTATTTAAAATATTTCATTATTTCATAACATACAAGAAAATCCCTTTTATTTCAAGTGTTCCATAAAATCTACAAAAAGTGCCTTTGGATGAGATTGTTGTAGTGTTTCTCTTTCATCATATTTATTCCATATATTTTGTTCACAACTCCAATTTTATAAACTATATAGGTAGGTGAAAAAAAATACCACTTAGGTATACTGTTTATTGGAAATGTTTAGAATGTAAGTTCTTGTGATGAGTTAATTAAATAGGTTCATTGTAAAAAAAATGAATCCTCTTGAAAGGGTGTTAAGATTTGAACCTTGATTTTTTTTTAAAAAAATTTAGAAGTCGAGTTTCAAATCAAATCTAGTCAAGCTTGATTTTTCCTTAATTGATCCAAGTTTAAATCTTGAGATATTTGCCTAACTTAAAACAGGTTCTATGGTAGGTCAAATGTCCCATTTAGACTCATTGGGTTAGGATATGGTCACACATCTAGACAAAACAATTAAACACCTTATTGTAATATTGTAGTGGGGCCTTGTAGGTATTTTTTATAATAATTATATTTGGGCTTTGTGTTGTTGTGCATTATTAATGACAATCAATTGATGGGAAAACATGGATTAACTTTCTGGAAATTAAGCCCCATTTGAATGAAAATATTTAATGACATTCTTGTGTGCAACTTTACTTGAATTGAAATTCCATTGAACTTAACAAAATAATTTAAATAGAATTGAATTGATGCAAATTGGTGTGGACATGAAAAAATATTGAAAATTTGATGGTGACTATGGTGCTAGAAAAAAAAATCTAAAAAGACATAAATTGAAAAATACACCTTTTCATTTTTCTTTATTTTGGAATCTATTAAACAAATTCTAATTTGGAATCGTCATCCAAAATAATGATTTGTGAAATTTATAGTTGTTTTACCTAAACTAGTCATTGGAATTATATTCACAAATTTGAAATATTTTTTAAAACGTTTTTTTTTTTTTCAAAGAACAACATTTTGTGAAAGGAGATATATAATATTTTAGAATATATTATATTCTGAACATGAAAATTTCAAAATAAAACTTGGGCTTTGTGTTGCTGCTACACATTACTAATGACAATGAAATGATAAAAAATGAGTTGATTTTGTGAAAATGAAATTCCATTTGAATAAAAATATTGCAAGTAACTTGAATGGAAATTGAATTAAATTCAA
>Ga0116230_10008038_pt1 | contig 10428 bp, 9 predicted proteins | sample S1TSphfallax_3_FD_88678 | JGI IMG/M metagenome (GOLD analysis project Ga0116230, IMG submission 88678) | Host-associated microbial communities from peat moss isolated from Minnesota, USA - S1T2_Fd - Sphagnum fallax MG | ecosystem: Host-associated > Plants > Peat moss > Unclassified | place: USA...
CCCCATCGGCAAAGCATGGGTATCGGGCGGCGTATGCTCATGTCTATCCTGGACACCGAACAAACAGTGTCACTCTACGTGCGTGAGAGCAATGTGCGAGCTCAGGCTCTCTATCTCTCAATGGGCTTTCACATCGTTCAATCGCTGCCTGCTCACTACGAGGACGCTGAGTCCGCCGTGGTCATGGAGCATGGCGGCGCTGCAGCAAGGACGCTGCTTTCTTAACCCTTACACGGAGCGTTATATGACCCGTCTCAACTGTGAAGTTTGCCAATCCCCCGAAATCTCTTCCGTCTTCCAGGGCGGTGGTGCCCTCGGGCCGTATCAGGTTGGCGCATTTAAGGCGATGCAGCATTTCGGCCAGGAGCCGACTGTTGCATCTGGCATTTCGATCGGAGCTGCGCACGCCGCTCTCGTCGCCGGCAACGAGCCAAAGATGCGCGTGCCGCGCATGGAAGAGTTTTATGACCGCATCTCGCGGCCGACTCCACTCTTCATGCCGACGAGTCCGGCCTTCGATGCTCTGCACCACACCATGGGTGTCTGGCAGGCGATCATGCTCGGCCAGCCCAATTTTTTCCCGCCGCGTATGGTCAATCCCCTGCTCGCCGCCCCAGGTTCACTGGCTGCCACCAGCTACGAAGACACGTCGGCTTTCAAAACGACCCTCGAGAAGCTGATCGACTTCGACTTGATCAACGCCAAAAGGACGCGTCTTTTCCTCGGCGCCGTCCAGGTGACGACCGGCGAAATGGTCTTCTTCGATAACTTCAAGGAGACCATCACCCCCGAGCACGTCATGGCCAGCGGTGCGCTACCTCCCGGTTTCCCCGGTGTGCGCATCGACGACATTCTTTACTGGGATGGCGGCTGTTACTCCAATACTGTTATCGATGTGGTGCTGGAGCAAAATCCGCATGTGGATAAGCGTATCTTCATGCCCACCCTTTTCAATCCGGTCGGCCCCGAGCCCAAGACCATGGAAGAAGTGGCGGTGCGGCAGCAGGATATCCGCTATGCATCGCGTTCTGTTCGCGATGTGAAAAGAGCTCTGGAAAAGCACAACCTGCGTAAGGAGCTGTGCAAGGCCCGTCAGGCCAAAGGAGTTTCGCTGCGTGCGGCGCAGGCTCGCGAAGATGAGCGCAAGCACCATCTCGAAATCATCCACGTGATGTACAAGTCGCCGGCGTACGAGACCGAACACCGCGACACCGACTTCTCGCGCCGCTCAATCGAACGCCGTATGGAAGCGGGCTTCAACGATATGTACACGGCCATCCGCGACTGCTCCTGGGCAGTCGCCTGAGCTGCCCTACTATGCAGGGCCCGGCTGATCGCCGGGCCCTGAGGCTTTTCTGAAGACGCTTCTCTGCTCTTGATCAGCAACGAGAAGCATGAAAGGAGAACCAATGCGCCCGATACGTAAATTATTTACATTCGTCTCTCATGTGCTCTTCTACTTCCTGGCTGTGCGCTTCGCTCTGCACATGGGGCAATCACACAACCTTGCCGCCCTGGCCTGCGATTGTCTGATTCTGAGCGGCATTTTCATGATTCTCGCCAGCTCTCAGTTTGTCCACATCCTGCGCAGCTACGGCAATATTTTCACCCGTCTGATGGCAACCGAATTTTTGTCCTGGGGGCTGCCTCTGTCGGTGGTGGCATATGCTGCATCCGATCGTCCCTCCATTAGGGTGATATCCGCCATTCAGCTGCTGTTCTGGCTGTACTTCGCCTATCGCTACCAGGTCAACAAGGCCCGCTACGAGAAGCAGGGCTGCGGACCGGTGCCGCTCGACACCTGCATCAAGATACCGGTGCAATTGCCGCGTCCCGGCGATGCCATCGGCACGGGTGGTCAGATGGCACGCCTGCTGCACCAGGGAGTGGCTCACACAGAGACTGTTATCCCCTGGGAAGGCAGGACCATGCTTTTCAGCTCGTGGTTCGAAAACGGTGCTTTTCTCAACGAAGTGCCGCGCATTCTCAAGCCTGACCCCAAATATCCCAACTACTTGCTCCAGCGCCGGCCGGCTATTCGCGCCGATCAAGTCGAGCTGATGGAGTATGTGGTGCGCTCGATGATCGCCCAGAACGCAGCCTATGTGGAAAAGCTCAAGGCCCAACGTCTGGGCTATCCGGCTTTTCTCCGCAACTATCTGGACAGGAAATTTCCGGTTACCGGTTACGACTGGCTCGGTCGCTATACCGGTCGCCGGGCTCCGGATCACTGGACCTGCAATGTGGTTTATCTGGAAGTGATGCGCCGCTCCGGTGTGGAAGTGGTGCGACTTGGTCACGGGGCTGCCGGCCTGAGGACAGGCTGGTTTGATATCCCCAACACCGAGGATCTGCGCGGAGACGACGCACTACATCTGGTGCGCAACAGCGAAGTACCGGCCCTTCTGGCGGCGGAAAGTAGCAACTGCCAGCCTGAAGTGGTAAGCGATCCGGACTTTGAGCAGCAGGTGTCGGCGCTCGTGCAGTCATGCACAAATATCTTTGCCCAGAGATCAAAAGCCAAGGCCGGACCTGTCGTCCAGGCCTCGAATTGAGAGGAGCATCGTATGTTTAGATTTTGGAAAACGGCAAAAGCCGTCGCCAATATCTTCATGATATTTGCGACCTGGCGCTGGTACCAGCATGGTTTTGGCCTGGAGTTCGGCCTCAGCTGTCTGGCTCTGAGTTTCATGTGGCTGGCTCTGACCTTTGGCCAGATGAACTATCTCATGCGCAGCCTCAGCACCATCCTCTCGCGCGTGCAACTGCATGTGCCGCTCTGGTTTGGTCTGATCTTGTCTATCGTCGCTGCTTATACAACAACTGAACCGCTTGTGCTGGTACTCTCTCTGCTCAGCCTGATTGGCTGGATCAGCGTTTACTTTCGCTACCGGGTCAACAAGAAAAAGTTTGAGAAGCAAGGCCATGGTCTTTTGCCCAAGGGCATCATGATCAATCCCCCGGCCGACATGTTGCCTCCCGGCGCCATCCTGCTCATGTCGGGCATGATTGCCGAGACCATCCAGGAATCTGTCGGTCACGGCGAGATCGTCATCCCAGATGGTGACAAAAAGTGGTCTTTCAGCTCGTACATGAAGTACGGCGTGGTGATGAATCCTCTGGAAGAGGTGATGCCGCGTCGGGCCAAGCATGGCATCACAGTTGCACGTGTGCCGGTTGTGCCGTGGACGGAAGAGCAATGCCGGCATTCACTGCTACAGGCACGCTCCATGTTGCGGCAAAACAAAGAATGGGTCGTGCGTGCCCGTGCTCGCCGCGAGCATGTACTTTCCCTCCTGCCTCTGCCGGCGGTGGCGAAAGACCTCGTGCGCAAAGTCATGCCTATCACCGGTTACGACTGGTTTGGACTGATTCTCGGCCGCAGCAAGATGAACCGCTGGACTTGCATCGGCTCGGTGCAGGAGTTGCTCTGGCGCATGGGCTTTACCCTGGACCAATACTTTGGCACAGGCTTACTCGGCGCCGGTACCTCGATACTCGACCCGATTTTGCCGGCGCGCTTCTTTGATTTGAGGTGCTACCGCGATTTGACCGAGGCCGACTACAAAGTCTGGCTTGCAACCCAGACTGGGGCCTGAGGCCTTGACTGTGCACTAGAGGCAGACTGGAAGCCAGTAAAACTCCCGACCGGGGTTTTACTGGCCTTTCTTTTTTAACAGGTTGTAGTAGACCGGTCTACTAACTTCTTCTCAAAAAAAGGGGTGTGATTGCCACACCCACTTTTTAAAACGCAAGGCCAAGTCTGAGACGAATTGTATTTTCAGACCGGTCTCATTGAGCGATTAAAACACTCGCAAATGACCAGGCTGCACCAGATATTTCTGGTCTTGCGAGAGCGCTGAAGCCGACAAAACCGGAACAGACACATCTTTGGTCAGCTTGCCGCAATAGCTGTGAGGAAGCGACAATGTGCCCTGGTTGTCCTGAGCGCCGAAAAGGCGGCGCACAATTTTGCTTATCGCTGTATGGCTGCTTGAGGCGGGAACTTCGATGGTTGGCCGACCTTGAGCGGTAGTGATTGTGATGAGCAGTGTGTTTTGCATTCTGAAATCCTGAAATGTATAAGTGGAAAAAATCGTGACAGTTAAATGCGACAGTTGCACCCGACAGCGACTGAAAATCGCCTGTTTGAGTTGAAACTTTAGTCACGCGCTTAGGGAGGGTGAGTTTTCTTTTTAAATGAAATCAAAGGGGAGTTATTTTTTGATATCAGAAAGATGATTGTTGGTGCATCCGAAGAATTGTGAACGACACTGCTTCACAAGCCGTAACTTCTTTGCTTTGCTTTTTTCGCTACTAGCGCTAGCACTACAGCCGCCCCATAAGGAGCGGCTGTAGGCAGGCAAGGAGAAAAAGTTATAGTGTCAGTTTTTTACGACTTATTGTTTTCGAGATATTCTTCCAGACTTCTAAGTCTGGAGTTAGTCGTCTTGGCGCGGGCCAGTGCCGACCTGTTTTTAGCTAGCTGTACTTGATCCAGCGTTGCTTCTTCGCTGGGCGGTTTGGAGGCTGTCAGCTGGTCATTGCACGCTTTTGCTTGAGTGACCAGTGTGTCGGCAAAGTTTTGCATCTCGCTGCACAGGGTGTCTGGAGACTTGATCGTTTCTTTGAGGCGGTCCCAGAAGTGAAATTGTCTGGTTGTTCGGCGGCGAATTGCTTGCACTTTTACAGGGCTTTTCTCGGTGACGCAGGCGGCTTCTCTCACGTATGTGGCAGTGAAACGCTCGCGAGCCGCTTGTCTCGTTGCTAGAGCACCGAGGACACTCTGAAAAGGTTTAAGAATATCGTTTACGCAATAATTTAGAGTCATTTATATCGCTCGCTCGCTTATTAGTGGTGGGTAGACGAAACACGGCCTTCATTCCAACCTTAGCCGGGGAAGACAATCTACGACTATCCCCCATGGAGGTGATCACTTGGACCCCATTTGGTTGATTTGCACTAACCCTTGTCTTTAACCCGTTATTTCAACGCATCTTCATCATGAAGCACAGACCTACGCTTCGAACGCGACAATTTTTTGCGTCGAGGTAATCTAGTCTCCAGTCTTGATTCAAGCCCTTGCCTTCGAATCTTCCAAAGCCCGGAAAGATTTTGTCAGCCTGCTCGTCTACCCACTGCTGGCGGTTTTCTCTAAATAGATCGCCGGGGTGCAATTCGTTGAAGCCCCTTTGCGCGCCGTTATATGGCGCATAGGGAGTGAAGGGTGAGTCATATGGATGGTTCTCTAGAAAATCATATGACTTGCGCTCCGGAAAGAGGCTGTGCGAAAGGGGTTTGTCGTGCCCAGCCATGTCTTCACGGCCTTGACTGGGAGCGCTCTGACTGGAAGCACTTGGACTGGAAGCACTTGGACTGGGCGCTTCCACTTTAGGAGTTGGTGAGAGGTTGGTGGGTGGGCGAAAATTAGGATTGATCGAGTCGAGAAAAAGCGAATGTTTGGCCTCGGCGGCGATGGCATCCGCTTGTGCATCTGCTGCTCGTTCGGCATTGTTGCCCGAATGTTCATGGTCTGAAGTATCTTCGTGACCCAATTTCTCTACTTCCATAAATGTTGGATAAATGTCGACCTGAGGGTCTAGTATGTGATTTTCTCGTCTCTCGGTCAATGGGTGAAGTACGCTGAAAGCGGCTTCCTGAGCGCGTTGTAATCTATCGGCAGCGTGACTTTTGCGTGACTAAGCGCGATCGCTGTGCCAGGTTTTAAAGGCTACGTATTGAGGTAGTAGCGCGAGAGAAAAAGGTAAGTGGTGGAAAGGATGACGGTCAGACCATCATATTTCCAGGCACGATAGCAGCGGTATTGATGAGGGACTGGTATTTCGACCGCCAGTGAGGTACGCATTGCACATTCGAGCTCGAAGACATCTTCGCCGGTGCAGATAATCATATCGTCTTGGAAAAACTCTGTTGGCAAAGCCGTATTTGGGCGCAGACCAAGCGCCTCTTTGTGATTGCCATAACTGGATGGAACGGTGTTCATTTAACGAAAGTTCCTGAAAAGTGGAGGTGAAAGTCCTGTGGTTTTTTTTATTTAGTCTGGAGGCGGGAAAGAAAAGGGCGCTGGCGATAACGGCCCGGGGTGTCAACTTTTTGGTTGACCGACCCCGAGCCGCTGTCGTTTTGTGCTTATCTACATGCAGTTGCTATCAGACCGCGACTGGCGGGTTAGCCTCCGCGCACTGACTGTTTGACAGGCTGCGCAGCCCGCCGATCATTTTCAGAGCAGCGTCATTGACCTGCTTGGCGGCTGCTGCCGGTGCCATTTTGCCCTGGCTGACAAGCTTGATGTAAGCCTGGCAAGCCGCCGCACCGACATAGGTGGCGAAGATGCTGCCGATGTTGGTCGGCAGTATCGAAATGCCCTGGGCAAGCAGATCAGTCAAGATATCCACCTTGGTCTGACGCTTGTCGTTCCACATGACCAGATCGCCGCAGCTTTTGCCCAATTGAGCTTTGAGCGGGGTGCGAATGATGGCCTTGGCCATGATCGCTGCAACGGCCAGCAAGTCTGCCGTATCAAACCTGATGACAAGATCGCTCTTGCCTTCGGCATCGGTATAGATAATCTCTTTAGGCAGCTCGTCACCGACTGCAAAATCGGCCAGTTGCCGCAACTCAGCCGCCTTTTTATGGAAGCCGATTTCGGCTAGCGCCGCGGCCACAAAATAGATGCGGATGTAGTCAACCGGATGTTCTTCGAAAATCAGTCCGGTCGTGCCGTCCGGTTGCGGCACCAGATCGAAGCGAGAGTCGGTGCGCAGAAGTTTGACCTTCTGAGAGACCTTGCCATCGCGCACCATCATCGCCGGGAATGAAATCGCCATGCTGTCGCCAAATGACGGCCCGGAGAAGAGCACCCCGCCGACAAAGTCGGCATCGATTTCACCCAGCCAGTCGCGCATCAGCTTGACCACCAGGTCGATGGTGGCCATCTTCTGCTTGCCCAGCATCATTTCTTCGTTCTTGAACTTCAAAGCGCCTGTCTTGTGCGCTTGCCGGAGAGCCTGTTCGACAACGTCCAGCATTTCGTCCTCCAGACCGATCAGGTCGTGAAAGACGTTGTGCCGCGCCTCATGCCCGATCAAGTCGAGCATAATCATGATGATGTCCAGCATCTCGTAAGGCAGTTGCAGTGCGTTTGCCCCGATCGGTCCCCGAGCACCAGGCACGGTGGCCAGACCACTGCTCGTCACACGAGCCATGAAGACCGCACCCACCCGGTAGGTGGAAGCAGGCAGCTGCACGGCCGGTGCTTTGCCTTCCTCGGAACAGTGCAGGTCGCCGGTGAAGTAGAGCTGGAAAGCGTCTTCGAAGAAAATTTCAGTGGCGCTGAGTTCTCGGGTGAAGCGGCCTTCACGAATCTGTTTGATGCTCTCAGTGTAGATCCGGAGCACATAAATCATCTGCGCCAGTTCTTTTTCCAGCAGCTCTGCTGCTTTCATGATCACAGCCATGAGCGGTGCATGAGGATTTTTCTTGGCCAGTCTTGTGGTCAAATCGGCGATGGACAGCTTCCAGCTATCGCTCAGTTTGTAAAACTGGCGGGCCAGACTTTTTGCCGCCGGCTGCTTCTTGGCCGGCAGATTGGCCACGCCGTAAACGATGTCGATTTCCATGTCGCCGAAAAGCTTGGCATGAAAGCCATCGAACTGCCGCGCCATCATCAGCTCTTGCAGGCCATCGGCCGACTTGAGCAGGAGTTGACCAGCGGTGTAGCTGTCGCGTGTTTGTCCAGCCGGGACTACTTGAGCCGGTTTGGGCACCACCAATCCGCCCATGAAGGGCGTTGTTTTATCGTCCGTGGTCGTAACCTCGGTGGTGCCTGACTTAGGGTTTTTGCCGGCCCTTTTTAAACGCCTGCGCGCCCGCCGTTCTTCTCTGGCTGCCCGCTTCAGCGCTCGATTGACGATCTGCTCGGGGGTGCCCAGGGGAAAGTCTTCGCTGCCGGTGCCGACACCATCGATTTGGGTGTGATGCTCGTGCCCGGGCTCGGCGGGAGCAGGTTTACGGCGCGAGATCGTATGGATGCGCGGGATGGAGAGAGTTACCTTATCCATTTTTACTCCGTTTCTTGTTATGCGAAATCAACCGAGAGCCCGACAGGGCTGCGGTTTATCCACTGTTAAAAAAGCTTTTCTAAATCGCCGTTCCGAAACTACCAATCCTGGGCGTGTTCGACCGATCAGCTACATGAGCTGAAGGAAGAAGCTGTGAGATAGGTCATTTATTTATTGGATGGGATTGGTTAAGTGGGCAGAAGGTGATTTAGAACCTCCAATTTAATAAAACTCGGCTAATATAGGCAAGATTTAGAGCCTGTGACTAACGTTAATTCCACGATTTGACATGTGAAAATAGCCATGGCTTTAAACTACAGCTATCTTAGCTCGCGCTAATGTTGCTGGGCTGAAAGGTCCAAAATTTGAGCAATAGTGTCGCCGGCGGTGTCAGTTGGCTTAAGCTGCGGTAGCTATCGAAACTCCATTTTTGCGGAATGCAAAAGTCAAAAGCGCCTGATTAAGGCTGAGTTTCTGCAGATGTACTAGTTGATAAAGCACTGCTCCGGCGTTTACAAGTGAGATGTCTTCGGGGAAACAGTCACTCAGTAGCTGGCGCAGGGTTGTGGTGTTTTCAAGTGAATGTTTAAAGGCATCGAGTGTCTGATTGGGATCGTCAGATAGCCTGTTCATTAGCACGCGCAGCTTGCTGTTTGTAAGGTAGCCCGAGGCTTTGAGGAAATCCTGAAAAGTCAGTCCATCGAAGTTTTTCTTGGGATCTAGTTTTTGTTTGGCGACGCTGTAAATTACGTCGCAGGCAGCATCGATAGACAGTAAGTGTGCGCCGACGAGATTTTGCACACAGAGCCCGGCGGTAAGAGTTTCGTCCGAAATCAACTCGCTTTCGACCAGATATTCGCCGATTAATTGTTTGCGCGATCTTGCGGTTGCGATGGCTTCCTCAATCTGCTGGCTACTGAGCAATTTGCTGTAGATCAATATCTCGCCCAGAGCAAAATGGCCGCTTCCGGCCGAAATCTTTATGCTCAACTGCTGGTTAGCCTGACGAATCTGCTCAATGCCGGCGTTTCTGCCAAGAGCACCTTTGCGTATCTGACTCTGGACTTCCAGTGCAAAATCGACCAGAGCTGGCTCGAGGGCGTCAAAACTAGTGAGAATATGGCCCAGTGGCAGTGCGGAAAAATCCGCCGCTTTGAGAGCAGCATCCAGCTGTTGAGGGCTAATGGCTTGCGCGTCAGCTAGAAGCTCGCCCAGTCTTGTGCGTCGAGTGTTTTTTGCCTGCAATCCCATCGACTGCAAGGCATCAGCGAGAGGCACATGCCCTTTACAAACCTTTTGCACTGCTTTGGCCAGGGCCTGACGCTCGAATATCCCGTCACGCAAAAGTGACTGGGCTTCCAGTACAGCCTTCAGGTCGTTGTCAGTAACCAAATCAAGCAAAATCAAACATTTGCCGAAAGGCAGTCCGCTATGGACCGAAAGTTCTTCGGTCCGGGTGCAGTCATCGGAGCTGAGCACACCAAATTCCTGCATGAGTGTACCGAGTCTGGCTACTGGCTGAACTGGCATATAACCTCAGTAAGATTGACACTGGAAAGCCTGGCCCTGAGCCTTAAGTGAGACTACGAGCCATGGGTCATGCTAATTATAAGGCCTTGCTGCCGTGCCTCGCTTGCCAAGCGGGCGGGCGGCAATATTTTGCGTGAAATTTGGCGACTGGGACTGCCTGGTGGTGGCTGGATTAGTGGACGCTAATCTCGCTCAATTATATGTAAAGGTCTAAAAGCAGGTCGTAAAAACTGGCAATTTTCTGATGCCGTTTGGTAGAAGGTAATATTCCTTCCCAAATTTATTTTCAGTCCATAAGCCTATCTAGAGTTTTTCCCCACTAGTCGCAAGCCTCTTCTTCCATCCTTTACAGGTTGGTCAAGATTTGTCGGTTACAGAGTGTGAGAAAAACAGGAGACCAATATGAAAACCTCGAACAGTGTCACCAGCGGTGGCGCAGTCCTCGCTGAAAAAATCGATCGGTGGAATGATTTGTCGTCATCCTGCACTTCTCAAAACGAGGTGCCTGGTGGTGCGACAACTCTTGTACTTGTCGATATGCAACTCAATTTCCTTCATGGCTGGGATGCTGCCGCTCAACCGATGATTGCGGCGGTTATCCGTCAGGTCAACCACGCTATCAAAAACAACTGGTCGATAGTCCTTCTCGAACTCAAGCCCTGGCGTCTGGGTGAGACGATCAGTCCGATTGTCGAGCTTTTAGAAGGCAAGAATGGCAAGTATGCCCAATTTGCCAGGCGCAGCAAACAGCAGTCATCCGGTGCAAAGGAGCTAGTTGCCTGTTGCGAAGAAAACGGTTTTGCTACGAAACTTTTTC
>Ga0116230_10008039_pt1 | contig 10427 bp, 7 predicted proteins | sample S1TSphfallax_3_FD_88678 | JGI IMG/M metagenome (GOLD analysis project Ga0116230, IMG submission 88678) | Host-associated microbial communities from peat moss isolated from Minnesota, USA - S1T2_Fd - Sphagnum fallax MG | ecosystem: Host-associated > Plants > Peat moss > Unclassified | place: USA...
AAAATGATTATGACACTCATCATGCACCAAAAAATAATATAATTCTTTCAAAATGTGACAATGTGATTGAAAACATTCAAATACACATGTCAGGACAAGTGTTTTTTTTTTGGTTTGAAAATTTGTACAAATGTGAAAAATAAATATGAAAAGGGAATACTTGAATTTTTTTGAGAAAAAAATCATTAGATTTGAAAATAATTTAAAAAATTGTTACGACATCTCCCTATTGGTTTTGATTTGGTAACAATTTTTAAAATGTTTAGATAGGTTCCTAGAACATGTCATCATTTAATGTGAGATCTCTTTTGAGTTCCTTATGACTAATGTGATGTTAAAAAAATGAAAAAAATAAAATTTTATGACAATTTCTTTTTTTACAACAATGTGATGATGTACATTAAAATAGATTTTAAAAAAAAAATTCCCCCTAGTTATGACCAATTTATCACACAATTTCAATTGTTGATATTAAATTAATGGCAGGGCCATTGTGTATAGCACACCTTGTTTTGTTTTGATTTTTTCTTTTTCCAAAATTGCCTTGTGTCCCTCCATTTTGGCTACATGAAGCCACTGGAAGGTTTTTTTTTTCTTTACTGTTTGAAAGCAACTCCAAGCATAGAAGGGAGTTTCCAGCAATTGAATTGTGAGTCCTTCAATGACAAAAATAGGCTGCCAGGGCCAATTCCTTACCAACCTGCCCTAAATTTAGGACCTACATATTGATCTCTTGGTCTATGGCCTCACCTTCTCGTGACTCACCAGATCTCACCAAGTGTAATCCAAAAAAATTCACCTAGGTCTGAACTGCCCAAAGTAATGTTAAATCAATCCCATTGTATCAATTTTCTCTATCCTGTTGTGTGATGTAATAAGGGTTAGTTTTCTCCTCAAATTTTAGTCATCTTAACCCCAAAACTAGAATATGGTTCAACTGAACTAAAATGACCCTACTATCCCTTGGTGTGAATCGAGTTTGTGTAAAGAATGAGCCTCCTCTAGGAGGTTATTTGGTTGGGTTTAGGGTTTACTGGCCAAGAAGATAGGCTTTCTGGGATACTTTGGTGTGTCTTCCTGGGTGGCCACTTCGACTACTTATAGCTAATAATCTGCCCAATAGTGCACCTCATTTCACTAGAGGAGCACATTTTTGGAATTCATCTACATGGATGAACATGTTTGTGAACATTTGATTTCGTATTAATGAATTTAACCATTTAGACCAAAATTGTAATGTTTGAAAATTATGACGGAAATCCATTCACAATTAAATGCAATATATTTGAAAATATTTACATCCATCTCCATATGATAATTGTGATACTATGAACTTTTAGCAAAAATTCATAAAGCTAGGATTGAGGAGAGGAAAGTGCCATACTTGTTCATGTATCCCATACCCAAGATTCTAGGGGAAGGATGTATAAAAGTAGGTTATCTTTGAGTATGGAGAAAGAAGAGCTAGGAGGAGAGGACAAAGGAGTCCTTGATGGTGGAAACGATGTCACCAATTAAGCATTGTATGTGAGCATTTGGAATTAATGGGGTGAAGCTAGTGAATATTGATTTTGGGACTATGAAATGAAACTGGATAGTTAGGATTTTGTCATTCTTTAGAATCAATGAAAATTTTGAAAACCTTAAAGACCAAGGCATTACTGATTTCTTATTTTGCTATATTCTATTTAAATTAAGGTGAAGAGGAGTGGGCATCATTTTGGGTTTAGGGTTTCGGATTTATCATTTTGAAAGTAGGTCCTTAGGGGTGGTTTACACTTTACACTTGAATGTTAGGGCCATGGCCCAATTAACATTGTGGCAATTTACTTTTTGTACAAGCCGCCATGGCAAAGCTCACAAAACATCATGGTACTTTGCTTTTTGGATGAGACCTTGGCAAAGCTCACAAGTCTTTGAGGTGTAAACAAGATAACACAAGTCACACCTACCTGCTTTTGGGATTACTTTTGAGAGGATATTTTTAAAAAGTTTTTAAAAAAGTTTTCAAAAAAATTATCAACTTTTTTTAATAATTTTTATAAAATTATTATGTCAAAGTTTATGTAAAAAATTTCAAAATATATGTAAATTTCAAAAGTTTTGAAGTTTATTTATAAATCCTTTTAGTGTTAAAAATCATGCATTACAATGTTTAATGAGTGTTTTTGAGAGCTTATTATTCATTGAATATTTCTGAAATTAATTCACATGTTCTAATGATATATTATGAACCTTACTATACAAAAAATCTTATACTTTCAACACCAAATTAAATTATCACTTCTAAATGTGAAAAACTAAGCATTGGTTACACTTTTTGTGACTTGTGTTAATGTGACTACACCTTTTGCCCAATGAATGTCATGTTATTTCATTTTTTGGATGTGACCATGGCAAAATCCACGTGTCATGGCCCAAGGAACATCATGGTACTTTTGCTTTTTGAATAAGATCATAGCAAAGCTCACAAGCCATGGTCGAGTGAATGCCATGCTACATCACTTTTTGGATGAGACCATGGCAAACCCCACAACTAATGGCACAAGGACCTATGTTCCAAGTGTAAGCTTGAATGGGATTGTAATCCACAATGGAAGGTAGGAATCAACTCTTGGGTCCTTTCTCATTGCATGATTAACCTTTGGGATTCCTCAATCATTGTGCCAAAACATGGAAAATATGATTACATAAGCAATTGGTGCTATAGTTCTAAACCACATACATGATTGGTCATGACTACATGAGTGTTAGTCCATATGGCCATGTGGTATTTATCACTAGTCACAAAAAATGCCATAGTCGTAAATGCCATTGCAACTATGTCCTCCATCGTTGTAAGACATCTTCAATGGCCAAAATTTAATTTTAAAATGAATGATAAATATTTTGATTAATGTCTTGTTGTCACGTGGTAGCCTAAAATGAATTCAAAATTTTATTAACCATTCATGAATGGACACGTGACAATCTAGAATAATGAAATCATTTTTCCTACCCAATTAGATGATGCCACATGGCAATCAACTTTTAGTCAAATAATGACACTTGGGACCTAACCTAGGCCACCTACTAGGCTAGGAGCCTATGCTAAACACCTTAGGCTAGGCGACTTAGTCTACATGTTAAGCTAGACTAGGCAACCTAACCTAGGTTAAAAAACAACCTATGTTGGGTGTTGACCACCTACCCTCTTCTTAGGAAGCACATAGGTTGAAGGCAAGAGGATTTGAACCCCTCAACCTCAACTTTGAGCGGCAAAATCCTTTGCTATCACACCACCACAATTTTTTATGTAACAAGTGAAGGTATCACAAAGATATAAAGAATAAGTTTTTATAGCCTAAATTTGCCTATGCTTCCTTAGGTTGACCTAAGTTTACTTAGGCTGACCTAGGGCACCCAACATTGTAGCCTAGGCCTCTCCATGAGCTACCTTAAGAAAATCTAGGTCTTCTTAGGCTAAACTTAGGCAACTTAATCTACCCTGGGGCTACTTAACCTAAACTAGGTTATATTAAACTTGGCAATAATGAACTAGGTTATATTAGCCTATACTAGGCTAAGCTTGGCAAAAGTAGGTTATTTAAGTTAAACTTGGTTATACTTGACCATGTTAAGTTAAACTTGATTATACTAAATTATATTTGGCTAAACTATATTATACTTGGTTAAACTTGGGTTATACTTTGGCTAAATTTAGGTTATTAATGTTAAACTTAATTAAGATTGGTTACACTAGGTTATTCTTGGCTATATTAATATAAACTTGGTTATATTAAATTATACTTGATTAAACTAGGCTATACTACATTATAATTGGTTAAACTATATTATATTAGGTTATATTGGGCTATATTAAATTACATTTGGCTATACTAAATTAGGCTAAATTAGGTTGAACTTGGCAAAAGCAGGATATTTAAGTTAAACTTGGTTAAACTCAACTATACTTGGCTATACTTGAATATATTTAGCTAAATTTTGGCTATATTAAAATATACTTGGTTAAATTAGGTTATATATGGTTATATTAGGTTTAATTTGGTTATATTAAATTATATTTGGCTAAACTAGGCTATACTTGGTTATATTAAGTTTAACTTGTTTATATTAAATTAAATTTGGTTAAACTAAAAAATATTAAACTAAATTTGGCAAGTTTAATGTAATATACACTATATTTAGGTTAAACTTGGTTATATTTGACTATATTATGCTAAATTTAACTATATTAAATTATACTTGGTTAAATTAGGCTATACTAGATTAAATTTGACAAAAGTAGGTTATTTAAGTAAAACTTGGTTCAACTATGCTAAACTAGGCTATACTTGGCTATATTAAATTATATTTGGTTAAATTAGGCTATTTTATGTTAAACTTGGCAAAAAAGGGTATTTATGTTAAATTTGGGTAAACTAAGTTATAATTGGTTAAACTTGGTTACATTCATTAAATTTTGGCTAAATTAAATTATACTTTGTTAAATTAGGCTATTTTAGGTTAAACTTGGCAAAAATAGGTTATTTATGTTAAACTTGGTTATATTATGCTAAACTTGGCAAAACTTAATTGAATTCAATTAAATTAAATTATACTCGGCTAAACTATGTTATTTGAGGTAAATTGGATTAAGCTTGGAAAATTTTGATAAAATTCAGATATTTAGGGAAAATTTGAGAAAATAAATTATTGAAACAAAACTTGGTAAATTTTGGATGCTTAAACTAAAGTAGTCAAAACTTGGTTAAATTTGGTTAATTCAAGATATTTAGGCTAAACTATATTAATTTAGTCTATTTCAATTAAATTTTGTTGGATTGAATTACCTAAAAACATTAGGGCAAGATTAAGTTATTGTTAAGTTAAGTTAAACAAAGATACATAGACTAAATGAGGCTACTTAAACTAAACTTACAAACTAAATTTAATGGAAGTTAATTTTAAAAGATAAATTGAGGATGTTAAACTTAGAGGCTTAAATTCAATCAAATAAAATCTAGAGGTTAATTAAAGTAGATTAAACCAAAGCCAAACCTAGGTTAAATGTAGGCCAATTCATATTATATTTAATTACATTTTCATATTTATTTAAATTTTTTATAGTTGGCCAAACAATGTCAACTATATTCAACATGATTATTAATTGTGTAGTCATAATTTATAGTCATATGATTACCTATAGTCATAATTTATAGTCATGTAATCATAATAATGGTTGTAGTCATAATAATGACAATGACTAAAGTTCAAATATGACTACATGATTATACTTGGACAATAGTCATAAGTTGTTCTAATCACGAAAACCATGTTTTGGCATAGTGAATCTATGATTGCAAAGATGGCATGCACAACGGTTCTCTCTACTTGAAATCAAACATGCCTCACCAAAGCTTGCATTTGATCTACTATGGACTCAATTGAACTTGAGATTCAGGCTTGGTTAAATTTCTTGTCTTAAATAAACATCAGTGAATCTCCCTAAGTTCCACCTACAATAATGCACTTGCATTTTTTGTGGATCTCAACGATAACAAAGTGCTCCTGCACAAAAGATTTCAATGTCGTTGATGCACAAGAACATCAACACTTAGCTATTCCTTCCAATTTAAACCATGAAACCACCAAAGGAATAATATCCAAACATGCACCTGGATTTGATTTGATTGCACCTATGGGTTAGTTTGGCACAAGTCTAGCACTATGACGACATATTCAAATACAATCATAGCATGCACACCGACACTCACACATCTAAGGGCCACTTTAGACAAGGGTCCAAGGACCAATTTGGAGCAAATTGAACATTGAATTGGACCTTTTTCACATTTAAAATTTCATTTTTTCCTAAGGTATAATGAATGTGTCTAAAGGCATGGGGTCCAATTCAAGCGTCTAATATAAAAAATGTGTGATTAACATGTGAGAAAATTAAGTTAACCCTTGGTTTTTTTTTTTCATTTTTTTTCATGGTTTTTCTTTTAATCTGTTTTTTTTTCCTTTTTACTCTTACTACACAATGAATGAGTGTAGGCACAAGATGTTGGTGGCTCTTGTTTTTACTATGCATCAAGTGATTGCACAAGTGGTTGCATTGCAACGAATAGCATTGGATAACATTGGAGTATGATGAATGCAATGTTGTTTTTCATGGAGTTTGTTGACATGGCATCAAGGGTTTGCAACATGTTGAGGTATGAAAGGGTGATGGGAAACATGAAGAGTCAAAACATTAATGATGAAAAATGTGACAATTTAATAAAAACTTGTGATCAATTATGACTATCAATGATAAATGAAATATCATTAGTGGGTAATGTAATGTTAACATTTATTGATCATAGATTACACATATTAGAACAAGTTCATGACCAATTTATGGGTGGTCTTAATGTTATAATGACATGTAATTTTTACCAAGTTCATCTTGTTTGAAATTCATGAATTTTAAATAAAAAACCAATGAATTCAATATTTAAAGAAAAAAAATTGACATCAAAATGTAAAATGTTATGAATTTAAAAAAAGTTATGATACAAAATGATCTTCATTTCATTCACATTCTAATAGGTTTTGAACTATTTCATAAATGATTGAAGACATAGATTTTATCAATGATATTTCTTTTGAGCCACCACCCATGAACAACACATTATTGCATTTATTTTATACAAATATTAAAATCATTGCCCATAACAAAATTATATATTAAAAAACACAAGATCAAACATTCCAATTTGTTGCACAAGACATTCATTCTAGAACATATTCTTTTCAGTTCAAATTATTAGTATTTCCATCTCATGTAAGTGGCCTCCATCATGAATATACAACTTTATTTTTTTTATTTTAAAATTATGTGTTGGAAATTATGCAACATTAATTGGTTTTGTAAATGGTGCAAATGACATTTTCCAAGATTATACTAAAAAAAATCCAACACCATTGATATGGATAAATTTTCACAATCCATAAATTGGAAGTAATACGTGAATAAAAAACTCACACATATAAAATAAATTCCTAACAATTGACAAAAGATAACTAACAATTGATCAAAATTTTGTTGAAATACAAATAGGTAGTAACCTTTTTCATATTATTGCAAGGATTCAACTCCCTATGCAATTAGATGCAAAACACATTATCCATCATGAACATGGTGAAAGCACACTAAAGATGAACCACTTTTGTTCAAAAAATGTGATGTATAATAAGTATTATAGTAATAGCAAGCTAAAATCTTGTGGCATCTTTTGACTATTCTAAACACAAGCAAAAAACTTTATAATTGGCACAACAACATTTTGGAATTCATAGTTCACTTTGACTTAGAATTAATCTTGATCCAATGGTTAGATGAAGAGGATTGGATCAAATCAATGTACATAAAATATATAACTTATAGTTTTTCAACAACCATAATGCCTCATGTTTATGGTTCATGAAATGTTACCCAACAAAAAAATTGAAAACATAATGCAATGCCCATCTAAAAATTCTCCTCCTCTTTGATATGGTAGTGAATTTTTTTCTAAAATGAAAATATTATTATGCATTGATAGTTAAACAAATGCAAAAAAATACATTTTTGAATGAAAATTCATTTAACAACTTTAAATTGTCCTAGATTTAATTGACGTATATTAATATTATACACCATAAGAAATTCATCCAAGAATTCCATCTACAACCTTAGTTCTGAAGTATATATTCAAATTTTCAAACTGTATGACAAGTATTATCATAATAACACATCTTGGGTTTTGTGAACAATTTAAAAGATGAATATTATTATTATTGATTATGTTTATAACTACTTGGTCACAAAAATTACTATGTAGTTACATCATGGTTTTATGATTATAGTCAATATAAGAATTTGTTCAATTTTTGGGTATATATATATAGTTATTATTAATATATTTGAATGATTAAAAATTAGAAATTCAAAAATACCATTTTTTTGGTGATTAGTAGTAACTAATAATGATTCAATTTTCAATGATGATGATGTGGCATGCCATGTTAATAGGGTATTACAACTAATAGTCAATATCATGACTTATAACATTAATTTCAATAAAATTGCATTTAGTGATTGATAAAAGATGTTCATAATGCCAAAACATGTGTTTTATGACTTGTCCTATGCAACTGTAATGTTCAACATGATTAAGGAAACAATTAAGAATGTCTTTAACAACTAGTAATCAACTTAATGATTCATGACATTAAATTCAATAAAATTGCATTTATTGATTGGTAAAAAATGTTCATAATGCCAAAACATGTTTTTTACAACTTGTCCTATGCAACTACAATGTCTAACACATTAATAAAAAAGACTAAAAATGTTTTAAACAACTTATAGTCAACCTTATGACTCATGCAACTAACAAAAATGAATAAAAGAAAACTACAATCACATAAGACCAATCATTTTATTAACCAATTTGTGTTTAAGTAAATTAGTTTAATTTATAATTTTATCACAATTTAGCTAGATTTAGCCATGTATTGTTTCAATAGTGAATTTAATCTTAATTTTTCCAAATTCAACCAAATATAATCTAAATATTCAAATTCAGCTTAACTTATCATTGTTTAACCATTTTTAGCATAAAAATTATGTTTAGTTTCATTTATGTTACTTTAGCCATGTTTAGCTTAAAATACTATTTTCAATATAAATAATATTAATTTAACTATACATTAACAATTTTAAAACATGTTTAGCCTAAATAATTGTGTTTAAAAACATTTAGCAATATTTATCCATGTTTAACCTAGGTGATTATTTTTAGCCAAAATAATTTTAAATAATTGTTTTTAGCCATGTTTAATATAACTTAGTCTATGTCTAGATTAGCCTAATTAAGTCTAGATCTACCCTAGATTAGCTTAGGTCTAGTTTAATTTAATTTAGGTCTAACCTAGATAAGTCTACCCTAACTTAATTTAAGTCTAGCCTAAAGCCTAAGTAGTCCTAACTAGGTTAAACTAGGTTAATTTACTTTTAGCATAAAGAGGCCTATGTTAACGTAGGTAGGCTTGAAGGTAGTTTAAGTTGACTTACCCAATTCATCATAAGTCAACTTAAGTTGGCTTAAGTTCACCTAGGCTAGGTTGGTAGGTAGTAGGTAGGTTCACCTATGTCAACCTATGGTGACCTAATTTAATTTGAGGTTAAAAATTTTGATCTTTATAATTTTGTGTTTAATAATTATAGTATTAAAAAATGTTATAGTGCAATAAATGAGAATTTAAACCCCAAAGTGGAGGTGAGGGTTTCAAATTCTTGTTCTTACAATTTATGATACCTAGGCCACTTAACCTAAGTTAGGTAGCCTAGTATACGCTATTTAGGCTAGGAGGCCAAGGTTTGTTAACCTAGGCCACCTAAACTAAGTTAAGTAGCTTAAGTAGCTTAGGTTGACTTTTGGTTAAGTTAACTACCTAAGTTACCTAAGCTAGGCTAGATTAATATTTGTTCATGTGTGATGACTCATAATTGAACATGTGTTTATATATTTTTAACACATGTCATCAATCTATTAAGGCTTCTTTTGTAACTTTTAGTTGAATAAAATGACTAGGTTGATGTGGCTTGCACTTTACATTTCAAACCAAGGTCAATTCATAACATAGAATTTCAATATTATAAGAAAATTAAAAATCCTTAATTGATAAAGATGATTGGGCTTTGTAACTATATGTCCTTTGTGGCTAAATAGGTGAAATGACATAGGTTTAAAAACTCAATAGTCATTAGTCACAAATGTCCTTTTTAATTAATACATATATAGTCATAAAAGCAAGTTGCAAAACCCAAAATGTGTTCTTGTGTATTTTGTCACAAATATACTCCATATGTTCAATTTTTTTGATGTTTGTCGATTTTTTCAAGATAATTGATTATATTAAGTCTAAAATTAATCAAATATATAGTTTAAAAGCAAACATTAATTCAAAATGTGTTGTTCATATGTCACCCTATAAATTGATTGCAATTGTGACTACAATTTTTGGGGAGTTTAATGTGCTTTCACCTAACAAGGATTAATTTTTTATCATCTTGCATCTAATCCAAGTGGCATAATGGAACATGACTAAACATACATAACATCATGTTGAATCCATTAAAAAGAACATTTATGTTTATTTTTTTCATTGTGAAATAAAATTTTTTAATTAGATTTGTTTGCATAAGAAGAGATTTACCACCTTCAAACAATTTCTTATTTAAAGTTTTATCATAAAGAACTTATTGTCATACAATTTTCAAATATTCATTATTTAAAATTACATTTCTAATAAAATTTTAAATATTTTAATTTATTTGTATTACATATTTTTTGTTTAATTGAAACAAAAATCCAAAATATTCAAATACCTCAAGAAATTTACAATGTTATTTC
>Ga0116230_10008043_pt1 | contig 10424 bp, 3 predicted proteins | sample S1TSphfallax_3_FD_88678 | JGI IMG/M metagenome (GOLD analysis project Ga0116230, IMG submission 88678) | Host-associated microbial communities from peat moss isolated from Minnesota, USA - S1T2_Fd - Sphagnum fallax MG | ecosystem: Host-associated > Plants > Peat moss > Unclassified | place: USA...
ACTCCCCTCAAATGGTATTTATCATTATTATTACGAACCATAAAAGCGTTTCCATTTTAAAACCTGATTTTTAAAAAGAATACAAACAACGATACTCACCATGCTAATTTGAGACACAACAATTGTAAGTGCACTTACTTCCGGAACTCCCGGCTCTCGGGGGTGTTACCCTACATTATTCTTTGTGATCTAGGTATGTTAAGGTTCACGGTAACCTATCCCTCATGCTTGGTAACCTATATCCCTTGTGCTTTATGATGGGTAGAGTGAGCTCATGGGTCAGGGACGACATTCCCTCAAAATGTAGGGTGTTACCCTACATTATTCTTTGTGATCTATGTATGTTAAGGTTCACGGTAACCTATCCCTCATGCTTGGTAACCTATCCCTCGTGCTTTATGATGGGTAGAGTGAGCTCATGGGTCAGGGACGACATTCCCTCAAAAAGTAGAGCCCGAATTCATTATCAGCTTCGCTTGGCCCCTTGTTTCTAGAATGCCTTCACCCTGGTGTTTTAGGGTTTGATATTCACACTTTCATTTGACATTCACCATGGGTTTTTTTTTTGAGGGGTTCAAACTTGTTTATTCACCATGAAACAAGTTGAAACAAAATTCGTCACATTTGGACTGTGATTTATTAGTTTGATAGCAATTTGTTAACTAGTTTTAAAAAATCATATTTAGACAGGCGTCATTTAATGCTAAATCTATGTTGGGATGCTAGGCAATGACACAACATTAGAAAATTGAAAAAAAAAACAAAAAACAACAATCACCATTGGGGAACTCTTTGTTCTTGTTCCTTGTACTAAAATTTATACATTTAAATCCAAAACTCAACAAGGGGTGTGTCACACTGTAGCCTTGCCATTTAAATTAAAAAGGATCTTAAGGCAAAACAAGAATTACAAAAACTCAAATATTTCACCATGCAAAAATACATTAATTTTCAAAAAATCCTCTAAAACAAACCAAAATCCTTCAAGATATTATGACTCTATTACAACTAATCTCAAGTTTCAACACAAGCAAAAACATTCATCTTTCAAAAATCCTCATATAAAAATAGACCTATTACCTAAGGGTCAAGACTCAAAATCCCTTAAACTACTATACTCTATAATGAATCTAGACACAATATCCTTGCCTTGGTAGCCAAGGGCAATAAAATATATAAGTGCATCAATTAAGTGGGCTACTGGTCAGTTTACTTACTTCAGCCCTATATTATAGTCCTTCAGAGCCTGGTTTAGTCTAAACATGGAAGATTTGTAGTATTTAGAAATAATTTAAATAGATTTGGGGATTTTTACCATGGTACCAACATGGTTGCTACTAGATCACTCCCTCAGATTCAAAAAATTTGTTAGTAATTTTTTTCCCAAGGGATCCTAAGTTTCTTTAGATTCTTTGGGAATAGATTATGTTTTAAATCATTTGCACAGAATTTGTTAAAAAAAAAGTGCAGGATTGAAGAGGTGTTTTAGAATGCTTTGGAGGTCAAGTTGTTGAGAATAATGACAATGATCTCTTGTTGTCAATAGGCAACAAGGCAACTTTTGACTTACTTGGCTTCCCCTTATCATTCATTTATCAACATCATTTAGACATGGGCATAATATATATATTCAAATGTAAATAATGTTCAAGTTTTTTTTTCAAGTCCAAAAATCCCATGTAATTTAAATCAAGAAGGGGGGACATGGTTCTTTGATGGGAAATGTACCATAAGTTGCATTTCTAGAGGATGGGTCTAATCCCAATACAAAGATTCTTTGTAGGGACATAATAACCATCTGGAACACCTTGAATCCCTCAATGTGAAGAAGTTCCATGAACAATTTTGATGGGAAAAATTTCACAAAAAAAGTGAGGGGGTACCTATTTGTTGATTCTAATAGTTATAGTGAGGTGGTACACTCAAAATTTTAAAATTTTTGCTTTGAAGGAGCCACTTTGATTGGCCCACCTTCAATATTTTTTAGAAACTTGGGCAGCCCCCCCCTTAGAAGCACCTCTGTGACCCCCATGCCCTAAAATAGAAGCATAGTGGCTTCTGAGCACACCATTTTAGTTTATATATATATCACAATTCAACCTTAGCTGAAGCATAAAATCAGAAGGGAAAACCAAGAGAAGAGAAGAGCCTTTTCATTGGCTGAATAAATGTTTTATTTTTAAAACTTTTGGTCACCATTTTCAACCTGGGGGCTAATACCCCCCTACTTCACAAATTTGTGTAAAATTTATAATTAAATAAAAAATCTGCATGGGAGGTGGGAAGTTGACACACAAAATTAACACTCAAGTAAATTAACCTTTTATGGTGTGTAGTGTTTACCCAATAAAATCCTCTAATTACGTTAAAAATGTGTCTACTTGTATTCGAGATTCAATTAGGGGTTTCTCATGCAATTGACACTTCTAGGACTTCTCTACTATGCAGCATGAATGTGCAAATCCCATACATATGCTCAATGTGTGCACTTGTTCTCAAGCTTTAAATCAAAGTTCACTAACTTCAACAATTAATAACCAACACCTTGTGTACAGGTTTTTTATTTTTAAAAATTCAAATATTTTTTCAATTTTGAGATCTCGAAAAATTGGAGATTTTTCCAAAACCTTAGGATTTGTTTTTTTTCAAAATTACATTTGAACAAAAGAATTTCCAATTTTTTTGTTGAAAAAATGACAAAATTTGTCCCAAAAAAACCTTGCTTGTGTGGAACTCTAACCATGGTTTAATAGTTTCTTGGCCATCACAAACATCCGTCCATTCTAGATCAAAGAGAATGGAACAACAAAAAGAATATGGATGTATAAGAAATCTATTGAAATAGGTACCTACATATCATCCATGGGATGGGAAGAAAATTATGTCGGACACGCAATCTAGAAATAGACAAATATACATACGACCAAATTACATGACATCCAGATGATGTACTCTTATTGTGAGAAGTCTAAAGTAAAAGTGCTTTCTCCGCCGTCTTCATTCAGAAATGGCATTTGGCTACAAACAGGGCTCTGAAGAAGCATGACAGAGGTACTTACTAGTCAACTTTGTAACATTAGGTACCAAGTACCAACTTTTCCCATTTCTGATCATAAGCAACAAAATAAACGTCATAGTAATAATATGTGTAGTATGTGGCCGAGGGTTTTTGTTTTTGTTGCTTTCTGGAACCCATGCTTTTCGGATGGGCTTCTTTCTTTGTGTTTGGGGCTCCTCGACGACGCAGAAACTGTTGTTCAAGAGAGGGAACAACCGACAAATTTTCAAGTCTGTTTCTTCCAAAATTCCAAACAATAACAATCACTACTAATGTAGTGGACAGACCGTCCCTCTCTTCTTGATGCTGTACTTTAATTTGTTCAGTTTTGGGAAGAAGAAAGCCAAATTTGTTCAGTTGCGGGAAGAAGACAACCTAATTTGTTCAGTTGCTGGAAGAAGAAAACCTAATTTGTTCAGTTGTGGGAAGAAGGAAACCTGATTTGTTCAGTTGGGGGAAGAAGAAAACCTAATTTCGTTCAGTAGTTGCAGGAAGAAGAAATCCTAATTTGCTCTGTTGGGGGAAGAAGGAAACTTGATTTGTTCAGTTGTGAAAGAAGAAGAACTGATTTTTTCAGTTGAGGAAGACGAAAACCTAATTTGTTCAGTTGCCTAAGAAGGGTTTAGACCAAATCAGCGTCTCAATTTTAACCTCACAACTCAACATATTTGTAATAGTTAGAAGCAATTTCAATACATTTGGGGATTTTTACAATGGTGTCAGTGTGTGTGCTGGTTCAGTGAAAGGCCATATGAAGCGTTGTTGTGCCTGTGGAAGGCTTTTGTTTATAATGGAATTTTTTTCCCAAATAGTGAATTTTTTATAAAAAATCTAAAATCAAGTGGATTTCGAAATTTTCGATCGTGAGGATTAGGAAAATAAAATAAAAATAAAAATAAAAAGTGCAACATTTTCTGTACATGGTTCAGTAGTTAGCCACAAATATAGAATGATGTTTAAATTACTTTTACTTTCATATCTGATTTATTTTCCTATAGATGGATGATAGCCACTTTGGGTACATCACCAAATTTACAAAAGAGAAGACTAACTGCCTTACAGATGGATCCTGAAAGTAGTAGAAAGCAAGTCTTCTAAGTTTTTTTAAGTCTCATCTTTTGTTGGGATTTTTGCAGTAAGAATCAAGATGCAACCCAAAAAAAAGAAAAAGAAAAAGGGTAAAAGAAAAACCTAAATAAAAGAAAGCATCAGTAGGCCAGGCACTCATTTGTTCCTATATCTGGTCTCATCTTCAAACCAAGAGAAGGTGGGCCATGAGAAAACCAATTTCACTATATTTCACCAGGTGGCTAAATGTTTTGGGCTTACTAACCTTCTCACCTACCTACCTAATACACCCATAAGACAGATGGGCTTACTAACCTTCCCACCTACCTACCTTAAACAACCCCAAGGTCAACATGGCCAAGCACAAATGATGTAAACCTGGGACACTTCATTTAAAGAAAACGGAAAAGACAAGGAGATGAAAAGAAATAGAGAGCCCAGAGCACGCCGTCAATTAGCTACCCACCCACTCGAATAGAAGGGTAAGAAATTGACAATTGAAAACCCTTACCTATAATTAGGATTCAAAATTAAACACCACCGAATCATTGTTAGAGCTCTCCACTTAACCTTAGGATTGACATTTGCTTCTTACAAAAGATCGAGTGCCAAAATTTCACATCCTATGGAGAGATACTCAAATATCTCTTGGTAATTTTGAATGTAGAAGTAATGAAACGGCAGGGGTTTTACATAGAAACTTTGAGCTTATGGGTTATGGGACATAGAAGAGAATGAGTTAATGATATTCAGCCAACCAACAACCAGGAAAATGCAAAAAGATTTTAGGAAGATATGAAAATATCATAAGGCAACAAGATATGTACTATAACTTGGAAGCTCTTGTTCAATGGTGTGTTATCACATTAGCAAATTGCTCCCTACAATTGATTACAAATAGGATAGTTAACATATAAATGATAATATTATGGACCTAGACCCATAGGTTCTTACTTTTTGGGTTCGGGTAGGACCAGGTCGGAAATGACTTTGGTAACAACTAGTGTCAATTTGGAACACACATGGCAATGGGGGCAAAGCAAGACTTTAGCATACCACCAATTGGCATAGTATTATGTGCTGTTGAGGCTCATGAAAAATTTACACGTCTAGTTTAGTAGTAGAATCTTTTCATCCAATAGTATTATGGGTAATAAAGTTATGTCATAATAAGGCTTATCTATGAGTAAAATAGCTAGTAGGGCTGAGTCAGCACTGGTAATGACACAGAATTTTTAAACTTTCCCCCAAAAAGAAAAAGAAAATTGTCATAATAATTGAGGACCCTTTTTCCCCTCACCCCCTCCCAAAAGAAAGAATATCCTAATGAAGTTAGTTACAAAGGGGGGTAAGAAAGAACTTCATGATGAAGTAAGTAGGGAGGTAGGTAAGATAGTAGGGAGGGAGGTAGGTGAAATAGTAGGGAGGAGGGTAGGTAAAATAGTAGGGAGGGCTGAGTCACCATAGATGGATAAGCTTGAGTGTTATTGCCCATATCACCTCTCTAGGTTTTCAGTACACTTTTGGCATACCCCTGTAGGCTTGTGGGCCACCTGGTGCTCTCTTTACTGGCTATAGGACACTGGGCTATATTTGTAGTGTAATTGAAAGCCAGAGATATGATGCTTTCGCCTTCCTTCTGACTCACTACTAGCCTTATATCCCCTCTCCCCCCCCCCCCTTTACTACTTTTGATGTCTCTTTTGATGCTAGAACAACAACACTCGTAGTAATAGCTAGCTACTCTCATCCGTCCACGTGGCATACCCTTGTCTCCCCTGCTGTTTCTGACTCAACTCCAAACTCCAGTCACCAGGAACTACTTAAGTTACTCGGGTTAACTTGACCTAAGAGGCATCTCCACCCACACCACCACAACCCACTAGGTATTTGGTTTTGAGCCTATATTTACTAGTATTTTACCACTCTCTAGTCTCTACTCTTGCCCATTTTTCCACAAACAATTTGGGAATTTTGTGGATGAATGTGTTTTCCTAGTGTAAGTTTGAATTATTTTTTTGGGGGGCTATTTCTTGGGGAAAATATCACCACGTTTTTTGTATCCCAATATTATTATTTATTATTAAAAAAAACCCCTGATGTGTGCTGGTTCACCCTGGCCCTTAGATTTGGGGTGGGGGGATGAAGGCCACAAAACAACAAAAGGGTAACAAGTTTTGGGTTGTGTTGGTTAGTTAGTGAGCCACCCACAACCAATTTAGCTAAGGTTGGAGCTTTCTGGAAGTTCTGGAATGACAATTTTTTGTGTGTGGAAACTTACTAACATAAACAAAGGGTGTGTCACACTGTGGCCTTCCATTTACATTAAAAATCCTCTAAAAGAAACCCAAAATCCTTCAAGATATTATAACTCTATAACTAACATCAAGTTTCAACACAAGCCACAATACCATCTTTCAAAATCCTCATATAAAAAAATAGGCCTATTATTATTACCTAGGGGCCAAAATCCCTTAAAGCTACTATACTCTATAATGAATCTAAACACAATATCCTTCTTGCCTTGGTAGGCCAATAAGGCCAATAAAAATGACTCACGCACTTTGATAGCTTGCCCCAACTCCTTTTTGACTAATAATTGCACTCTCCTTGGAGGGAGTCTTAAAGTACCATCATCACTGGGTGAGTTTCCTTTCCTTTCTATCCAGTAGCCTAAGAAGTTAGTAATAAAAGACACATGATGGAAACCTCCCTGCAGAGCTTTATAGCAATCCCTGTTATTATTACACACTTGAGCCTAATAACTTGTTTCTATCATCACTTCTCATCAGCATGATTCCAGAAAAAAGATTTGCCTGTCAAAGAGAGATTGGTCTTATTGTACTCACTATGTGTGCATATGATGGATAGGCATGTTCCATAGAAGTGCATACATCTCGATGGGAAGGTCTAGATCCAATAAAGGGAAGGAAGTTGTTTTTGTTTGAAATTTAAATATGCCATAAAAGGGCAAAAGCCAATTGCACAATGGGCTACTTGTTTGATAACTACAACAACCAATGTCTTTTTTTTAGTGGAAAAATGTTGTTAGCTTCCCCCCCCCCAATGAATGGGTCTTGTGACCATTGCGGTAAATTTTTAATTTGGAGGTTTTAAAACGAAATTTGGGTGGTCTTTTGAAATTCATGGCCTTCAGTTATACTATGTATTATTATTATTTTTGCCTTGGCCTCTCAAAAATTGATTGTAGACAGGTAATGAGAGGGTTAGAAAGATGGAATAAATTGGAAGCTCTCCACCAAACCCTTGAGTACCAGAGTACTTGGGCTGGTTCTGCAGCAAGGTGCCTAATAATAATAATAATTATTATTATTATTTTGTCATTTACTTTCGGCGGTAAAAATGAAAATATTTTATAATTAGGTACTTTCCTAAATAATGAAACTAGTGGGGTGCTTGATTGAACATTTCTTTCAGATTTTCAGCATGGCAGGTAAGTATTTTTCAGAATTTTTGGCAATTTCAAACATTTAACCTTATTGATGCTAATGAAGAAAAAAATGCATATCAAATAATATCCCAACTTCATGTGTTAATTTAATGTTATTTTAACACACTTTCTTTTTTTGAATTACCCAAACCTTAAACCCTACATGTTCATCTTTATCACCTTGATTAAAAAAATAATCCTTGACAATGAAACCCCACAATTAAATTGGATATGACCCAGTCTTTATAAACTCGTGAATTTCTAAGTGTGAAAGATCACAACCCTGGCAGAATTGGATTTGCATCAACAAATATTTCATTGGGAAATTAGCAATCAAACCTAAATAAAAATAACAACATATTATTATTTTTTCAGATACTCATTAAAATATGGTCTTGCAATTAGGTAATAAATTTGTTTTCAAGGTTTTATAACTTCTAGTCATTTGCTTGTTGGTGATAGCTAATGAAAATGCATGTGAGTTCTTTCTAATTTCTCTTTCTTTTGACCCTAAATTGCTTTTGTGGGAACATGAAGTGAAAGACATATAACAATCACCAAATGTGTACCAAAAAAATATGATCAAAAGTTTATGTGTTATAACATACATGCACATTCTTAAAAATATTCTTGAGTATTCTTTTTGATTCTATATTATTCCATATATTCTTCTAGGTGTACATGGAACAATTGTTTCTTCCAAAGTGTTTTCTATTTGATTACCCATCATCAAGTCTTAGAAAGTTTGCCATTCTTGATAGATTTTTGTTGATGAATCTTGATAAGGTTGCAAAATAATTCACCTTTTGATAAGGTTTAGTTGGTGTCAAGTCACAAAAGTGGATAGACATTAATTCAAAAACCTTATCCATATGAGAACCTCCATACTAGGGGAATGGATTGTGATGATGTTTGCCATCAACACCTCTATTATAACAATGCAAGACACAATCTCCCTTTAAATACACGCAAGATTTTATTAGCTAACATTATTGTTACAACATGCTTTGGAACATATATATATATATATATATATACAATGATGATTGTATTTCAATCTAAGATGACAATATCTATAAAAAAAAATTAAATTGCAATCTGTTTGTTTTTAGACCTAGATACTGACCTCCTTTCCTTACAGACTGACTTGGTTGGGTATGAGAAGGTTTATGTTAAAAGAGTATAATTTTTTCATGGGGAAGGGTGTAAGAGAGGGGGGAAAGGGGAAGGAGTGGGGTGCCTTGGGTGAACCAGCACCCACATTGGTACCATGGTAAAAATCCCAAAATCCATTTAATGTATTTCTATACATTACAAATAGCCCATGCTTAGTTTAAATTAGGGTCTTTGAGTTCAAATCTAATTTTTTTGGGGGCTTAATATGGCAACTAACATGCCTCGCTAATAAATGTGAAGGTACCAACACGGGTGCTGGTTCACCCTGGCCAGATGGGGGCAGGGAGATAAATGTTTAGGATGGAATTTCGATGGCATTATTTTGTATTATGCATGGAATGAAATCATATCCATTCGAATGAGATTTATAACATGTAAATTGTCCATATGCATAGAATATGAAGATGCACAAAATAAACCACAAAACTATCATTGGATGAAATGAGTGATGAATTTAATGGATGAACATTTACAATACAGCATGGATGAAATAAGACTTCAAAATCACATTGATCATAAATTAACACGTCTATGAAATTGATGACATTATATAATTGTACCAGATAGATGAATTCATGTTCACAAAATCTACCATAAGGATGAAATAAAATTTAAGCATAAAAATCACAATATTTATGAAGTTGTTAACATGGATGTTGAAATTCTATGTCACAACATGGATGAAAATATCCATTTAAAAATAATAATTTGTATATATCTTTGAGGTTTATAAGTTTACCAACTCCCCCTAGTACCTCTTTCTTTCTATATCAAGTGAACCTACATGTACCTTCTTTTTGTACATACATATTTTGTTGCCTACAAAGTGAAATTTCTTTCAACCTCTCCATATGTTATTATTGCAAACGTTTTGGTATAAACAACATTGCCCAAAAACAAAAGTGGAAACTTGAGAATTGTCCTCGATGCTATCCATGAACCTTTTGTTAATATAAATTTATTTTTATATTAGTTAGGATGCTTGTGATTTTCCTAGTTGTTGTTCAAAAAAATTGTTTGGAATCAATCCTAGAGGCTCAATGAACATTTAGATTCATGGGCTAGTCAAATAAGAATTTTATGTCTATAAATTTAAGAGGTAGGTGCTAGACGGGTGCTAGAGTTGTGGACTTTTATATGGTTTGAGATTAAAACTGCTGCGACCCTTGGCAAAATCACAACAACTCAATCCAATATCTAGCCATCAAATTAGCCATCTATTTTTTTAAATTGCTTTGATCATATTATGAAATAAAAGTTGACCCCAAATCATTTGGGTGATTAACACCCACATTGGTAGGTCTCTAATAGGGGACAAAGATGTTCCTATGTATAGACCACACTTGCCCAAACATGGTGGCCAATCATGTAGGAATTGGTTCATTCATTCATTTCAAATCCTTTGTAATAAACATTCATTTTTTTGCAAGCGCATGTTGCTTGGGAGAACAGGAACCCTTTGTCAACAAACTTTGCCACCGTGGCTACAACATTTTATTTGACTACTTATAACACTTGTGAAGAACACATACATCCCAACTATCATGTTAAAAAAACATGATGAGTGTTAAAATTTGCGTAAGGATCTTCAACAAAACCGATTAATTTGTATAACCTTCCATTTTCAACATCATCAATAATAACCTTATTTCACCACCTTTAAAAGCTAAA
>Ga0116230_10008046_pt1 | contig 10423 bp, 5 predicted proteins | sample S1TSphfallax_3_FD_88678 | JGI IMG/M metagenome (GOLD analysis project Ga0116230, IMG submission 88678) | Host-associated microbial communities from peat moss isolated from Minnesota, USA - S1T2_Fd - Sphagnum fallax MG | ecosystem: Host-associated > Plants > Peat moss > Unclassified | place: USA...
AGCTCCACGAGCCAGCGCGGTTGAATTTGAGCGCCGAACTGACTGGCGACAAGCTGCCAAGCGGCAAGACACGCCTCCGGAGGGCCCTGCGCGGCAAGGTGTTCGGCCAAGCCCACCGCCGCGGGCGCAAAATCGGGAAATCTTGCGCGGCATTGCGATAATGCGGATTCCGCGATTGCCGATTTGCCAAGCTTGCCAGCGATGCGCGCGAGCTCCATGAACCACCAGGCATAAGCCGTTTGTTCGAAGGTCTCGATTGTCTGCTGCCATGCGACCAAACACGCTTCGAGCCGTCCTTGTTTGCCCAGCTGCTCGGCGTGCGCCACCGCAACAGGCGCAGATGCGGGAAATTTTCCGGCGGCATCCCGCAGCGCGGCCTCCGCTGCGTCATCGTTGCCACACAGATGTTCCGCCTTCGCGTATTCAATGAACCATCGCGGCTCTAGCCGGTCAGGAAAGCGCGCAAAGCAGTCCTGCCAGATTTTCGCGACAGCCGACCATTCATTCCGGCTCTCCGCGATTTTGGCAAGGCCGGCGTACACCCAAGGCCCGGAGCCTGGATAATCGAGCAATGCCGAATAGAGTTTTTCAGCGACATCGGTATGTTGTTGCGCAACCAATACGGCAGCGGTATCTTGTAACGATTCGAGCGTTGGCGAGCGGAGCGCTTCCGTGATCGGCGGCGGCAACATATTTTGTGGTGAATCGCGCAAGATGAAGGCCACCAACTGGTCCAGCGATTCCTGATGCATCATCCCATCCATCGGTTATGGCCGGTTCAGCCAGGGCCAATGAACTGCGAACACATTTCGAATTGGCTCTTTCGATAAGTCTCTGCCATAGTCTATGTTACCAACCAAGTTAAGGCAACGGCGCACAGATGACATGGCGCCCGGGGTTTGGCGGGGCGGCCCCGCGCTAGCAAAGGCGCATTCGGTCATCGCGCCATGAGAGGCACAAGGTACATCCGATACCTCTTGCGCGCCAGATTGAAATCCTCGAAACTTCCTTCAGTATGTCTACCTCACCGAAGCAGGAAGATGACAAGCCGCTCGCCGGCGTGCGAACCGCGTTACCCGAAGGCCGCCTGAGCAAGGCTGATCGGGAATGACCCCGCATGGGTGATAATGTTACCGATGACGTGGCGGCATTGGAAAGGCTCGCCAAGACCGCTCATGCGGCATCCGATTGGCAATCGGCTTGGGAGCATTGGAGCTCATGCGTACAACGCGCCAAACTTCCAAAGCTCAACCATCTGCTTGGCCGAGGCTGGGCGGCATTCAACTTGCAGCGATATGAGGCGGCAAGGGACTGCTTCGAGGAAGCAGAGCGCTTCTATCCTCAACATCATAAGGCAACTCTGGGAAAGGCCCAGACCCTGGCCCAGCTCGGACAATGGGAACAGGCAGTTGCCACCTGGGATCGGCTATTCCGCCGCTTCCCGGATACCCGAATCCCAAGGAACCTTATCGTCTATTCGAAATGTCTAGCGGAGATCGGACAACCGAGACGCGCCGTCGAGGTGCTTGACGAAATCTTGCTGGACAACCCGGACGATGTCCTTGCCATCAAACAAAAATCATATTTATTTTTGAAATTGGGCCGGCCGGAGGACTCTCTTGAACTGAATATGAGATTGTTGCCAGATGCACCACAAAATTTCGAATTGAATCTTCAACATTTGTTGATCTTGCTCGAAATCAAGGACCTGCCCGGTGCAAGGATCGCACTAAAGCAGCTATTGCCCCTCGCCACCACCGCGGCCGATCTGGCCAGGATTTTTCAATATATACCAACAATCTTTGCGGGCTGTGAACGCATATCATTTTGGATTGCCGTTAAGCAAAGTCTTGAGTCCATGGCGACCAACGCGACATCGAATGAGGCGAAGTTGCTTGATCTGCGATTGATGCTTGCCTTGGGTGATCGACATGGTTTCTTGGCAGGCGCCGGCGCCCTTGAAGGAATGGACACGGATCGGCGGGTTTTACGGCTAAGAAGAGCCGCCGAGGTTATGGCCAACGGTAAATTCCCGGATTTCAAGGCAAATAAGGTGTTTGGGATTGGACTGAGCAAGACCGGAACCTCGTCATTGGCGCAAGCCCTTGAGATACTCGGTTTGCAAACCGCCGATTATATCAATGATCTCACCCAAGAACTGATAAAACTTGAAGATGCGTTCCTGTTCGATGCCATGACTGACACACCGGTGTGCCAGATGTTTGAATCCCTGTACTATCTGTTTCCGAATTCAAAATTCGTTTATACAGTTCGGTCTCTCGAAAGCTGGACGAAGAGTTTTTTGAACCATTTCAAAAGAAATTATCGAAAACCGACCTATGAATCGTTAGAAGCCATGTTAATCAATCCGGAATTGGCGCCTTACGGCATCGATCTTGCCGTGGTCCGTGGCTCACTCTATTTTCATCATGAAAACGCACAAGCTGCCTACGCAGCCCACAATCACAGAGTCCTGAGTTTCTTTCAAGCCAACGAACAGGACAGACTGCTCGTGTTCGACATCGAAGCCGGTGATGGGTGGGACAAATTATGTGCATTCCTTGGTAAGCCGATACCGGACGCAGCCTTTCCATGGGCAAATAAGGCGCCGCCCAGCTTATGACCGTTTGCGTTCGCACATCAGTTGCAGGCGCCGAAATTCACCAAACCACACGGCACGGTTCTTCTGTAGCGTGGTGCCGAGTTCTCCGGCCTGTGTCTCCATGACCTTTATCACCTCATATAGATCCTCATAAGACATGGAATTCATCGAAAACTCGGTCGGGTTGTTGACTCGATTGACAAAGACGCCGCAATTCCAGGCATCAGCCATCAAGCAGAATTCGCCAAATTCGTGCCAGTTCTGTCGCATGAAACAAAATGTCAGCGATAAGTTCGTCTTGCGCTCATTGGTATAGTCGCGCAGCTTTTTGAGAATCTCCATCTGCCGATCAAAATTCGCGTTGACACGAATGCTTTCAACGGTCTTCTTGGTGGCGCCATCAAGCGAGACGGCAAAGGAAAAATTCAGCCGTTCCATATATCGGGCCACGCGTCCAGAGAAAACGGTGCCATTGGTGGTAATATGACAGCCGACATGGGTCGCGTTCGCGACCATCATATCCCAAATTTTATAGTATTCGGTGATAAGGAATGGCTCGCCGCCCAGAAACTTCGCGCCTACCAAATGCGGCAGGTATTTCTCCAGGGAAGCGAAGAAGGACGCCGGGTAGACCGTTGCCATTGGGGGCAATTTTTCACGATGAGCCCGGATGGCAGAGGAAAACAGACCCGAGCACATAACACATTCCAGATTGCATGAGTTACTGATCGAGAATTCCATACGCTGCGGCCATTGCGGATCCGCCTGAAACACGGGAAACCCGTCGAAGACCCGCATGGAGGCAGTTTCGGTCCAGCCGTCCTGGGTCTGCATTTTGCACGCATCGCAGCCCAGGTCGAAGCGGTAAGCCTCGGTGGCGCGCCGCAATTGCGTGGCGCGTATACCGCTCCAGATATCATCAAGGCTGTCAATCTGTACATTGCCAAAGGCATGCTTGTCCCTGCTCCAGCAGCAGGCCTTGGCATATCCCTTCATATCAAAAAAAATATTGGTATGGGGTGCGTAACAAACAGAGGGGAACGCTTTCGAGGTTAATTTTCGGGAGCGATCATAGGCCGCCTGATGTTCGGGTTTCACGACTTAAACCGCGGGCGCTGGAGCTGTATTGATCATCCGCACACGAGTCTCGACAACATCGTTCAGAATCGCCGGATTGCGCCGTGGCGTCCGCCGGGCAAACGCCCGTTGCAAGGCCGCGTCAAGCGGTTCGATGGCGTCATCCCAATTTCTGTTGGTCGCCGCGGCAGCCTGCATCAATTGATGCAATCGAGGACGGTCATGATAAAGCTCGGAGATCAGCGATATCGTCTCTATGACACAATGATCCTGGCTGACGATGAATCCGTTAACCCCATGCTCGATCACTTCGCCGATCGCGCCGCTACCGGCGGCTATCGGTACGGTCGCCATCTGCATGGCTTCTATCAAGGTCAGCGGCAGACCCTCATACAGAGACGGCAAAATTAGAATATCGGCCCAGGCATAGGCCTCTAGCAACTGCGCGCCGTTCAGCGGATCTTCGCACATTTCGGCAAGCTCCACAGCCCATTGGTCGTTCGATAACACCGGGCTACCAACAATCCGGATGTCCGCCAAACCCTGCGCGCGCAATCGGCGGGAGATCATCAACAGGCGATCCAGACCCTTTTGATGATCAATGCGTCCGACAAACAGGACGCGCAACTTCCCGCCATCGCGTTTCAGATGGGCGGCCAAGCTTTCGGCGGATTCGCTTAAGGGAATCGTAATGCCAGCGGCGTTGGGGACAATCACGATTTTATCGGCGGGTACGCCATGGCCGTGCAATGTCAGGGCGATGTCATCCGAACAACAGATGAACATATCGAGCACATGTTCGTAGGCAAGAGTCAGATGCGGATGACCGCAATTTCGGCCGCTTTGGGTGACATCGAAGAGGTGATTATACGTGGCCGTAACGGCGCCGCGCCTCCGCAGGTCTCCTAACAGCCCAAGAACATCCGCGGCGTGACAGGCGATGACCGCGTCGAAGGCGGAAAAGAGGTTCAGTTCGTCGGCATGTGCACCAGACACTGACCATCGGCTGAGTGCTGTGCCAAAATAGCGCGGGCCGGTCCAGCTTTCAAATTCTTGATTGTCGAGAAAGAATACCCGATCGAACGCTTCGTCGAATTCGTCCGCCAGCAGGAGATCACCTGTTTTCAATAACATCAAAGAGACGCGATATCCCCGCCGCCGCAACGCCCTTGCCGCGAACATCGTCACTTTCTCTACGCCGCCAAACGCAAAACGCGGCACCGCGAACGCAATTTCATGGTCTTGGCGGGATAATTCGGGCGGCAATAATCCCCCGCCGAACTTGGTCCGCAAGCGATAGCCGATCTGAGCCCGGTCCGGGGTACCGAGCGTGGCATCTTCACCCGGGACGCTGGCGGCGCTAGCAAACGGTGAGAGGCGAAGTTCCGTACAGATACGCAATAATTCACGCAGCATATCTCCGAGAGGCATGGCGTAATCGGATGCTACCGGTAGATCGACGTGACGCGCCGAGAGGCGTGGTTGAGGGTCATCCGTAACCACGGATTTAAGCCACACATCGCTTGAATCCATCGCGACGCGACGAAGCAATTCCATGGAAACGGCAACCGCGACTGCCGCAGAGGAGGCACCGATGGTCGGCGGATGGCAGGTCAAACTGCGGTCGCTGTTCCGGCCAAGGCTGAGCGCGGCGATATTACAGTCCCGCAAGCGCCGTTCCATGTCATGAAAGCTCCAGGACAGGATTTTGGCGGCATGTAGTGTGCTCATATTGGCGCTGCTCGTCACGATCAGAAAGGCGCCGGCATAACAGGTCTTGGGGGCCCGCAATGCCGCCCAGAACCGCGCCACATAGTCAGCGCCGCTTATCTCCTCGGTGCTCAGGTCCGCGGATGACGAAAACCGTACCAGGTTCAAGTCCGACAGATAGATAGCATAGCGTGGTAGCGTGACATGCTCAGCGGTGGTGGCCCATCGTATATCCCGGAGCCAGGGATGACGCCGGTCAAGCTGACCGTGAATAAAGCTCTTATCTCGCTCGGAGTTGGCGAGCATACTCTCGGGGCGCTTTCGGTAACGAAACCCGGAGCTCGGGAAATGCCGTCCGCGAAAACCATGTTCGATCGCCGACAGCCAGAAGTCCCAGTCTTCAAAGCCAAGCTTGAGCTGTTCGGAAAAGCGCAGGCCGTTTTCGAACACGGTCCGGCGGACCAGACTGCCCGCTTCGCAGATATTGTCGATGGTCTCGAGGAGCGGCAAGAAATCACCCGCGTATGAGGCCTCCCATTCGAGGCCGAACATGCGGATATCCGGATAAAACCAGTGATCGTCCGGATATTCGTGGAGCATATGTTCCATCTGCGGCAAAGACCATGCCGAGAGCATATTATCAGCGTCAAGAAAGTAGATCGCCGTGACCTGGGGCAGGTGGCGCAACACAAATTCTATGCCGCAATTTCGTGCACCGCTCAGGCCCCGGTTGCGGCCGCGTAAATAGGTGACGTTGGAATATATGGCGGCGAGGCCGATGCCCGCGAATTGCGTCTCAATATGCGGGCAGCCATCATCGATAATAAGAACCGAGGCGAAAGCTTCAACGTCACAGGAATGCAGCGCGTCAAACAGCAGGACGGAATGCTGAAATACGGGGATAACCAAGGCAACGCCCGCGGGCATGTGTGATGCCAGGGGCGCTATCGTAACCGGGCGGGATATCTCTGCCGTCACAGGTCAAGCCATCATGCTAGCGTTACACATTCCAGAGTGATGCCGCGAAAAAACGCCCAGGATAGATGATACGCTTCAGTATCATTTTTCGCCAAAAGGTAAAAGTCAACCAGGCCATCGAGTGGTTCGGAAAGCGTAAATGCGGCCTCTCCCCACTCGCCACCGTGTAGTTTCAACCAAGAGGCAAGCCGGAGGCTGTGCTGCTCGCCTGGCCGTCTCTCCTCGAAACGCGGGGGCCGCTCACTGGCGGCCATCACGACGATTGCGAAATCGGTTGGCTTCGCCTCGGGACCATCCAAATTGACCAGGGCGGATACGCGTCGCAGTCCGGTCACGCTGACGCTGGCGAGCTTTGCAACGGTGGGAACCAGACCAAGTGGATGCACCAGCAGAGATTGTGCCGCCTCCTGATACGAGACCGGCGAGAAATCAAGGTCGCGAACCCCGACCTGGTAAGGTTTTGCGTTTGCAAGCAGGTCCGCGGGGAGGCTGAAACGCTCGCTGTCTGGTTGTGGTTCCCGCTTCGGCGGCGCCAACGCGTTGATATGCCGCGGATAGCTGATGCCAGCGATTCCCGTCCAAATTTGCAATGCCAAGGGCCGGCCGAGGTTGCTGCCGCCAACGATGCTTGCGGCTTCCCGTGGCAAGGGCGTTGGGTCGGACAGACTTGGCATGAGGTCTGCGTCCTTACCGGCCATGAGTTCAAGAGTAATAAGCAATGGTTGCTTCTGAATCAGCTCCTCGCTGAAGCACCAAAACCTTTGCCAACCCTGATTGATCTCGGAGAATGCGAACTCCTGTTCGCAAATGACATGGCCTGAATATCCCGTGGCGACAACCAGGCGGCCGTTCCCGGCCAAAGCGGCACCGTCACGATTGAAGAATAAATCGAGGTAGATGACATTCGCAAGTAAGGTGGAGACTTCCTGTCGCAGAACGAAGCGCTGATCGCCCTCGGCATGGACCGGATTGACGGCCGGGCGCGCATAAACACCGCTGGGCGGCAACCGCAGCGCAAGCTTAAGGGGCTCTTTGCGGAAGTCCACGAAAGCGGCTTCGGCAGCCGCAAGCGCATGTCCAAGCCGCTGTTCGCGATCCCGCGCCGCGGCAAGTGCCAGATGAGCACGGGCGTATTCGCGCAGCAAATGATCTGACATAAGGCAGAAGCGCTGCCAGCACCATTCGACAAATGACCTCTCGTTTGTCTTCGAGAGTTGGAACACGCAGCCTGCCCGAAGCGCTTCCGGAAGCAAGGCTTGCAGGGCGTCCGCGGGTTTGTCTTGAGCCGATTTGGTCTTTGCCGGCACAACATAACCCAACAAGAAAACTTGCGGTTGGCTGCCATGACTGAGCTGATTAATGAGCGTTGGAACATCCTCCGTGAGGAGGTCAATCACGCGCAGGAATGCGTCAACCGGCAAGCTGACTTCCGCCATCGAGAAGATCGATCTATCGACCGCGAAACATGGCCTGATCATCAACGGACACCCGCGCCATTGCTCGATAATTGCGCCAGACCAAGCCATCCACGGCGTCCACGGCCCATCATCATGCGGCGGCCTTTGAACCGCCTGGCGCACGCGGTGGTAAACTGCCCGCTCTAGATCCGTGACGGCCGGCGGGAAATAGGACCGTCATGCGTGGTGACCTTCCATGTTGCGGGGCCGAGAGATCACTGTGGTCATCCCTCGATATTATCGACAGAAACAATGCAGTGAGGCAAGAGCCTCGAGTCGCGCGAGGATCGTGCCCCCGAATCGGGGCAGGGAGACAATCCCATTTCACAGTCAGGGCACGGCATCCGAGGCTACCCACAACTCCCGATGGAGGACCGGTCGATATCTCACGTTTTTGAGACGTCCGGGACGGGCTTGACCGTCTTGTGGGGGCTTTTTCCGGCGCTCGCGTGCCTCGAAATGACTATTTTGTGTAAGTGTAAGTTTGGGCGAAATTACGGTTGCAAGAGCCGTAACGATTGATTACACAACCGTTGTAGTCTCAAAACAGGGTGCTTCATGGTTAGCTCGGTAACGATTAAAGGTGCCGTACATACGGGCGGTCTTGTCGAGACTCACGGTGGCGCCTCGCCCTTTCGGATGATGACAACCGTACCGGTTGCCTCCGTTGCGAAGGCGGAAACCAAGCTTGTTGCGAGTACGCACGACTCCGAGCTCGCTGGGAGTGATACGGTGACAGCCGCGAAATCCGTGGTGCATGATCACACGCTCAGCTTTATCCACGATAGCAAGGATTTGACGACCGTCTTTGGTGGCGCGTCGACAATTGGTGGTGGCAGTTCCACTGTATTCAGTAGCGCTGGCAATATCCTCCATATTGCGGCCAGCCTCGAAAATAGTTCGCTGATTGGTGGTTCGGGCTCAAATACCACGATCATCGGCGGCTCGGGTCACGACACGATCGGCGATTTCAAACACGGAACAGATCATAGCGGCGTTACGGCGGCGGCTATTGATCATACGATCAAGACGGTCGAATCGCTCAGTGATAAGCATGCGGGCTCGTTGGTCGTCTTGAGCGACAAAACGACGATTATCATCTACGGCCTCGATAAGCCACATTTGAATTAACCCGTACCCGATCGGTCTGTTAGCCTACCCCGTTTGTAGGAGCATCGCCCGATTAAGCGTCGCTGGCCATCACGTTTCTGTTATGAAACTGCGACACGCCGGCAACCCTGTACCTGTTCCTATGGCAATACAGGCTCTTTCCAGCCAACTGGAAGGAACGGTTGCACCTTGGCGATAGAGGTCCGACCCGGTTCAACGAACACGACAGTTTCAGACACTCGTGTCGCCAATTTTTGGATCAATTGCGCGAACACCGCAATAATTTTGACACATCAACCCGGACCGGATCAGGGGTGAATCCATCCTGCGCGTGATGAACGCAGTTCAAACGGCTGGCCGAAAAAGGCCTCGAAATTCCCCGGGGAGGCGAAAGCCCATTTGCGGGCCGAGACCAGAACGTGCAACTGGTGTAAGCTGGCAAATTCGTGCACGGCATTCGCCAAAGGTTCGTACTGGTAATCATCCCCGAACATCACGCCGCCTTCGGCCAAGAGTGGATAAAAGGCCGTCAGATCGGCCGTAACGCCGACGGGATCATGTGCCGCATCGATGAAAATCATGTCAGCCCGGAATTCCCACTGTGCAAGCAGTTGCGCGGCATTATTGCTGTCGAGCGTCAGCGGAAAAACGATCCCGTCATTGCCGCTCGCAATTGTATTACCAAGGAAACGCTCGAGGATCGTTGGGCGCCCGCTTTCCCGAAAAAGTTGCACTCTCGCCTCGGGTAGATGCCAGTGTTCCACCGATCCCAAAAATGTGTCGATACAGAGAATGCGCGCGGGGATACCTGCTAATTTGCATTGGTCGGCAATGAAATTCGCCGAATGTCCCTTCCAACTGCCGACTTCGATAATCGTTGACGGCCGGAACCGCTCGACCAGGACCTTGAAAGTGTCCTCATCGCCAAACATCGAGTGGTCATCGACCGGAAAATTCCGCTCTCGTATGGCGGGCCAGAATGTCGAAGGAAAAAAGGTCTCGAAGAAATCGTCATTCGACATTCGGTCGCTCCCTGTCGGGCGTTGTTGACCAAGCTCGCTCTGGTCGGCGGTCGAATCCAGCGGTAACGCATAAAGTGGCGGTCGTGAAGAGACGGCGTTATGCCCCACCAGCCGGTTTCCGGTTAGTTCCGCCCCGAGTCGCGCGATCAATTCATCCGCCACGTTCACCGGATCGGGGATATAAAAACTCGTGAGAAACGGATCGTCCGGTAATTCCACAACCTCCGTATCGCCACAATAAACATAGTCGGCGTCATTGGAATTCGCCGCATCGATCAGAAGGAAATTGCTGTTTGGTCCAGGGATCGTACTCAATACCAGAAGTTTAGCCCGGCTTGCCACAAAGATGCTGGTATGAAAGCCGGAACCCGTGGTGCCGAGCACGGCAGGGCGTTCGATAAACAGCGCGATCTGCTCGACTAGCGGCAAGCTCTCCGGCCTGACGATCTCCACGCCACGCTCACTGA
>Ga0116230_10008047_pt1 | contig 10422 bp, 14 predicted proteins | sample S1TSphfallax_3_FD_88678 | JGI IMG/M metagenome (GOLD analysis project Ga0116230, IMG submission 88678) | Host-associated microbial communities from peat moss isolated from Minnesota, USA - S1T2_Fd - Sphagnum fallax MG | ecosystem: Host-associated > Plants > Peat moss > Unclassified | place...
ACCCTAACCTTGAATGCACCCTATCATTTATTATCTATTTTTAAAAATTGCTTGTGATCCATATACCATCCAATGGACTTACCAATTAAGACGAAAGATGAAATAACAAAAAATAATTCTAAATATATAATTCAAAAAAGAAAAAATTCAAAGAAAATTTTGTTTGAAGGAAAATTTAAAATTTTATAAAATATTTTGAAATATTTCAATTTCTACATGAAAATTTCAAAATAAAATAATTATTCAATATTGAAAGGTTTGAACTTGCCACAATACTACAAATTTCAAATTGGGGTAGCTAGAACCATTTTTTGTAAATAATTAAATATTCTAGCAAAATCTACCCATTATTAATCATAGGTATGGTATCTGTTCACTCATGTAGGAGCTTTTAAAGTAGGGAATAGTACAGTAGAACATTGTTAATTAGGTCACAAAAGAGTTTTTAAAAATTATGTACCCATACAAATGTATATATACACACCATAGTACCATGGCAAGTTCAAATTTCAATGACCAAAATGGAATATTTTAAAATATTTTAAGAGATTTCTATTTTTTCCATCATAATTTTTTTCTTCAAATTTTGTTTTATTTTTTGAAACTTTCAACATAAAAAAAAGATAATTAGTGTCCAAGCTACCAAAGGTACTCGACCTTTACACATGATATGTGATTACACTAATGTTGGGTGATTCTTTGGAACAATGGATAGATGCCCATTGGTTATCAACTGGGTATATACCAATGTTGGTTGGGTATGTAGATCTTGGCTAGGTATCAACCAAGGCATCAACATGGGTATCATATGCTTTGTGAACATGGGATCTTTGGTGTTCTGTGAGCAATGTGCAATATTGGTGATCCAATGTATGGTGCTTCATGATTTGTGTGTGCTTTATGAGCATTAGATTTGTGGTCTTGTGAACATTCCCATTTCAACCATCTAATGTTTGGCACTTGCTTCATGAGCATTGGTTTCACTTCAAACTAAACTTTATGGTTTGGTGTTGGTGATTTATGTGTTGTTTTGTAAGCAATGAATCTACAAGGTGCTTCATGAGCACTTGAAGTTCGGTGATTGACTATTTGGCAAGTCTTGTTTAATGAATACTATTTTGCTTTAAGGGTTTAGGGTTTTACAGGTTTAGGGTTTGGTGTTGGTAATTTATGCATTACTTTGTGAACAATAGATCTATAGGGTGCTTCACGAACACTCCAAATTCAATGTTTTATTTAGCACTTGCTTTGTTCACAAAAACTAGTAAATTTGTTTCAAGGGTGAAAAGTTTGGTGTTGGTGATTTATGTGTTATTCGTGAGCACTAAATTTGCATGATTAGTGTTCTGTGAGCATTGCAATTTTGGTGATTTGTTTGGCACTTGTTTTGTGATTTTTTTGATCATTTGTGAACATTGCCAATGATAACTTGAGGTTTGCATTGCAAATTTGGTAAACAATGGTGCCAGTGATTTATATGCCTTTTTTTGTTTTGATTTCATAATACAATGTATTTGGTTTAACTTTCAAGGTCAATTGACAATGTATTTAGAACATGATTTTTTGTGAATGGGGTTGCAAAAGCTTCATAAGGTTCTCTTTTCAATCTTGTTAAGTGTACATGTGTTTGCAATGGTGAAGTTGGGGTTGGGAGTGGTGATGGTGTGATCCAATTTAAAGCAAGTTATAGTGAGCTTGTTGACAAAGACCTTGGTGAGGATGAAGAAGAGCTTCTACAAGCTCAAGAACAAGCATGTAATGAAAAGTTGTTTGTGGAATTGGAGTGCAACCAAAAATTTTGGTTCACTTGGAATCAAACAACAAGTACGTGGGCATTAATGTAGATTGTTCTAAGTTTTAATGAATGAGATGCGTTGTGTGTCATAACATCCAAGGGGAAGTTGTAGGAGAGAATTATACCCAAAGTCGAAAAAGATTAATTATGTATAACAAAGACCATGGCACAATTATCATGAACCGACATGTGGCTTTTGAGCATTTTATAGTGTTGAAGCAGTACAACACATGATGAGCTATTAGTACCACATCAATTGCTACTCATCAAACTTTTAAAAAGCAGGAAAAACCATCTACAACCTCCATTGTAGATTTCTTCAGCTTTGGAATACCATACAAAAAATCAAACCTTACTCAATAATTTTTTTTGAGGATTTGATCTTGTACATCACTAAAGGTTATTGACCATAAAGTTCTATTGAGAATTTGTGGTTGAAAGGCTTGTCCTTCATCAATGTCTCCAAATTACCTTTCTTAGTAGATGATAACTCAATAATGAGATAGTCCCATCCATGGTTAGCAAGACCATGGAACATTGTGTTCTTCCTACTCTTATTGATGCCACTACAATTATAGCCACATTTGATTTGTGGATGTCTTGAGGAGGTTTTGATACATTGTTGTAGTTATGAATTACATCAACAAAAAGTGGGAACCTTGCCATGTCATTGTGGGAATTTTTGAGGTTCATGAAACCTTAAAAGGTTGCTATGGCTATTCAATTCAAGGATCTACTTGCTTGATACAATTTGTTGGACAAAATCATAGCATATGTGAAAGATGAAGGTGTTAATTTGAACACCTTTACAATGACCTTAATAAGCATTGTATCATGTATTCTTTTCTTGTTACCACAACCTTACGTTATTAGTTATTATGGGCATGCCATGTCCAAGTGTTGTTAGTATGTTATTAATGACTTGAAAATGTGTGGTGGCATGAAGGAGGTTTCAAATAAAAAGGTTCAATCTTCTCTTCAAAAGATAATTACTTGGACCAAAAAATTGAAGAGGGAAAATAGGAGTGGGCTAAAGCTTGTAAAGATGCATCTCTTCACCCTTGAAAATTAAAAACCCATGTCAAGACTTAGTTCGCATCCAAGGTGATATTATTCAAAGAAACCTTGTATTTCAAAGATGCCATAAACCTCTGTTATTCATGGCAAACCATTGCCTTACAAAACATAATACCATCTCCCCAAACATGGGTTGTGGCACAAAAATTAGTGTTAAAAGTTCTAACATTAATGGTCATCCAATGTATTTTGAACCAACCCCGAAGGTATTGGTTATTGTTTGATGTTATTTCTACTACCATAACCATGTGCATTATGATGTACAACATCAACTTTAAGACAAATGAAATTATGTAGGTACGTGGTTTGATTACTTTTGAATTTTTTGCCGAGGGTTAATTTTGTCTTCTTCCAAAAACATGATCTAACTATCTTATTATGACTGTTATTACAAGTTGGCAATTTTGATTATGAGCTATTGCACCTTAAATATCAAATGCAAGCTAAAATTATTGGTGTGTCGAAGTTTTTATTGGCTTTTGGATAAAACCAAGCTAATAGGAGCCAATTTTGGCATAACCAATCCTTTGTTTCTATGTTCATAAGTCTCATACACTAAGTTAATGTTGAAAGTATATGTTTTATGTGAAGCTTTATCTAATATGTTGACTTAACATTTAGTAAAATTTGAAAGTAATCCAATAAATATAAAATACCTTTCAACACATTTAAAACCCTGTAACTAGGGTTTTTCAACACAATGAAATAGTGTAAAAACATTGTTTAAACACTACCTCATAACATTTCATCCAATCCTGTGTTGCCACATCATTTATTTATGACTAGTCATAGTGATTCAGGAGGTTGCCATTGGCTTCTATTGGCTCATTTTCACTTTTTTGCATCATCATTTTAGCCTTATCATGCTCATAATATGTTAGTTTTTACATTTGACTTGTGTTTCAAAAACCTGCAACTCAAATGTTAAAGATTATGTTGGCCTTGAATTGGCCATGTAGGTTGTTATAGACTATGATCAAAAGATTCCGATGTTATTCTTGCTCACTATTTATCAAGCCTTAACACCAAATTCAACCACTATTACATTTGTTGCATTTATAATGGTTAAGCTAAATGTATTTGGATCCTTGGCTTCTATTAAAGAAGCTACAATGGGGTTCATTAGAGTTGAAATATTGTTTTTCAAGAGGATTGTAGTGTCAATAGATCCTTTCAATCCATTTACTAGGTGAGCAAAACATGAACAATGGTTTCCAAATCTAACTTATGTTTCACGGCAAGTGATGGGAATTGTTCATTCCCAAATTGAAATTGAAAGGATTTTCATATTGGTAAGGGTCATCACAAGTTTGAAACCTTGTTGGCTTGGGTTTGAAAATCTGGATAAATTGGTCCTAATTATGAAAAATTGGCCAAATGATCCTGGATTCGGATGCACAAGTGGGTTTAAATCATTTGAAAAATTCCTCAATTCTAAAGACAATGTGGTTGTTAAAAATGAATATTTGATTGCTGATTTTAATTTGTTTGAAAAATATTGACATGTTGTTTCAACTTGTGATGTTGAATGGTGTAGAATAATTTGGAAGCCAAGCTAGAGGAACAAAAAGGAGGCCCTCAATGCAAACTATTTTAACCCCTCAGGGCAGAGTGTTTCAATGATGAAAAAAATTCTATAGAAAACTTGAAGCACCCTGAAATCTTCAAACCTTCACAATATAGGTTAGTTTTAATAAATAGGGGTCTATGGTGTTAATGTTGATTTGCATTATCTATGAGTCCTTGTTGTCAATGTCTTTTGAGGTTTATGTTAGATTTGAATGATTTTATTTTTGGTCCAAATATTTTAGCAAAAGTCAAATTGATTTTGTCTTGGTTCTGATTCTTGAATGGTTGTGTTTCTACTCCCACTATTTCAACAAGGTTCAATTGATTTTTTGTTGGTTCTTGAATGGTTTTGATTATGCTCCCATTGTTTTAACAAGGTTCCATTTGGTTTTGTGTCAATTGTGAATCTATGTTTTTGCTCCCATTGTTTTAAGGTCCAATTGATTATGTGTTTCTGCTCCCATTGTTTTAGGTACAATTAATTTTGTATTTCTGCTCCCACTGTTTTAGGTCCAATTGAATGTGTTTCTGCTCTCATTGTTTTAGGTCCAATTAAGTTTTTGTTTATGCTCCCACTATTTTAGGTCTGATTGAATATGTTTCTACTTCCACTATTTTAGGAAAGGTCCAATTGATTACCGTAGCTAAAATTGAATGTACATGATTTGTGTTGATTTGGGTTTGTGATGAAGTTGCTTGTTTGATTCTACAATGTTGATGCAAAGTTGTTGAGTTGTAGAAGACTTTGATGTGAATATGTTGAGTGAAACTCAATGTGCAACATCAATTTTTGTATGTATGTTTGCTTGAAGGTTTTTGCTTGCTTGTGTGTATGTTGAAGAGAGTGTGAGAATACATTCTACACCTACTACCGAAGTTGAATGTCATTTTTGCACAAGTTGGAGCTCAAGGAACTAGCCAATTCTTATGGCATCAAACAACAATAGATTCAAATTGGTGGATCACTTACGTTGCAATTTTTTAGTTACATCAGTTACATTAAGTTTGGTAGTTAGTGATTGAAATAGGATTACAACATATACATGTAGCTTTCTAAACACATTTTTTATGCCAAAGGCAATTTATACATAGAAAAGTTGTATGTGATCATTTTTGACATTCAAATTTGTTTTGGACTCCTCCTTTTCAAAAATATTTGAAAATGATGTCAATTATGATGATATTTTTTAATGCACATGCATGGGTTTATATCTGACATGCATCACTCATTTCTGTGCTCGTTATGCAAGCCCTTGAGAAAAAAAATAAAAAAACCTTCAATGACCATGGCCACTAGGTATAGGTTGCTTTAAAAATTTCCAATACCCATGCCCTCCGGGCTTCACAAATGGTTTTTAAAAAAATGCCCTGCCCGTCTGGTTGACTAAAAAAAGCCAATACCCGGCCAACACTGGTATATACCCACTTACTCATTGGTTCTCCAAAAATAAAAAAGAACTGGGTTTGGTATGTAACCATGGTTCTCAAAAAATATGGGAAATTTTTCTTAAAGAACCAGCCAGAGAACCGCAGATTGTTCTTTCATGAAAACAGCCACTTTCTTTAAGGTGTTTGACATGCACCTGGAACCGGCGGTTCTTTAAGATCAAAGAATTGCCCAATGCTGACATTCCCAATACATATGTGTGTGTCTCCTCAGCCTGAGTGCAGGGCAAACTTGAATGGATGTTCATTTATCATCCATATTTATCATCCAAAGATCACTACTGATGCCAGGTTCTATCCACCAGAAGTTGAACAGAAGGAGGATGAGGATGAGGATGAGGAGGAGGAGAGGATCATGAGCATAGGTGGGTATATATTAGAGAAAAAGAATGTGATTTTGCCATGCAGCAACAAGAACCCACCACCTTTGCCTTTTGCCCTTTGCAGCTGCTGATCTTTTGCAACAAGAAAGAGGGAGATCAAGTGGTGAACATGAAGGAAAGCTGGTGGCTCACCATGATTGGGTTTCTCCTGGGACTCATGTTCCTATTCTCTGGCTTCCTGGTCAATGCCTTGCAGGTGCTGTCAGTGTTGTTGTTTTTGCCATTTTCAAGAAAGGCTTACAGACTAGCCAACATAATGCTGATGGAGAGCCTGTGGTCGGAGCTGGTTTGGTTGCTTGACTGGTGGGCTGGTGTCAAGGTTTTGTTCTCCTCTTCCCTTTCCACCACCTGAAACCCAACCCCATTGTTGTTGCTCATGTTGATTGCTACAACCGTGTGCTCCATGTATGGCATGCATGCATGATCAGCTCTGCCATTTCTTTCTGTGGGGTAGAACTGTGAACCTCACATGATCAATCATCTTTCTTGAACATTACTTTCCCAAGTCCTTCAATCCAGAGATCCCACTGAAGCCAATTCTTTGCAGTTCAAGAGAGGATGACATACATGTTCAGAAACTTGTCGGTCTCTTGACAAACTGGTGATTGGCAGGTACGATTGTACACAGATGCAGAGACTTGGAAGCTCATGGGTGGGTTGCAGTCTTTCAGGGCAAAACCCTACTTTCTTTTCCTTTGACATCTTTTTCAAATGGAACCAGACCACATGCATGACAAGAACATGTTTCTTGTCATCAATTACTGCTGAATTAGATGCTGCTTTCAAAATATAATAAAAGAAGCATGTCATGAAATTTGAAAGAACTTGATGGATGACCTAAGTCATAACGTTAGACATTTTCACATGCCTCCAAGACTGAGTAAACCCTAGACCCTAAACCCATGACTCCATGCAACTGATCATGGTATTATGGGTTACAAGTTCAGACATTTAGCTGTAGCTCCCTGTAGAAGCTGTAACGCAACATTGGTGGTGGTGGTGGTGGTGGTGATGGGGGGTTTTGGGCTGTGAATTTTGACAGGTAATGAGCATGCTCTTCTGATTTGTAACCACAGCAGTGATATTGACTGGTTGGTTGGCTGGCTCTTGGCCCAGGTTCATCTCTGCTCCATGAGCTCCTTGAAACATGTGTTTTGTTATTCAGTTTAGTTTCTCAACACGGTTTCTCAATTCCAATGCATTGTTAGCCTTGTGATTTCTTGTGGGCCAATAGCACATTTTTTAGCTCATTATATGAAGGTCTACATTGAACTCAAGCAGAGATTTGCAGCTTGTAATTTTTTCACTAGACGCCAGTGCAAAATTGTTGTCATTGAGCTAGATGGGTTCTTTCAGAAGTACCCATTTTATCATTCTCCAGGCTCTTCACAGGTCTGTTATTTACAGAAGAGTTGCAAATTGACGAAAACCCTATTTGAGATGGACACTATTTCATCAGCTTTAGCAATTTGCAGACTGCATTTGAAGCTTAAATTTTCCAGTCAGAATTGTCCCACTGCACAGTGTCCTCATTGTTGTGTGTGGCTTTAAGGTTAGACAGTCCATTGAGGGCTGAGTACTAGGGTTGAGTGTGATTGCTTTCTAGAGGTTTTTGTTTCTGCCATTCAGAACTCTGCAAGTGACAATATCTGGCTTGTTGGGGGGACTGCTGCAGCGAGTTGGTTGCCTTGGTAGCACTCGAGCTGTGATGAAGATGTCCACAAAGTTCCTACCGGTTTCTTTCTCCTAATTCCCCTCCACCTATAACTTGCTGGGGTTTTCATCCACTGGGCTCTCTCTCAGCTCATTTTCTGGCCTGGAGATAGGAATTTAATGCTGGAGCTTGAGTACATTTATGATGATTAGCTAAAGTCTAGACATTAAACCTGAAGCTGGGGTCATTGGGAGGAGTTGTGGGGTTGACACAGGTGGTAGGCTGGTCAATGTGGTTATCGGAGTATGTATTCTTGGCCAGAAACTGGGCCATAGATGAAACCACATTGAAGGTTAAGTTCTCAGCTGCAAACTTCCTGTGTACCCTAAACCCTAAGCCTTCACACAACCTAGTACTTGGGCCATACATACTCATAAGTCACCATGGCAATTGCTCTTTCTTTTCTCTGACTGACTGATTTTATGTACACACAGATCAAACTGATAGAGTGGGAACAGTGATGATTTCATGTTGCAGAGAGGCTTTGAAAGGCTCAAGAGTTTTCCTCGGCCAATGTGGGTGGCTCTCTTTGTGGAGGGCACACGATTCACAAAGGCTAAGCTTGCAGCTGCACAAGACTATGCAGTATCTGTTGGAATGCAGATCCCCAAACATGTCCTCATCCCTAGGACCAAGGCAAAATTCCTGTATTCCACTCTTGAACTTCCCCACTTACTATGCCTCTGACATGGATTCTCTCCATTTTATTGTTTCCAATGGGCTTACTAACTACAATCAAACAAATTTGACAGCCCTCTCTGTGTGTTTCCTGATATGCAGGGATTTGTGTCAGCAGTGCAAAATCTGCGTGATTTTGTGCCTGTTGTGTATGATATGACAGTTGCAATCTCCAAGGAAGCACCAAATCCAACCATTCTCAGAATACTCAAGTGCCAGTCATCAGTGGTAAATATAATCATCAACCTGAAATACAATGGTCCATGGGTATAGAATGCAAACAATTCACAAGGTAGGAAGTATAGGGAAGTCTGGTCTGGGATGTTTGATGAGAACTCACGTCATGCATGCCTGCAGGTGCATGTGCATGTGAGGCGGGTGCCCATGAAGCAGCTACCCACAACTGACATTGAGATTGCAGCATGGTGTCGTGAAGCTTTTCATAAGAAGGTGCTGATCAATGTGCTCTTGGTTTGTGCCAATGACAATCTTGTACAACATCATCCATGGCATAGTTATGTTGTAGAAGATTATGTGATGAGCACTTCTGGCAAGTCTTCAGCTACACCAAGTGCAATTCTTGCTTGAGCTGCATTTGCACTCCCAACAGGCATTTATGAGTGAACTGAGTGGGTGTGTGGTGATCAGGACATGATGCTGGACCAGCATGTAAAAGCCAATACATTTGGAGAGCATTTGTACCAACCCGATCCTCGCCCCATTCGACCCCTTGTTGTGAGTTATATGCAATGATCCAGCATCCACTGAGACTGAATAATTTTCCTTTCTTGGAATTATTGTCTGAGATTGCCTCCATAAGCAATCAGGATATTGTTGTCTTGGATCATCCAGTTTCTGGAGTCACTCTGCATGTGGAACTTAAGCAGTCTCTTTGGGGAATTTTCACTTTGACCATTTTCATTGTGAGAGTCTAGGGTCCAAAAGCTTTGTTGTTGTCCCTTCAAATTCTAGAGTACTTTTGTCCAATTATCCAGGAATGAAACATATCAAAATACCACCCTCTTCATGGGCTTTTCAGAGGCTGATAAGAATTAAGGGTAGGTTTACAAGGATTTACATTGAGCTGGAAAAACTGGTTTTCTTGCAGGTGGTTGTAGGCTGGGGTATAGTACTGCTGACAGGAGCAGTGTGGCTACTAAGAACCCTTTTGTGTACACGAAGTGGGATTGCATTGGTGGCTGGAGTGCTTGTTCTATTGCTATTCCTTGTGCAGGTATACAAATGCCTTGCACTGAATCCTCTTCAGTACCCTCTTCATGCTCTGTATGTTTCTTTGTCCTCCTGGGTCCACTAGCTCCTTTCACTTCCTGCTTGGGTGCCCTTCAAGGTTGACAGTAAGTACCTCACTGGTGTGTTCCACATTGAAGCTTCATCAGTGAGGTCTTATGCAAAAGATTGCTAATGAATGTAAGCAAGCAAACAGGGCAGGGGTTTTAGTTTGAAATCTTCAGTGTCTCAAGTGAGGGTTTGTAGGGGTGGCACAAGATCAATCTTTTCAATGATCATCAGGGAAAGTAGACATAAACAGAGGCTACCCAATTCCCAAATTAGCTAGGTACCTATTAGAGGCTGATTATGGAAGTACTATTGCATACATGTGAATGATGAGGACTGGAACAGGTGCTAGTATTGTCCTCTCAATCAGAGAGGAGCACAGATCCTGCAGCCAGTAAACCAAAACCAATTCACTCAACAGAACGACCTGCTCCAGATCCTGATCATATCAAGCTTCATTGACA
>Ga0116230_10008048_pt1 | contig 10421 bp, 4 predicted proteins | sample S1TSphfallax_3_FD_88678 | JGI IMG/M metagenome (GOLD analysis project Ga0116230, IMG submission 88678) | Host-associated microbial communities from peat moss isolated from Minnesota, USA - S1T2_Fd - Sphagnum fallax MG | ecosystem: Host-associated > Plants > Peat moss > Unclassified | place: USA...
GACTAATAGCCCTAAAGTCATTACAATGAGTTGTTGAAGACAATAATCATTTAGGACTTGATGTGTCAATGATGTGGCACATTTCATGCATTAGTCATAATTTTCTTATTAAAAATTATAATAATTGATAATAATATAATGTAAATAATAAAAAATATTCTTATTTCCATTTTTTCATCCTATCAATTTTTGACACATGTCACCACCTAAGGTAGGTTAAAAATTTAAATTAAATGGCTAAATAAACCACCTAATCTACCTAAGTAAGCACCTATCCTAGGTAGTTTAATTATGGAATATTTAGTCAATATTCCATTGTTGACCGCAACAATGTCATTTGTGAAGTTTGATTTTAGGACCCCAAAGATGGAATTGAATTTTTTTACTACCAAGCCACCTCACTTGTTTTGTAAATGATCCATTATTTATTTTATTTAGACCATACTTCATTTTAAAATTACACAAAACCTCAAATTTGATGATGCATACCTTATTAATAAATTGTTTAAATGAAAAAATGAAAAATTTATTCATAAATTTCCTTCAATAATGTACACAAATTATTATATGTGTGTAAAAGTGTCACTTCATTTCAAAAGAAAAATATTTGAATTTTTTACCGAGTAATATTTTAATGATCTTTTTTTGGAAAACAAATTCAAACACATGATTTGTAAATGGAAAAACCTTTGTGGGTAGTACAAGATTAAATAAATATATATATTTCATATTTGAAACCTTCATTTGATTTCTGAATTTATATTATACAAACTTTCTTCCAATATATCATAATTTTAATTTAGACATATGAATCCAAAAAAATATCCACATAAAATATTTTTAAATGGATCATAAGTCAATTATAATATCTAAATTTATATATAATAAATGTTTTTATATAAGTCATACTAAATTGACGTATATATTTAATTCAAGTATTTTAATTATAATTTTAAATATTAAATAATATTAAATATTGAATAATCTTTTGAAATTATAAACATTGTTCAATTTTGCACATATATTTGAATATAATCGTGTGATATTTTTTAATACACATACAATATATATATTTTGATTTAAATTGATAATAAAAATCTAATGGAAAATAAAAAATATATTTATCCCATGTGACATTTCTATTTCATTTTAAAATTATAATGTATAAAATTATTTTTAATATATCATTTTTTATGACTAAAATTTGTGTCAATGTGTAATAATCGATTTACGCATATAAAATATTCTAAAATGCATCATATATCAAATATTTTCGAGGAAATATAATTAAATTTTTTATATTACTTATGTTTATAATATTAGTTGAAAACAATTTATTACATGTTGTAATTCGTTATGTGAGAACTTATATTGATAGTCATTTTCGAGTCATTGTAAAGTAATTTAATGATCACATTAGGTGTGTAATGACACCATTTTTTTCATGTCATTTGGATAATCATTCTTTTGTTATATTTGAAAAATGATTTTATTTTAGTCACATTTTCATATGATATTTTGGACATTCACATCATTTTGTCATCAATCGTGTATGCCATATGGATGAAAACTTGTAATGAAAAAAGAGCATCATCCCTCCTAGTATCATGTCCTCATCTATTAATCAAATGCACCATTAATATATGACTCTAATTTTTTACAAGTAGGAATCGAAATAATATCCTATTACTATAGTCAATTATTAATCATTTAAAACATTTAATCATTGATATCTTGGTTGCAAAGGACAAGATTTTTTCTAGTGTAGTGAAGTAATTTTTTGAAATTATATATTTATATATGTGAATGGCTTGAAGCCATAAACTTTAGATGAATTTAAATAACATATTACAAACCCCAAAAATACATATCCTCCATTTAACAACAACATATCCATTTATAACCTACCAACCTACATGTTTATATCCTATTTATAATGTAACATATATTGCATCAGAAGTAGGTTAAAATGAACCAACACCCACCAACACACCATCTATTAGATGCCCCTTATCATGAAGTTGTGGATGAGTTTCAACTTAGATAATTTATGGCTCCACCTTAGTATTCTAGTCTATAAGAAATAAGTCTTGTATATAAGTAGGTAGGTAAGACAATTCATGATTCTTAGGTAAGTGAATAGTTAGACCAAGACTTGGTAAGGGTTGGTTTTACCGCTTACTTAAGTTGGTAGGTAATAAAAAAATGATAGAAGGTGATTGCCATAGTTTGATAACTAACAAGGACCCAACCCAAAATTGTATCCTCGTGTCATTCTCATCCATCCTACATGGTGTGTTGGTGGGTGTTGGTTCATTTTGGGCCCCAAACCAAACATACAAGATAATCTCGTAACCTAGATTTTGGTAAATCTCACATAATCTTGTTGATGGCATCTTTCCATAAAATATGTTGACATGTGATTGAAACATTTTGACTTGTGAAGATTGTTTGGATGATGCTCCAAGCATTATTCCTCATGGTCCAAACATTTTCACTTTTGGAATTGCTTGGCTCATGGTCCAAACACTTTTGATTTTGGTCTAGGCTTGGACTCATGATATGAACATTTTTGCTTATGGTTGAGGTTTGCTTTTATGGTCCAAGCACTTTGGCTTATGGTTGAGGCTTGGTCTTATAGTCCAAACACTTTTGTTTATGGTCAAAGCCTAGTCATGTGGTGTAAATAATTTTTCTTATGTTCAAGCTTGGGCTTCAATATTTTGAAAATTTTGCATGCCTTAATCATTTCCCATCTCAAGATAAAATATCATTTATCTCCAAGCTCTTCCCTCTTTATGCCCTTTTGAAATGCTCAAACATATATTGATTTTTTTTTAAAAACTTAAGGTTAGGGTCTTATGCCAATTTGCTTAAGCCTTGATTTATACCTTGAAATCACAATGTGTAGACCTTAGACATTTTCACTATTTTATATTGTACATTCTCATACATTAAAAAAGTCATAAATCCTATGGTTCTACCTTAAGCCAAAACAAGTTGCTCCATCTTGTGATGCTTGTTTGACCCTCTTGGCATTTTGTAATGGTGCCATCATCACGTCATTTGTGCTCATGACGAATGACAAACAAAGACTATGATGGTGTTACCAACCATGAAGTAATAGCTACATTATGTGCTAGGCTTGGTGTGTTTGGTTTGTTGGGGTGATGGCCCTTGGCACTAGAAGAAAAACATGTATTTTTGTTAATCTTTGCAACTATATTTTAGTTGCAAGGGTGAAAACATGGTAAAGTATGTCAAAAAACTGTAATCATAGTCACATTTATGGCATAAACATGAAAAAACCTATTCAAAACTTCTTTAATTTTACAATAAGCTATACATAAAGTGCAACAAATTTTCATATAAGAAAAATGGATGAAAAGTATGTTTTAAATTAGTTGAGTTTTCAAAATTTTGAACATACTTTTATATGAGAGCTTTGATAAATTATGACCATGATATGAAAAAAAATTAAACACATTAATATATATTTGTGCTCTTTCCATTTGAATGTACAAAAAATCCAATTATAATTTTACTTTCATCGCACTTTCATATACTTAAAGTAGGATAATGACACTTATTTTCCTATACTTGTATTTATAAAAATATATTTAAATACATATTAAAACATGCAAGTATTAAATATTTTCCAATTAAGTCAAATATCTTATTCTTATTAATCATTAAAGTAAAAACTATTGATGAGTTCAATGTATTAAGTCTTAGTTCATGGATACTTTCCAACAAAAAAATTAAAATCTTTCATTGGCATATTTTACCATGCTTTCACCCACAAACAACATTTGTGACAAAAATCTTCTTAATTGCCTTGAATGCGTTGCATGCAACATTAGTTACAAATGACAAGGGGTATTGAATAAATAAAAAATCAACAAATATAATTTCATCCTTTAACTCCATTGTATACATATTGTCACATGCGATTAAGATGCAAATATTTTAGTCATTAATGAAGGCAAATGATGTGATGCCACGTGTCCCAATATTTAATTATTTAATATATAAAATTTATTATTACTTTGAAATAATGTGGGACATTCAATTCAAATGTTTGAATGACCTTATATTATGGCATGTGGCCCAATGTAAATATGCCATGTGGCTCGTTAAAAATGAATTTAATACAAAATATTAATATTAGGTTGGTAGGTACCTGAATAGATGCCCACAAACTTAAGTAACATACCTACATACTTACTTAAGTGACAAGGTAGGTAAATAGGTTGTACCTTCCTAAACTAAATCCCTATTTATATATGTAGGTATTTCAGTAGGTAGGTACATAAGTCAACCTAAATGAGTAGGTCAAACTAGGTACATACTTAATTTAATAGGTAAATAAGTAGGTTAGGGACGTACGTAGTTTATAATTATGCATGATTTTTCCTTTTGTTTTGAGTTAAGCCTTTTCATTAGTTTATCCCATTTGCACAAACTTCTTAATGTGAAAATGGATGCCCACCTCCCTTGTTTATATAGTGTTCAAAATAGGAATGAAGAACACACATTATGGGATCAATAAGTTTTGAAATTGCAATTTCCTCATAAACTAAATTGCATTTCCAAAATTTTCCTCATGCGTTTTGTTTTTAGTTTCTAGATTTATAAACATTTAAAGTACATGCCTAATTATAATTTTTTTTATTATAAATGAATCCCTATGAAAATCATTTATTTTAAAATTAATCTCAAATTAATTATAGTAATAAATATATAATTACATTTAACATTGTAAAAATTCATATCAATCAAATGAATTGTTTATTTCTATTGGTAATTATTAATTATAGATAAAATAATATGTTGAACATACATTAATTCTTTTAATTAGTATAAAAATACTCTAAGAATATTTATCACAAATAACTAATTCAAAAAATTCAAAAACTTAAAACTTAAAATAATTTGTAATAATTCCTTTAATTAAAATCATTAAAATATTTATTTTAATTACATTATAAATTTTCCAAAATTTTCCTTAAGATTTATACATATAAATTTCAAATTCTGAATAATTATGAATATTCTCGAAAAAAATAAGAATTAAAGTGATAAATTTTATATTATAAATTATGAACAAAATCTCAATTGTAAATTCATTTTACAAGTATTGCAATTTTTTAATTTCAAATAAAGTAAGTAATTCCATTGATTTTACAATGATTTTATGTTTCCATATAATAATAAGTACCAATATAAAATTTTATTTTCTTATACTAACCATTTACTATAAATAATTAAATAATACATACAATTATTTAATTTATCCTAATTTTTTTAATATATTAATTATATCAATTTTGTACATTATTTTAATATTATTATGATATTGTAATAAAAGTATTAATTATAGGGCATAATTTCTCAACCATAGAAATATCTAACTAATTATTAATAACCAATTAATTAATTTTTCATAACCAAATAAATTAATATAATAAGTGAAAATTTCAGCAATTAACTTATATTAACCATCAATTATATATATTAAGTGTTAATTCTTTAAATCTAATCATGTAATTAAAAACTAGCTTGAACTAACTATTTTAGCATAAGTATTCCCATTATTTTTTCGTTTTTATAGTTAAAAATAAATGTAAAATATAGATAGTTAGAAATAAAAATGACAATAATTGAATTATTGTTGTAACAAGTTGATAGCCAAGGTTAGCTATTTTATTTTTAGTTTCCATATGATTATTTCATTCATTATACCTATTTATGAACTATTTAAAATTATTATTAGGTATTTTCAGTAAAAATGTTATTCCTTTGAAAATAATTTAGACTTATTTAGTAGTTATTTCAATATTTTAAAAGAATAAATGAATATATGAAAATATCATAAAATAAAAATATTTAAAATATTTAATAAAAAATAATATTGATATTGATTTTATAACATATGTAATTAATAATTATATGTAATATAATATTATAGAAATAATTATAAATGTCTTTTGTAATAATTTTAAGAATTATAATAAAATAACTTGGATGAATTTGTAAAATGGGCACAATATGTTTACCAAATATTTTATGTAGAAGTTTAATGTTCTTGATATATACATATAATGTATATATAATATTAAACCAATTTATGTTAATAATAAAACTTGAATACATATGTAATATGAATCATTATATTTGTAAATTGTAATATACCTAACTATATTATTTAAAATACAAAAAATACACCTTTGTATATGTATAAAGCTATAATTGAACTAGTCACATCTATAACTAATGGGACATAAGTTGTTCTTCATGAATAAAAACCAAAATAGTCACAAATTAGTTGTAGCATAGTTGCAAATATGACCAACACAAGAAATAGTTGCAAAAATGTCCTAAAATACAAATGATTCATTGTTGCATTTAGTCGCAACTAAAGTGGTTGCACTTTGGCTTAAATCTCTTAGTGCTAGTAGGTAGTAGAATGCTAACATTTATTGATCGAAAAATATGTGATATAAAACAAGTACTAGAACCTTGTAACCAGAAAAAAAGCCCTGGATTAATGAAAGGTTATTTAATGTCAATTCAAAAATCTCATAATCAAAAGTAATGATTATGTTTGCAGTTTATCTATTTATTCATTTAAAAACTCAGAATTCAAAATGATGGATAATATAATGTATTACTAGATGTTTTGTATATGGTGTAATGCATGATGCAAACATGTGAATCAAACAATTTTTTTTTCTTCAAATTATTTAATACTTAGTTAACAATAATTTTCATACATCATTATACATTTCTTCATGTTTCATTATAAGTAATGAAGTGATGAAATCATGTTGTAAAAATTGAATTTGTTTGACCTTCAAGATTGTGAAAAACATTGTAATCGCTACATGGTTGAATCTAGTAAATTTTTATAAGTACTTAAACATATTGTCTTATGTGAATATAATTTGTATCATAGGGAGAGTGGGTTCTATTAGTTATGGATGATTGGATTCCTTGTGAAGGCTAGGGTAAGCCAACTTTTGCAACATCACAAGGGGAATGAACTATGGGTCTCAATCTTGGGAAAAGGTCACGCAAAATTGCATGGTTCCTATGAGGCTTTGGAAGGGGGTGTAGTAGATGATGCACTTGTTGACTTGATTGGAAATGTAGGAGAAGAAATTGACATGTTTCATGAATCTTCATAGTTAGATTTTGTGAGTGGGCATCTTTGGTTCCAATTGTAGAGATTCAAACAAGCAAGGTTTTTGCTTAGGGCTAATACTGTTTCATGTTTTGATTTGCATGTTTCAAGTGGAATCATGCAAGGCCATGGATACTCCTTGTGGTAGGTTAAAATGGTTTGTTTGTACCTTCTTTTGCCATTTCAGACCTTGTGGTGTTCCACAAGCCTTGTTATGTTCCTCTTCATTATGTTTATGCTACCATTGAATTATATATTTTATAGGTGTGTTTGTGGTTTGTCAATGAGGTGTGTATTGAGTTTTATTCCAAGTCCAAGAAATAGATGGACACAAGTTTGTTCAAATTTGCAATCCATGGGTCAATGAGGTTGAGTGGAATGGCCCTTGGTTAGATTTGTTTATAGAATGGACTCCATTTAGACCTCAAGTACTATTGGTACAAACACATTTGGCATGTTATTTAATGTGGATGTCCTTTGAAGAATAGTTTACATGTGGACATCATTAAAATTACTTAGTGAAATGATTGCTGAAGGCATCATTTCTTGTAAAGGCATTATTTAAAGGTGGTTCCATTTGTGATTTTCCACATTAAAGTCCAAATCTTGCAAATGGGTTGACCACCACATTTTTGCAATTTATTTCTTGTTGGTGTTCAACCAATTTTATAACCACAACTCAATCAACCCTACTAAGATGCCTCCTAACTAATTTTTATGATAACACCATGTTGTAAATGTTGTATTTTAGATGTCATGGCAAGATTTTTGAGTTCATTTTCCATCCCTTTGCGTTTATAAAATGTATCCACAAAAGATGTGGTTTTTTATACATGGTTAATGGCAAGGTCTAATTATTGTTGAATGCCAAAACTTTGACACCTAGCACTTTAACCCACAATTCAATCTTAAGGTTGTTGGTCCACATGCCCATGTTCCTATTGATGTGTTTGTCACCTTTATTGTGATGCACTCCCAAACTCCTTCATGGACTCAAATGTGAGTCAAATGGGGAAAAACGGAAGAATAAAGAGTCGGGGCACGGTTCCTAGCTCGCAACATTTTGGAGGGGTAGAGGGGTGTGTTGGAGTTCCAGGATGGGTTTAGGTAGAATGACAAGCTTCAACTACTCACACGGACCTACACAAAACCAACACAAGGTGGTAGTGCATGGTTGGAGCACTTTTGGTGCTAGGACGAACCATGGGCAACTTGGATTCACAAAACTGAACATAACATGGATTTGGGGGAAGCCACCACCTTCCCACTTATAGTATACTTTGCACCTCTCCACAAGGCCCACATCCAAATGGCATTTTGTCTCGAGACTCCCAAGTGGGAGTCCCAAAATTCCCAAAGTTGGGATTCCTGTGACTTTGGGGCTTAATAAGTTTGCGTGAAGACCTCGAATTGAGATGAGGTTTAGAGCAAAGTTGTATCCCTCGTCGAGATCTTTCCAACGGTATGTTGCACGCCACTTACACGCAAGGAAATCAGGTCGATTCTCTACTTTTAATGGTCAGGAGTCAAATTGTCAATTTGACTTTCGGCCCTTTTTTTGGCCATAACTTGTGTTTTAGATGTCCAAATGGGTGATGCAAGCCCATTCTAGACATTTACATTTCAATATCTTTTCAATGATATAATGAAATTTTCAATTTGTTGAATTTTGACCCCTGTGATCATTCTTTGAACATTCGGAAATCCACTAGGATTCCAACTCCCAAAGTGGGAGTTCCTTTGGGAGTCTAAAGGTCTATTCCCTCACATTTTTTTACACTCCTGGGAGCATGCAGCATGATTCCCGGGCCTCCCTCTTGGCCCACAACCTTGCAACCCTTTACTTTGCTCGCAAGCCCAAGGTTAGGGTTTTGACATTCTCCCCCACTATAAGAAGAGGTCAATGTCCTCATTGACACTTATAAATTGTTTCTTTAATGCAATTTTTTTCATTTGGATCCTTGGCCATCTATTGCCAACTTTTGTAGCAAGACCTTGCTTCTATGACGCACTCCCAAGTCCCGGGGTGAACCCACTTGAGGGTTCACCAAAGTGTAGTTGTGGAAAGTTGGGACTCGGAAGGCATTCCTGGCTTCCAACTCTAGAAAGGGGTAGAGGGTCAAGTTGGGAGCCCAGGGATTAGACTAGGAAGAAGGTTTAGTAGATCAAGCTTGAATCTGCACCAAAACAAACCACCCACGTGGTTAGTTCGCATTCCGGGACACTTGGGTGTTGGGACAAGCCATGGGCACTTTGGACCACGAGACACACCACGGCCCGGACTCGGGGGAAGCCACCACCTTCCCCCATATAGTATTCTCTGTGCCACCCTGCCGAGACTACATCCAAATGGCTCTTTTTCCCGGGACTCCCAAGTTGGAGTCCCGAAATTGTCCCGAAACTGTCCCGGGTGGAGTCCTGGGACTTTGAGAGCTCATAACTCCCAACTTCCAGGTCTGATCACAACGAGGTCTAAACCAAACTTGTAGCCCTCGTCGAGATCTTTCCAACAACATATCGCAATCTCAATTCGGACGTCGGAAAAAGGTTGATTCCAGACTTTTAGTGGTCCAGAGTCAAACTGCCAGTTTGACTCCCGGTCCTTCTTTTGCCCATAACTTGGGCGACAAATGTCCAAATGGCCAATGCGAGGCCATTTTCGATATCTACGCTTCAAGAAATTTCTAATGACACCAAGAACACCCCAATGCGAGGTGTTTTGAGCCTTGCTATCAAGCTTTGAACATTCGGGAGTCCCGGAGGACTTCAAATCCTCACTTTTTCCAAGTGTTGGGCTTCACCCCCACACTTGGCCAAAGTAGGGTTGCGACAAGTAGAAATCTTGTTGGACCAGCCATGGAGGATGATGATTTTTGTGAGGAAATCCAAGACATTGGGAATGCGCAGACTAACACACACTTGGAAGAAGGGAAGCCCCTCTTTGTTCAGACTGGCACAGAGATGGAATGGCTCGGAATCAGAAGAAGGGACAGGGAGTCAGTACAACATCATACCTATTGTTTTGGGATCAACCAAGAACACCCCAATGCAAGGTGTTTTGGGCCTTGTTGTCGAGCTATCGCAACCCTTGCTTTGGGCTCGCGACCAAGGCAAAGAGGTTGCAAGGGTGCGGGCCAAGAGGAAGCCCGGGAGTCACATCAGAGACTCCCGGGAGTGTAGGAGAGTGTGAGGGAGTGAGCCTTCACACTCCCAAGGCAACTCCCAAGTTGGGAGA
>Ga0116230_10008050_pt1 | contig 10419 bp, 7 predicted proteins | sample S1TSphfallax_3_FD_88678 | JGI IMG/M metagenome (GOLD analysis project Ga0116230, IMG submission 88678) | Host-associated microbial communities from peat moss isolated from Minnesota, USA - S1T2_Fd - Sphagnum fallax MG | ecosystem: Host-associated > Plants > Peat moss > Unclassified | place: USA...
GAAGGTTTCTGCTACATCATCGACCGGGCCAAGGACATGCTGATCCGGGGGGGTGAAAATATCTACTGTATCGAGGTGGAAAACGTCCTCTTCGACCACCCGGCCGTCATGGATGCGGCGCTCGTCGGCATTCCGCACAAGACTCTTGGGGAAGAAGCCGCCGCGGTCGTTACCCTCAAGCCCGGGGCCAGTGTGACCGAAGAGGCGTTGCGCGCCTATGTCGCCACGCGTCTGGCGGCATTCAAAGTTCCGGTGAAAATCCTTTTTTGGCCCGAAACCCTGCCGAGAAACGCTAACGGCAAGGTCTTGAAGGGCGAACTTCGCGCGCTGTTTGCCCCCGGCGCCGCCTGAGGCGCCGGCCGCGCCCGGCGGTGCTCCGCCTGAAACCCTCACCATCACGTCCGTTGGCGCGCAGGGTGACGGACTCACAGAATCAGGGGTGTTTGTACCCTTAACCCTGCCTGGAGAGCGCGTGAGCGTCAGGCGGGCGGGGGATCGTTACGCGCTGGTCGATGTCATCAGTCCGAGCCCGGAGCGGGTGGTCGCGCCCTGTCCCCATTTCGGCGCTTGCGGGGGCTGTTCGCTACAACATTGGGCGGCGGCGCCCTACCTGGACTGGAAGCTGAACCGGATCGGTGACGCCCTGGCGCGAGAGCGCATTGAAACGGAGATATCCACGCTTTTCGCGGCGTCCCCCGGCTCGCGACGTCGTTTCGCGGTGCACGCCCGGCGTCTTGGGCGCAAGGTTGTGCTGGGCTTCAAGGCCAGACGATCCTGGAGTGTCGTGGACATCGAGGCCTGCGTTATCGCCGAACCAAGACTGGTCGACGCCCTTTCAGGTCTTCGCGACCTGGCGGCGCCCTTTTTGGAACATCCCAAATCAGCGCCGATCCTGCATGTGACAGCCACCGACACCGGTCTCGACGTTGATGTAACCGGCGTTGAGCGCAAGGGCGGGGGGCTGTCGGCGGACGCCAGGGTCCGCGCCGCCGGCGCGGCCGCCGCCTCGGACATGGCGCGGGTGACCCTGGAGGGGGAGCCCATCTTTCAGGCCCGTGCTGTCCGTGTCACGTTAGGCCCCGCCACGGTCGATTTACCGCCAGGGTCTTTCCTTCAGGCGGTTCCCGCGGCTGAGCGCGCCATGGCGCAGGTTATGGCCAAAGCCGCGAACGGCGCGCGGGGGATAGCAGACCTCTATTGTGGTGTTGGCGCGTTCACGTTCAGGCTCGCCGCCATCGCCCCGGTCATCGCCGCGGACGCATCGGCCCCCGCCATCCAGGCGCTCAGGGGGGCTGTCGGCGGAGCGCCGGGCCTCAAGGCTATCTTGGCTGAGGCCAGGGATCTGGACCGGCGGCCCGTGGCCGCCTCGGAGCTGTCCAGGATCGATGTGGTCGTGTTTGATCCGCCCCGGGCCGGCGCTGCCGCTCAATGCGCCGAGCTGGCTCGGTCGCGGGTTCCGTGCGTGATCGCTGTGTCGTGCAATCCCGTGACCTTCGCCAGGGACGCCAGGGCTCTGATCGACGCGGGTTTCCGCCTAAAACACGTTGACCTTGTGGATCAATTCCTCTGGTCTCCCCATATCGAACTCGTGGGCGTTTTTTCTCGGAGTCATGGATGAGCGGATCCGGCGGAGAGGCCGCGGCGTTCGTTGGCGATCGGTCAAGACAGCTCGTCCATGGCGCGGTGAAGGCGGCCTGGTGGGGCGCGGCCTCCCTCGCGCTCCGAAGGATCGCCCGGGGGGACCGATTTGAACCTGCCGCTCAGCCTAGCTCGGAGGCGCCTCCCACGGGCTTCTTTCGGCGCGCCTGGCTAGAGGCGTTCGAGAAAGACGCAGCCGATGTGGCGCGAGGTCTTTATCCACCGATGGCGGACGGGCGAGTAAATCTGATCAGCGCGGCCCGCACCTGGACCGACCTTATGCAGGACGCGCCCGAGGTCGCCCAGAGACGTGTGCGGCGGGGCGTCACGGAGGTGCGCAACGACATCCCCGCGAGCCGTGGCCTTCCGCCCTATTACCGGCAGAACTTCCATTTCCAGTCCGGGGGATGGTTCACCGACGAAAGCGCGAGGCGCTATGAAGCCCAGGTGGAGGCGCTCTTCGCGGGCGCCGCCGGCGCCATGCGCAGGCGCGCCCTGTCATTGCTCGCCACAGCCTGGCTTGGCCAGGATCAACGTGGTCGCCTCATCGTCGATCTCGCGTGCGGCTCAGGGGCTTTTCTGGAAAACCTGACGAGCGCCTTCCCCCGGGCGCGTCTCGTCGGCGTGGATCTTTCCACCGCCTACCTTGGCGAGGCGAGGCGCCGATCGGGGGTCAGGGCCGTGGCTCAGGCCGCGGCGGAGCGCCTGCCTTTCGCGGACGCCAGTGTTGATGCGATCACCTGCGTCTATCTGTTCCATGAACTTCCACCCGCTGTGCGCGGGAAGGTGGCTAAAGAGATTGCCCGGGTCTTGAAGCCTGGCGGGCTGCTTTCTTTCGCCGACTCCATTCAGCCCTGCGATGAGCCTCGCCTTGAAAAGCTGCTCGAGATGTTCCCCGCCTATTTTCACGAGCCGTTCTACAAAAGCTACGGCGAGGTTGATCTCCACAATCTATTTGGCATTGTTGGCCTCAGCGCCTTTAGCGAAGATCGCGCCTTTCTGACGAAGGCGACTCTGTACGAGAAGCCAGCGTCCGCCGTCAGCCAAACAGTTCGATCTGATCCCCTGCCTGAGGCGGCCGTTTGAACTGAGAGGTGTCGAGGGGCGCGCGATCGCCGCTGAGGCGGAAACGGCGTCTCGCGATGGCGAAACGACGTGCAATCAGATCGGCGATCGGGCCGTCGCCCCGCATGCGCTCCGACCACCGCGCGTCATAATCCGCACCTCGCCGCATCTGACGCACCAGGGACATGACCCGCGCCGCGCGGTCAGGAACCTTTTCGGCGAGCCATTCCTGAAACAGATCCTTGATCTCGAGAGGCAGGCGCAGGACGACATATCCGGCGCCGCTTGCGCCCGCTTCCGCGCCGCTTTGGAGCACCGACTCCAACTCATGATCATTGAGTCCCGGAATTACAGGGGCGAACATCACCGTGGTGGGGACACCCGCGTCTGTCGCAAGTCGCACCGCCTCCAGCCTTCTCGCCGGCGTAGCGGCCCGAGGCTCCATGGTCCGGGCCAGCGTCCGGTCGAGCGTGGTTATGGAAATCGCCAGCCGCGCCAATCCGGCCTTACCCATGGGACCCAGAATATCGAGGTCGCGAGCGACCAGCGAAGATTTGGTGATTATCGAAAACGGATGGTTGAAGCGGGCCAGAACCTCGAGCACATGCCGGGTGATCTTTAGCCTTCTCTCAGCGGGCTGGTAGGGGTCGGTGTTGCCCCCGATATGAATCGGGGCCGGGGTATAGCCCCGATGAAGAAGTTCACGTTCAAGCCGCTGTCCGGCGTCTGGCTTGAAGAAAAGACGGCTTTCGAAATCGATGCCCGGTGAGAGACCCATGAACGCGTGGGCGGGCCGGGCATAGCAGTAGATGCAGCCATGCTCGCATCCACGGTACGGATTGATCGAACGATCAAAGCCTATATCGGGACTATTATTGCGGGTGATGATCGTTCGCGCGGTCTCGGCGGTCAGCGTGGTTCGGAGCGGGCGCGGCGTGAGGTCATCGCCGTCCCACCCATCGTCGAAAGGCTCTCGCCGCTCGTTTTCGAAGCGTCCAGACGCATTGGACGCCGCACCTCGGCCACGCGGGTTGCGGGGAGTCGTCATCCATCATTCTTAGGGCAAAGAATGAGAACAAAGAAAGAACTTTTTGGAGTTGTTCAGCCTGGGCGGCCGGCGCGGTCGAGCCTCTCGGTCAGCGCCAGCAAGTCCTCCCAGCTCTTCGGCTTCGCGGCGGGCTGGCGCAGGAGGAACGATGGGTGGAGTGTGGGAAGGGCCGGAATAGTGAGAGCGCCGTCGGTTGCGCGCCATTCAAACCAGCGCCCGCGCAAGGCGAGGATGCCTTCTGGCCGCTTCAGGAGAGCACCGGTGGCGGACTTTCCCACAAGCAGCAGGAAGCGAGGATTTACCAGAGCAATGGCCCGTTCCAGGAAGGGGGCGCACGCGGCCTGCTCCTCAACCGTTGGGGCTCGGTTGCCTGGGGGCCGCCAGAAGACGGTATTGACGATGAACACGCGCCCGTCGAGGCCCGCGACAGAGAACATCCGATCCAGGAGACGGCCAGCGCGACCGACGAAAGGCTGGCCCTGCACGTCCTCCTCGGCTCCCGGGGCCTCCCCGATGACCATTACGGGGGCGTTGGGCGCACCCCTCGAGAACACGGCGCGACGCGCGCCGGAATGTTTCAGGTCGCACCCGTCGAAGGCCTCGATCGCCCGAGCGAGAGACTCCAAGTCCGTGGCCGAGTTCGCGGCGCGGATGGCGATGTCGGGATCCGGAGGCGGGCGTTTAGGGATCGGATCCGGCCGCGTCGGTGGAGAGGACGCGATGGCGGCCACGGCTGGTGGTACAATACGGGGCGCCGCGGCGACCGGCGGCGCCGTGCGATCCACCGTCCTGTCAGCATATAAGACATCGACGCCGGCGTCGGCCCAGAAGGCCAGAAGACTTTCCACCGCTCGCGGATCGGTCTGCATTGAGCGTCCAGCCTCTCCGCCAGCCGGCGCGGGCGAAGGTTTCTCCTTGACCGGCCCCGCGCCGCCTTCGATTAAGCCGTATAGTTCGGTCCCGAGCAAGCGGCCGGAACAAGGATCCCGCTATGGTCGAGGACGTTGAACGCGAGACCATGGACTATGATGTGGTCATCGTCGGGGCTGGCCCCGCGGGACTGTCCGCCGCAATTCGCCTCAAGCAACTCGCCGCCGCCGCGGGCGCCGAAGTTTCGGTGGCGGTCCTGGAAAAGGGATCGGAGGTCGGCGCCCATATCCTGTCCGGAGCGGTCATCGATCCCAAAGCCCTGAACGAGCTGATCCCGGATTGGAAAACACGCGGCGCGCCACTGGAGACAGCGGTGACCAAGGACCGCTTCCGGGCGTTGGGCGCCAAAGGCCATATTTCGATTCCCACATGGCCCATGCCGGCCTTCATGCATAACCACGGCGCCTACATCGCCTCGCTCGCCAATGTGTGTCGTTGGCTGGCGGGTGAAGCGGAAACACTCGGCGTAGAGATATACCCGGGGATGGCGGCTTCGGAGGTGGTGTGGGGTGATGACGGCGCTGTGAAAGGGGTGGTGGCCGGGGTCTTTGGCGTCGGCCGCGACGGTGAGCACAAGCCCGACTATCAACCCGGATTGGAGTTGCGCGCGAAATACACCTTTATCGCCGAAGGCGTTCGGGGCTCACTCGCCAAGCAGATCATCGCGCGGTTTGGCCTTGCCGAGGGCAAGGAGCCGCAAAAATTCGGGATTGGCCTGAAAGAGATCTGGCAGGTGACGCCAGAGCGTTTCGAGCCCGGCCTCGTGCAACATACCGTCGGCTGGCCACTGGATAGCCGAACGGGCGGGGGCTCGTTCATGTATCATTTCGGGGATCATTACGTGGCGCTCGGGCTCGTGGTGCACCTCAACTATAAGAATCCCTGGCTCTCGCCGTTCGATGAGTTCCAGCGGCTCAAGCATCATCCCGCGATCAAACGCAGCCTCGAAGGGGCGAAGCGGATCGCCTACGGCGCCCGGGCGATTACCGAAGGGGGATATCAGTCCGTGCCAAAGCTCAGTTTCCCGGGAGGCGTCCTGATCGGGTGCTCGGCGGGCTTTGTTAACCTCCCGCGAATCAAGGGCAGCCACAACGCCATGAAGACCGGCATGATGGCCGCTGAGGCGGCCTTCGCCGCCTTGGGAGAGAATCGTCAGAGCGACGCGCTCATAGCCTACGAACACGCCTATGAGGCATCCTGGGTCGCTAAGGAGCTATTCATTGTGCGGAACGCCAAGCCCCTGTGGTCGCGGTTCGGCACATGGCTCGGCAGCGTCATGATCATGGTTGACCTGCATATGACGAACCTGCTGGGCGGATTTTCGCTGTTCGGCACCCTCAAACACGGCAAGACAGACGCCGCCGCCACCGGTCTGGCGAAGGATTACAGCCCGATTGTCTATCCCAAACCGGATGGGGTCTTGAGCTTCGACAAGCTATCGAGTGTGTTTGTTTCAGCGACAAACCACGAAGAAGATCAACCGGCTCATCTCAGGCTTACCGACCCGGACGTGCCGATCGCGGTCAATCTCCCTCTCTATGGGGAGCCGGCGAGGCTTTACTGCCCGGCCGGCGTGTACGAGGTTCTTTACGACGAGGCTGGAGCCCATCCGCGATTTCAGATCAACGCCCAGAACTGCGTTCACTGCAAGACATGCGATATTAAAGATCCCTCACAGAATATCACCTGGACAACGCCCGAGGGCGGCGGCGGACCGAACTATCCGAACATGTGAGAGGTTGGTCGCAAGCCTGGCTCTGGCGGCCTCGTGGACCGCCGTCCGCCCAGGCTCCTTGCGGGGGCCACATTCGCGGGCGACAAGGGATCGGTGATGCCGAAATTACGCAATCTCTTCGTTTCCATGCCGCTTTTGGCGGTGGTCGCCTGCGCCAGCGCGCCTCCAGTGACGCCTCCCGCGGCCTCTGTCGCAGGAACCGCGCCGCCGACCGGATCGTCTCCTTATGGCCTGTTTCTCGCGGGTCAGGAGGCTGTCAACGATGGGCGGAGCGAAGACGCGGCGGGGTTCTTCGATCGTGCGGCCAGCGTTGTGCATGGCGGCGAAACCGGCGTCCTCACCCTGAAGGCGTTTACCGCCGCCCTTCTGGCGGGCGATATCTCAAAAGCCGCGTCCCTATCCCCAAACGATCCCGCTTCGCCGCCCTCGCTAAGACGATTGGGGGCGTTGGTTCGTGGCGTCGAAGCTCTTGCCGTGGGTGATAACAAGGCCGCCCGGGCCATCCTGATCAGTCCGGCCGCGGATCCTGGTCACGAGCTTGGCGCCGCCCTGCTGGCGCCCTGGGCGGCGGCGGCGGCGGGTGACGCGGAAGCCTCGATCGCTCGGCCTACGATTGCCGGAGACGCCATATCGCAGTTCTTCGCCGACCTCGACCAAGGCAAGTTATTTGAGCGGGCCAGACGGTTCGATGAGTCGGAAACCGCTTTTCGCGCTTTGATCGCCAAAGGCGACCCCGGTCGCCTCGCAAGCCTGAATCTCGGAGAGATGCTGGAGCGCAGAGGGCGGGCGCGGGAAGCGGTGGCGATCTATGATGAGGCCCTTCGAGCGTCGCCCAACAACGAAACACTACGACGCGCCCGGGATCGCGCCGCTTCGGGCGGCAAACGGCCCCCTATGGAGACTGTGCGCCAGGGCGCCGCCGAAGCCCTCATCGCGCCGGCGAGTGAAGTGCTGGCCGATCGGCAACCTCAGGTTGCTTTGGCCTATCTGCGGTTGGCCTTGCGCCTCGACCCTGAAAAAGACGAGGCGTGGCTTTTGGTCGGCGATATCCTCGCCACCGCAGGCGATGCCTCGGGCGCCCGGGCAGCCTTCCTGAATCCCAAGCCGGGATCGGCTCAGTATGTCACGGCTCGAGGAAAGCTGGCATGGATCGATCAGGCCGCTGGCGACAAGGAAGGCGCGCTGAAAATCGCCAGGGAGACCTTCAAGGCGGAGCCGCATGATCGGGACGCCGCCGTAACCCTCGCCGACCTCCTGCGAGCAGACAATCGTTTCGCTGAATCCGCACTCATTCTGACCGGGTTGATCCACAATGAGGGCGCGGCGGTGGATTGGCGGCTGCTGTACATGCGAGCCGTGGATTATTCGGAAGGCGATCGTTGGTCAGACGCGGAGCATGACCTCAAAGCCGCATTGACGCTGGCTCCAGACGAACCGGAATTGTTGAACTTTCTAGGCTATTCCTGGATCGACCGAGGCGAGAATTTGCCGGAGGCCCTGGCCATGGTCCAGAAAGCGGTCAGTCTGGACCCGAAATCCGGGGCGATGATCGATTCTTTGGGCTGGGGCTACTTCAAGCTTGGCCAGTTTGGCCCGGCCGTGGAGAAACTTGAGGCAGCGGTTGTGCTGGAGCCGGCGGATCCTGACGTCAACAATCATCTTGGCGACGCCTATTGGCGCGTGGGCCGCACCGTGGAGGCGCGGTTCCAGTGGCAGCGTGTCCTATCCTTGTCGCCGACTGACAAACTCAAGCGCGAGGTCGAGGAAAAGCTCAAGAGCGGCCTGACGCCCGATATATCGACCGCCGTGGTCGCCCATCAATAAAGGCGCCGGGCATGGTTCTGGAACGCTTCGCGCCGGCGAAGGTCAATCTCTTCCTGCATGTCGGGGCGCCGGCCGCGGATGGCTATCACCCTCTATGCAGTCTGATGGTTTTCGCCGACGTGGGCGACCGGGTTCGCCTCCTGCCGGGAGAGGCGCCGGGCCTGCACCTGGAGGGGCCCTTTGCGGGGGCGCTGGCCTTGTCCGGGGGCGCCGGCGCGGACAACCTCATCCTCCGCGCTCGAGACCTTTTCCTGCAAACATTCGGCCCCGCCCCGGCGCGCTTTCGTCTGATCCTTGAAAAAAATCTTCCTATCGCCTCTGGAGTGGGAGGCGGCTCGGCGGACGCCGCGGCGACGCTTGCCCTCTTGGCGGCTTACTATGACCTTCCGGCGGAGGCGATCAGCGATCTTCGAAACCTGGCCACACAGCTCGGCGCGGACGTGCCAGCGTGCCTGGTGGGCGAGACGGTTATCGCCGAAGGTCGAGGCGACGTGCTCTCCGAAGCGGTGGCTTTCCCGGCTGTGCACGCCGTTCTGGTCAACCCCGGTCTTCCGGCCGAGACGGCGCGCGTGTACGCCGCCTTCGACCAACATGGGTTTACAGGCGATTTGACCCGGCCCACCGCACCCCGGAGGCCGAAAAACGGGGCTGAAATGGCCGCGTTCCTTCGGAGCCAGAGGAACGATCTCGAAGGCCCCGCGCTCACGGTTCAACCGGCCATCAAGGGGGTTCTGGATGAACTCAATGGCTCGCCTGAAACGCTCCTGGCCCGCATGTCGGGCTCCGGGGCGACCTGCTTCGCCATTTGCGAAACCTCTGTCTCCGCGCGCGTCCTGGCAAAGAGCGTAAAAGCCGCCCATCCGGCCTGGTGGGTTCGCGTCTGCCGTCTGGGCGCGTCGAAGCGAGGCTAGCGAGCCTCGCTTCGACCGGATGATCAGTCGTGCACGGCCTCACCGTGGAGGCTGATGTCCAACCCGTCTTCTTCCTGCTCAGCCGTCACGCGCAACCCGGTGGTGAATTTGCAGACCATCAGGATCAGCCATGTGCCGACCGCCGTCCAGGCGATGGTGCAGAGGCAACTTTCAAGCTGGGTCAGAACGCCGTGGCCCTTGGGAAGGGTGGCGATCGCGCCGCTGGCGAACACCCCGGTGAGGATCGCGCCGATGAAGCCGCCCACGCCGTGCACGCCGAACGCGTCCAGGCTGTCGTCATACTTCAGCGCCGTCTTCAGGAAGACGGCGGAGAGGTAGCAGCCCGCGCCGGCCGCGAGGCCAATCCAGAGCGCTCCGGTCGGTTCAACCCAGCCCGACGCCGGCGTAACCGCCACCAGGCCCGCCACCGCGCCGGACGCCATGCCAAGCATGGTGGGCTTCTTGCGGTGCGTCCATTCAACAGCCATCCAGGCCATCGCCGCCGCCGCGGTCGCCACCTGGGTGTTGGTCATGGCCACGCCAGCGAGAGAATTGGCCGCCACCGACGAGCCGGCGTTGAAGCCGAACCACCCTACCCACAATAGGCTGGCGCCAATCATCGTATAGACCAGATTATTCGGCGCCATGTTCACGCTGCCGTAACCGCGACGCTTTCCAAGAACCAGCGCACAGACCAGCCCCGCCACGCCGGCGTTGATGTGCACAACCGTTCCGCCCGCGAAATCCATGACCCCTAAGGAGCCGAGAAACCCGCCGCCCCAAACCCAATGCGCGATGGGTCCATAGACAAAGATCGACCAAAGGACCGTAAAGAGAAGCAGGGCCGAGAATTTGAAACGCTCTGCGAACGCGCCGCAGATCAGCGCTGGCGTAATAATCGCGAAGGTCATCTGGAACATCATGTAAACGTATTCGGGGACGCCATAGGCCGTCCCGGCGATGGTGTAGGGCTTATCCACCGCGAGGTTCTTCAGCATCACATTGCCAAGCCCGCCCCACCACTGATTCCACCACGCGTCCTTGAGTGTCCCGAACGCGATGGAGTAGCTGGCGATGAACCACACGAGCGTCACCACACAGGTCATGGCGAAGGACTGGGCGACCGTGGCGATCACGTTCTTCTTGCGAACCATGCCTCCGTAAAACAAGGCCAGCCCGGGGATCGTCATCATCAGAACGAGGGCCGTGGACGTGAGCATCCAGGCCGTGTCGCCGCTGTTGAGCACGAAGGTCGTCGCTGTCGAAAC
>Ga0116230_10008051_pt1 | contig 10419 bp, 12 predicted proteins | sample S1TSphfallax_3_FD_88678 | JGI IMG/M metagenome (GOLD analysis project Ga0116230, IMG submission 88678) | Host-associated microbial communities from peat moss isolated from Minnesota, USA - S1T2_Fd - Sphagnum fallax MG | ecosystem: Host-associated > Plants > Peat moss > Unclassified | place...
CGCACCGAACAAACCGACATCGACGCCTTCGTGGACGAAATCCTGCGTCGAACACCCAAGTCGTGAAAATTTGCGCCGACAAATCAGCTGCCGTGCAAGAGCGCGTCACATGGCCAGCAGATCGATTGCTCAACGGCGCCAGCCGCCACCGCCGATGAAAAAGCTGCCATACACGGGTGGGGCCACCACGGCCGGCGCGTAATATCCGCCGCCGTAACCATAACCATAACTGGACGGATAAACCACGCAGCCGGCCAGCGACAGGCCGGCGAACACCAATACGGCGGCGGCGCCCAAACGTTTCGGAAATTTCATTGCCGTGACACGCATGACGTCATCTCCTTGAACACCAGTGAGTAGATTTACCCAGAACCCCAACGTTGCAATCATTCGCGGCAATTTTGCGGCGGCGGTGCCATCGTTTTGTAAAACTGTGTGTCGCGTACGGCCGCGTAACATGCCGCGACAATCCGCCAAAATTTCGCCACCGTAAGGACGCAGGCAGCGCCACAATTGCGCCCTATATCCGTAACAAGCCTACCGCCGACAACCAGGAGTCACGACAATGTTCAAACCAACGCTCAGCTTCCGAAGCCTGCTCGCGGTCACCACCACCTTCGGGCTGATCGCCCCGGTGCTACCCGCGAATGCCCAGGACGACACCGCCGCCGCGCCGCCTGCCCGCGTCGGCGAAATCGCGGCCGTCAACGGCACCGTCAACTTCAACGGCGCCGGCTCGAACGGCCAGTGGATCGCCGCCTCGCCCAATTACCCGCTGACCACCGGCGACTCGGTGTTTACCCAGCCCGGCGGCCAGGCCACGCTGGCGCTGGATGCCAGCCGGATCACCCTGGCGGGCAATACCGAGCTACAGGTGACCTCGCTCGATAATAATACGCTGGCCGCGACCGCCAGCCAGGGCGAGACGTTCCTCGCCATCAATTATCTGCAATCCGGCCAGAGTTTCGCGATCACGACGCCGCGCGGCACGGTGACGATCAGCCAGAACGGCAATTATGACATTGTCGCCGGCGACCAGAACGACCCGACGGTGGTGACCGTGCTGGCCGGCGCCGCGACGGTGACCGATCCGGGCGCGACCGTGCAGGTGCAAGCCGGCCAGGACGCCGTGTTGAGCGGCACGGACCAGACCACGGCGCAGCTCGGCACCGCGGAGGATGACTCCTTCGTCACCGCCATGCTGGCGGAACAGGCGCCGCCCCCGCCCGCCTACGCGCCGCCGGTCGTGCAGCAGATGACCGGTGTGTCGGAACTCGGCAATTACGGAACCTGGAACCAGGACCCGAGCTACGGCGCGGTCTGGTATCCGCAGGTTGCCGCCGGCTGGGCGCCGTATCATGTCGGGCATTGGGCCTATGTGGCGCCCTGGGGCTATACCTGGGTGGATAGCGAACCCTGGGGTTTCGCGCCGTTCCATTACGGCCGCTGGATCGATAACGGTGACCGCTGGGGCTGGGTACCGGCGCCCGCTTACGCGGAAGGCGGCCCGGTCTACCAGCCGGTCTACGCGCCGGCGCTGGTCAGCTTCTTCGGCGTCGGCGCCGGCGTGGGGCTCAGCCTCAGTGTCGGCGGCGGCGGTTACGGCGGCGGCGGAGTCGGCTGGGTGCCACTTGGTCCGAACGAACCGTACTACCCGCCTTATCACGTGCGGCCGGACTATTTCCGCCAGGTCAACAACTACAGCGTGCGGAATATCCAGAACATCAACTATAACATCCATAACACCACGATCAATAATTACGGCAATTACGTGAACCGCCGCGCGGCGGTGTATGTGCCGGCGGACGCGATGAGCCGCGGCGAGCCGGTGCGCGGCTACGCCCATCCGGTCGCCGAAGCGGATTTTGCCAAGGCCCGCCCGATCGGTTTCGAGACCGCGCCCGGCGCGCATGGTGACGCATTGCCGCCGCCCGCGATCGTGCACCGCGCGGTCGAGGCGCCGCATCTGGACGAGTTCGCGCAGCGGCGCAGCTTGCCGCCGGCGGTACTGAGCCACGAGCCGGCGCCGGCGATCCACCCCGGCGAGGCCTATGCCGGCCCGCGGCCGGGAGCACCGCGTCCCGGCGTGCCCGGCGCGCCGGCGGACGTGCATCCGGCGATGAACGTGCCCGAGCGCCCGAACTTCGCGACCAATCCTGGCTACCATCCGCCGCCGCCGCCGCCGATGGCGGGTGGACATATGCCGGCGCCCAACCAGATGCGTCCGGCGGCGCCCGGCGAGATGGCACATCCCGGCGAACCGCAGACTTACCATCCGGAAGGCATGGCCCACCCGCCCGCACCCCCGGCCTACCACCCGGAGGAAAACCATCCGGTGGGCGCGCCACCGGCCTTTCATCCGGAACAGCCGGCCTACCATCCGGCCGCGCCCGCCTATCATCCGGAGCAGCCCGCCTACCATCCGGCCGCGCCCGCCTATCATCCGGAGCAGCCGGCCTATCATCCGGCCGCCCCTGCCTATCATCCGGAGCAGCCGGCCTACCATCCGGCCGCCCCTGCCTATCATCCGGAGCAGCCGGCCTACCATCCGGCCGCCCCCGCCTTTCATCCGGAAGCGCCGCATCCTGAAGCGCCACGTCCCGAGGCGCCGCGCCCCGAGGCACCGCATCCCGCGCCCCCGCCCCATCCGGACGACCAGAAGAAGCCCGGCTAACACCGTCTTCGTGTTCCGCATCCGCCCATGCTAAATCGGGCGGATGCGCGAACCGACGGACCCACGGCAAATCAGACGCCGCCAGCGCCGCTGGCGGCGTTGGCTTGTCGATTTGTCGCTCCTGCCGCCGGCCCTGCTCTACGTCATCGTCGAGAACGTGTTCTGGGCCGGCGCCAAAACCGCGCTTCGCCAAGCCGCCCGCTGGCAAGCCGTCGATGCCCTGCAGCACCGGCTGGAAAAACTGCCAGCCGCCGCCGTGCTGCCGCTGTTCCTCATCCCCGAGCTGTTCAGCCATATCGGCGGCTTCTGGGCGACCGATCTGATCGTCCACCGCAAATGGGTCGCCGCCATGCTGGCCGGCCTGTTGGTGAAAGGCACCGCGACGCTGATGGAGGTGTGGATCTACCAAAGCTGCGCGCCGGCGCTGCTGTCGGTGAAATGGTTTGCCTGGTTCCACGGTAAGGTCTTGCTCGGGCGGGAGTGGGTGCGGGACCGCATGCGGCCGGCGCGCGATTTTGCCCGCGCGCTCGTCGCCAGCGGCCGCTCAAGTCTGGCGCGGCGGTTCCGCCGGCTGCGCGCCATGCTCGCCCACCGCCTCGGCGTTTCCGGCAAATGAGCGCCCGCGCCCATCTCGCCGCGGTGGACCCGATCCTCGGCGCCCTGATCAAAAAAGTCGGGCCGCTGAAACTGCCGCCACCGACCTACCAGGAACCATACCCCGCCCTGCTCTCCGCGGTCGCCCACCAGCAACTGCACGCGAAAGCCGCCGAAGCCATCCTCGGCCGCCTCAAGAACCTCTTCGGCGGCGACCTGCCCGCTCCGGAGGCCCTGCTGGCGCTGCCCGAAGACGCGTTTCGCGGCTGCGGCTTCTCCGCCTCGAAAACCGCCGCGCTTCGCGACATCGCGGCAAAGGCCGCGGACGGTATCATCCCGACCCGGGCGGCGGCCCGCCGCCTCTCCGACGACGCGCTGATCAAGCGCCTCGTCACCATCCGCGGTGTCGGCCAATGGACGGTCGAAATGCTGCTGATTTTCACCCTGCGCCGCCCGGACGTTTTCCCGGTCGACGATTTCGGCGTCCGCGAAGGCTACCGCATCATCCACGCCCTGAACGTCCAGCCCAAACCCAAACCCTTCGCCGAAATCGGCGCCGCCTACGCGCCTTACCGTTCCACCGCGGCCCTATACCTCTGGCGCGCCGCCGATCTCGCGAAGCCGGCGCCCAAGGAAAGCAAGCCAGCCTCCAAGCGCCGATAAAACCTCATGGTGAGAGCAACAAAATCACCTTGCGGCCCGGCGGTCATGGCGTGAAGGGTATGAATGGTTTGTCGCGGCGCGCGCCGATACCCGACAATAACGTTTCGGTCTCAGGAGGACTCGCCATGCCGCATCGCCGCGCCGCCTTGGTCACAGGGAGCAGCCGGGGAATCGGCAAGGCCGTCGCGCTGGCGCTGGCCAGTGACCATAACATCCTGCTGAATTACCGAGCGCGGCGCGAGGAAGCCGAAGCGGCGGCGGATCTGTTTCGCAACGCCGGCGCCGAGGTTCTGCTCGAACAAGCCGACATTACCGACCCGCAGTCGCTGTCGCGCCTGGCAGATGCCGGGCTGGAAAAATTTGGCCGGATCGATACGCTGGTCACGAATGCCGCGACCGGTCTGCACTGGCCGATCAGCGTCTCCGGCTGGCAACAGGTTCAGGATTCCGTGCAGGTCATCGCCGGCAGCTTTGCCACGCTGGTGTCCCGGCTCAGCCCGGCGATGACCGAAGGCGGCCGGATTGTCGCCATCAGCGGGCTGGACCGGGTGTTCGCGGTATCGGATCACGGGCTGATCGGCGCGGGCAAGGCGGCGGTTGAGTCGATGGTCCGGAATTTGGCGACGGAGCTCGGTCCGCGCGGCATTACCGTGAACGCGGTGGTGCCCGGCGCCTGCCGCACCGAATCGCTGGAGCGCGCGCTGGAGCGCAAACCGGGATCCGAACAGCCGCTGATCGATTGCATTCCGCTCGGCCGCATGGCGGTGCCGGAGGATGTGGCGGGGGTGGTGGCGTTCCTCTGCTCGCAGGCCGCCGCCTACGTCACTGGCACCTCAATCCTGGTTGACGGCGGATTCAGCGCCGGCACCTTCTGGACGGCGCGGCAGCGCGCCTCGATGGCGAAAGGCGGCTGGTCGGATCGCCCGCTGGGGCAATAGGGTGCGAGCGCTTCAGGCGCCGTTAATTCCCGCGCTCGGCCACCGCGAAATATGACAGCGCGGCCAGCGGCAGAGCGGCGCCGAGGGCGCAGATGGCGGGCCAGCCAAAATGGGCAAGGATCGGGCTGGTGAGGGCGGAGCCGGCGGCGCCGCCGAGGAAGAAGGTGGCCATGAACACGCCGTTGAGGCGCGAGCGCAGCTCCGGCGCCAGACTGTAAATGGCGCGCTGGCTGAATACCAGGTTGGCCTGCACGCCGGCATCCAGCAGCACGCCCGCGGCGGCCAGGATGACGACGGATTGGATGTGGCCGCCGAACCAGGCGAGCGGGAACGCGGCGGCGACGGCCAGAAGCGCCAAGATGGTGCCGATCCGGCCATGCTCGCGGTCCGCGAGCCGCCCGGCGACCGGCGCCATCAACGCGCCGGCGGCGCCCACCAGAGCGAAGATGGCAATGCCGCGCTGGGTATAGTGCATCTGGCGCGCCAGCAGCAGCGGCGCCGCGGTCCAGAACAAGGTGAAGCAGGCGAACGCGGCGGACTGGTATAGCGCGCGGCGGCGGAGCACCGGCGTATTGAACGGCAGCGCCACCAGCGAGGCGAGCAGCGCGAAATAGCGCTCCGTCGTGCGCGGCTGGCGGCGCGGCAGCGTGAATCGCAAGGTGATGGCGACCACCGCCATCACCCCGGCCGAGAGATAGAATACCGTGCGCCAGGAGAAAAAATCCGTGATCATGCTGGCCACTGGCCGGGCCAGCAGAATGCCGACCAGCAGACCGCTCATGACATTGCCGACCACGCGGCCGCGGCGATGATCCGGCGCCAGATGGGCCGCGAGCGGCACCAGCATCTGCACCGCGACGGTGGTGAGGCCGATCAGCAGCGACGCCGCCAGCATCACGCCGCCGCCATGGGCAAGGCCAGCCAGCAGCAATGCCGGGATCGAACAGGCGATCGTGCAGACCACCAGCCGGCGGTTCTCCACCAGATCGCCGAGCGGCACCAGGACCAGCAGGCCGATCGCATAACCGATCTGGGTCAGGCTGACGATCAGGCTGGCGCTATGGGGACCAAGCCCGACCGCCGGGCCGATGATGCCGATCAGCGGTTGCGCGTAATAGATATTCGCAACGATCACGCCGCAGGCGGTGGCCAGCAGCAGCACCATCCAGGAAGAGGGCCCGGCCTGCACCGCGGTCATGTGTTGCGACTCCGCCTCGCGCGCTAAAAACATCTCGTTCATCGACCCGTCTAACCGTCTCTGTCACATTGCAATGCAGCAAATGGTGCGGCCCGCGCCATCACCAACACAGGAATTTGCATGGATCCGTTGCACGCCATTCTGTTCGCCATTCTGCAGGGTGCGACCGAGTTGTTTCCGGTGTCCAGTCTGGGCCATGCGGTGGTGGTGCCGGCGCTGCTGCATTGGCGGATTGATCAGGCCAGCCCGGCGTTCTTGCCGTTTCTGGTGATGCTGCATCTCGGCACCGCGGCGGGCATGCTGATATTCTTTTTCGCCGACTGGCTGGCGCTGCTGAACGGGCTGCTCGGCCGCGGCTACGCCGCGGAGGTCGCGGTGGCGCGCAAGCAATTGCTCCGGCTGGTGCTGGCGACGGTACCGGCGGTTCTGGTCGGCGTGATCGTGGCCAGACCGGTCGCGCATCTGTTCGCCAGCCCGAAGATCGCCTGCCTGTTTCTGATCGCCAATGCCGGACTGCTGCTGGCCGGCGAGCGGTTGCGCAAGCGCGGTGTCAAGCGCGCCGACACGCTTTCCTACGGGGACGCGGTGATCATCGGCCTGTTCCAGTGCCTCGCGTTTCTGCCGGGCATTTCCCGCTCAGGCGCCGCGATCGTCGGCGGCCTGCGGCGCGGGGTGCCGCATGAGGAGGCGGCGCGGTTTTCCTTCCTGATGGGCACGCCCGTGATCCTCGCGGCCGGCGTGGCGGAGGTGCCGAAACTGCTGCACGGCCATGAGCTGCACGCGCTGTTCGGCGTCGCGCTGCTTGCCGCGGTGGTCGCGGGCATCGTGGCGTTCGCCAGCACGGCGTTCCTGATGCGCTATTTCCGCGGTCACGATTCCCAGGGAGATCAGGGGTCGCTGGTTCCTTTCGCCTGGTACTGCGCCATATTTGGCGCCGGGTCGTTTCTGCTGCTGTTGATAGGGCTATGATGAAGAAATTCTGGCTGATCCTATGTTGCCTGCTGCCGCTGGCGGCGCAGGCCTACGTCAATCTGGCGGAGGCGCCGATCAGCCGGATGGATCTGCCCTGGTGGCGGTTGCGGTTCGAGCAAAGCCTAGCTTCCGCGAAAAATGACCCGAACGCCAGAATCGTCTGGCTGGGCGATTCGATCACCCAGTTCTGGCAGCGCGAGGGCACGCTGGGCTACGACAACATCCTGCCGGTCTGGATGCATTACTACGCGCCCTATGACGCGCTGGATTTCGGCTTTGTCGGCGATACCACGGCGAATCTGATCTGGCGGCTGGATCACGGCCAGGTGGCCGGGTTGCACCCGAAACTGGCGATCATCCTGATCGGCGCGAACAATCTGGGCAAGGTGCATTGGGACGCGGCGCTGAGCGTGCCCGGGATCGAGGCGGCGGTGGCCAAGACGCATGAATATCTGCCGGGCGCGCATATTCTGTTGCTCGGCGTGCTACCGTCGATCCGCTCGCCTTGGGTGGACCAGCAGACGGTGGCGATCAACGCCGCGCTGCAAGCGCGCTACACCGCCGATCCGGTGGTGACGTTTGTGAATGTCGGCCCGGTGCTGATGCATGACGGCCGGGTGGATCCCAGCCTGTATGTGGACCCCCGCGAGGTCCCGCCCCGTCCGGCGCTGCATCCGGACGCGGCGGGGATGGCGAAGATCGCCGCGTTCATCCAGCCGGAGGTACAGCGCTACGCGCAGTAGGTTTTCGCGCGGCCTCGATGAAGCGCTTGATGAGTTGGGGCGATTTTTGGCCTGGGGCGGTCTCGACGCCGGACGACACGTCCATGGCCGGCGCGCCCGTCAGAGCCAAAGCGCCGGCCACGTTGTCCGGCGTCAGCCCGCCGGCGAGCAGCCAAAAACCGGGCGCCCGCCACCCTTTCAGAACAGCGAAATCAATCGCGGTGGCGTTGCCGCCCGGCCGCGTCGCCCCCGGCGGGGGTTTCGACTCGATGACAAAGCCGTCCAGCCCCTCGGCGTCCACCGGTAGGTCAGACGGCACTGAAATCCCGACCGCGCGCCAGACCGGCATTCGAAACATCGCCTTGATGGACGCCGCCCGCTCGGCATCGGCGTAAATCTGCAAAATATCCAGCCTGACGGCCGCCAATGTCGCGCGAATGTCTTCGTCAGTTGGATCGACGAACAACCCCACCAGCCGCGGCCCGCCTTCTGCCCGCGCCGAAAGCGCCGCCGCCCGTTCCGGCGTGACGAATCGCGGCGATGGTGGAAAAAAGTTGAACCCCAAAAATTCCGCGCCGGTTTCCACGACGGCATCGAACGCCGCCCCGTCGTTAATCCCGCAGATTTTGACCTGCGTCATGGCCTAGTTGCCAGCTGCAAATCCATTACGTCACGCAATCGAAGCCGCGATCGCCGCTGCCGCGCCGGCCGGATCGGGGCGCGAAAAAATCGGCCGGCCGACCACGATGTAGTCCGCGCCGGCGGCAACCGCCTGTTCCGGGGTCATCACCCGCGCCTGGTCGCCGGCGGCGCTGCCAGCGGGGCGGATGCCCGGCACCACCAGCAAGGGCGCCGGCCCGAACGCGTCGCGCAGGACCGAAATTTCATGCGCCGAGCAGACCAGCCCATCCGCGCCCGCCGCCAAAGCCAGCCGGCCCAGCCGCAGCGCCTGCTGGGCGGTGCCGCCGGCAACGCCGGTTTCCGACAACCCCGTCGCGTCCAGGCTGGTCAGCACCGTGACGGCCAGAATTTTGGGCCGTTCGCCGGGTCCTGACCGCGCCGCCTCCGCCGCCGCGGCCACCATCACCGCGCCCCCGGCGGCATGCACCGTGAGCATCGCCGGGTTCAGCGGCAGCAGCGCGCGCACCGCGCCGGCCACCGTGTTCGGGATGTCATGCAGCTTCAAATCCAAAAACACCGGCATCGCCCCGGCCAGTTTGACGCCGGCCGGGCCATTGGCCAGGACGAATTCCAGCCCGAACTTGACCAGCCCGCAATGCGGCGCCACCGCTTCCACCATCGCCCTCGCGCGTGACGCATCAGCGGTGTCGATCGCGGCGATCAGCCGCTTGGTCATGGCGGCGGCAGAGCGGCGGTCGCCGGCGCGGCGGCCGGCACCGCCGCCAGCCTCGCCTCCAGCTCCGCCGCGCGCTTTTCCGCCCGTTTCGCCCGCCGTCCGGCGCCCAGCCGGCGCGGCAAATGGAACAGCAAACCGGCGAAGAATCCGATCGCCAGCACCGCCAGCACCACCGCCCCAAGCGGCAGGGCCAGCACGAAACCGAACGGCCAGAAACCCAGCCCGACCGGGTCGCGGTTCGACAACAGAAAAATCACCAGGACCAGGACAACGAGAAACCCGAAAATGGCGCGAATGAAACTCAGCTTTTCGATCCCCCGTTGCGCTTCTGTCCGGCCGCTGAAATGGGCTTGTTGATCCGCTCGCGCAACTCCTTGCCGGCCTTGAAGAACGGCACGGATTTCTGGGCGACGTCCACGGTCTCGCCGGTGCGCGGGTTGCGGCCGGCTCGGGCATTGCGGTGCTTGACCGTGAACGCGCCGAAGCCGCGCAACTCCACACGCTCGCCGCGGGCCAGGGCATCCGTCATTTCATCGAACAAGGCCGCCACGATGCGCTCGACATCGGCAATCGTCAGATGCGGGTTATCTTCCGCCAAACCGGCGATCAGTTCCGAACGTGTCATTTAATCTCTCCCAGCACGCAACGATGCCAGGACGACACAACCCGGTCAATAAGCAATTGTGTTGAAAGGGTTTTAACGCAGCTAACAGTCGTCAGTTACCAGTCCTGGACGGAAGAACAGCCGCCTGACAACACCCAGCAGTCCTTCCGACCACCAACCGCTGAAAACCGACGACGGTTTACTCGTCGGTCTGCTGGTTGCGCCGCCGGATCGCGGCACCCAGGATGTCGCCCAAAGACGCGCCGGAGTCGGAGGAGCCGAACTCCGCCACCGCGGACTTGTCCTCGTCGATTTCCTTGCCCTTGATGGTCAGCTGCAGCTTGCGGGCCGCACGGTCCACCGCGGTGATCTTGGCGTCCACCGTGTCGCCCACCGCAAACCGCTCCGAGCGCTGGTCCGCCTTGTCGCGGGCGAGTTCGGCGCGGCGGATGAAGCCGGTCAGCACCTCGTCCACCTTCACCTCGATGCCGTTGGCCTGCACCGCGGTCACCGTGCAGGTGACGATCTGGCCCTTATGGACCTTGTCCAGCACGCCGGCGGCCGGATCGACCTCCAGCTGTTTCACGCCTAGCGAAATCCGCTCTTTCTCGACGTCGATGTCCAGCACCTTGGCCTTCACCACGTCGCCCTTATTGTACTTGGTGATCGCCTGCTCGCCGCTATCATCCCAAGACAG
>Ga0116230_10008052_pt1 | contig 10418 bp, 10 predicted proteins | sample S1TSphfallax_3_FD_88678 | JGI IMG/M metagenome (GOLD analysis project Ga0116230, IMG submission 88678) | Host-associated microbial communities from peat moss isolated from Minnesota, USA - S1T2_Fd - Sphagnum fallax MG | ecosystem: Host-associated > Plants > Peat moss > Unclassified | place...
ATAATTCATATGATTTCCATCCAACCAAAAGCAAGATGCTTTGTTGCTGAAGTTGTTGGTGGCCAAGCCTGACAATGCCTTCTCCTAAGATGTTTGCTCTCTCTCTCTCTCCCTTGGAAACCTGACATTGTTTCTATGAGCAGAAAGTAGTTGCAACAGATTGTGTGCAGATGGAATAATCCATCCTCTCAACATGACTATTACAATCTTCTTATTATTCCCCATGTCTATTGATCAAGTAGGGTAATACCCAACCAACAGGGCATTCCAGAACTACGTGCATCTCAGCTCCACCTTGGGTGGGCACTTATTTTGGGAATGCCCTGCTCCCTGCCCTTTAACCAACAGAAAACATAGGCAGAAAAAACTTTTTTAAAAAATTCCCCCCTAATACCTAGTGGATAACAAACTGAAAAGAAACAAAATACCCACAAGACCAGAAATTCCCTTTTCCAAAATGCCCCACCATTGGTAGAGGAAAAATTATGCTTGATAATTTGCCTTCCAGATACACTAGAAATTTTGTGCTGGTGCTTTATGTTTGTTGGATGGCATCAGTGGAGAACTTGCAAATTGTGTACCTTTAAACAACCCTGACAATAATGTTGATGCAATTCTCCATCAATTTGCAAACTTGACCAACCAGTACCGAAATAAAGCCTGCACTCCAACAGAGTATGGTTTTTCTTACAGCAAAAAGGCAATGGCCCATAATGCCTGTGAGGTAAACTTTGTGGTTTCATCCATTACAATCGTGGGATCCTTTTGCAATTGGGACTTTCTGACTAAGATTTTAGTTCGGGGGCAAGTTGTTGTGTCAATATTTCATTGTTTGGACAGGTTTTTGAAATTGTTGCTGCTTAATGCTAAAGACAACTTCTTGGGATACTGGATAAGGTTGCTACATCAGAAAATGGAAATAAAGAAAACATTGACTACAATTAGGGTTTTCTTTCCCTTTTTTCGATATAAAAAATTTGTTAATTTTTTCCAAAAATATCAAAACTAGTTGAATTTAGACCACAAAAATACATTTATCCCAAATTTTCCTAATTTCTTTTGTCACAAAAAGGACAATAAATTTCAACCAATTTTACATTGATTAGAATGTAAAGTATGTGGCTTTTACAATGGCACATATTGTAGTAATGTCCAACTCAAGAGAAACTCTAACATTTGTGTAACATGTGATGTTGAATTTGACATTAGTGCTGCATATTTTACATTGTAATGGATGAAAACACAATTTTTACATCACATGATCTAATATACAATAGAGCTTGAAACTCATGAAAGAGTCCAAGTCTTGAAGCCTCAGTTGCTCAGAAGGTGGGTGTATCTGAAGGGATTATGTGACCCAGCACCCACCAAATTCACTTTCCTTTGGAAACCTGGTATGACTCAGTAGGAAATGAATCACAACTAAGTTAACAAGGTGCAACCTTAAACCAAGGTGGAATTGTGGTGACTTAGGACCAATTTTGGTTACTTCTGGTCTTTCGATTGGGTCTGGGTTTGGTTCAAAGAACCAAGCTTGACAATTCTACATGAGTCAATACCCATCACGAAACCTGACTCAGGACCCTATCTCAAGAGTTGGACCCAGACTCAACCTGAGGAAAACCAGGGTTGAGTGCACCCAAGGCTGGAGGTTTTAGACCCTTTGCAACACACTTGCAGCTCTCCAAATGGAATGCTACTGTCCATGCAGCAAGAAACAACGCCTTATGTCAATGGCTTTCCATTAGGCTGCTGTATCACTATGCACACTGTGCGTAGTTGTGATGTCAGCAGCCATATGAAAGAGACTATTCTCCTGTGAGGGCATCTTTCCATTAAGTAGCTGCATCTCCAACTTTGGAAGGTCCAGTTGCTTTCCATTGGAATGAAATTCGGAAGTTGAAGGTGCAGCTAAGGGTGCAGCTCACTGGTCTTGTGAAACCAAAATGCAAAGCTGGAACATCAAAACCATGCTGGTGGGTGTCAGTTTACTCTGACCCTCCCAGAGTGAACCCACAGCCACCAGAGCAAACCATCCATTGGAAGCCCGTTATGACTCAATTGCAGATGAATCCAACTGAGTTGATGTCAGGTTTAACCTTGATATCCTATAGTGTAAAAGCCGGGTTATGTAGGTAGGTAGGGTAATATGTAGCTTCTAAGTAAGTAGATGGATGTAAATTATTAGTATATAGGTGAGGGCTACTGGGTTGTTAGTAGGTAGTAAGTGGTAACAGCAGAAACTAACCTAAGTTTCATGGTTAGCCAGGGAACTGGAATCTGATGGAAAAGTGTTTCCTGTCCATCCATCATCCATCCCTTATGGTATGCTGGTGGGTATTAGTTCACCCTGACCAAAACTCCCATAATGAAGATGCAGTGCAGCCTTGTGAGGATTGGAGTCCAGTCCTCCAGCTCTATGGTTATAACAAGCTCATAGAAATGCAGGAGAGAGACAGTGAATTTTTTTGCATGAAATGCTGCATTTATTGGACCTGAAAAAATATTATTTTGACCTATAAATAAATAAATCAATGAAAAAAGAAAAAGTTTCAAATTTCCATATTTTAATAATGGGTTCCAATAGGTAGTCAAGAATATAGAAACTAAAATTATTAATACTTAAAGCTTTCATATCTTATTTTTTACAAAATTTTGTTAAAATGATCAGCACTTTGGTTAGGTCATAAATTTGTGAAGAAAACACTGGAGAGGGGAAATTGAGGACAGAGATCATTGTTGTAAGACAATCAGGTATGATGGACATAAAATGAAGAAGAAACTTATAATGAAGAAAAAGGGAGGAATCTCATGATCAAAGTGTCATGAAAGTATCCATCTGAATATTGACTCTTGATCAATATCTGATTGATGTGATCATCATGTGGTGATTCCTCAGCACTATCGAAACTAACAAAATCACACACATCAAAACTTGAGATAATTTTCTCAAACACAAAAATGCTAGAACCTTGTTCACAATGAATTGAAATCAAACAACAAATAAACCCATACCAAAAAAAAGTAATGATTTGTAGTAAATACCTAACAACCAGTAGTACAACACGACCCTCGACCAGCCAATTCATTGGATTACAGAAGCAACCATTCATTGGAAGTGCATTATGAGTCAAGTCTGGATGGACCCTAACTAAATTAATGCTGGTTTTCACCTTTGTAACATATTTTATTAAAAAATGTTTTGTATAGGTAGTTAATAGGGCAATAAGTGGTTACTATGTAAGTATATGCATCTAATTGTCTTATACCTAAATTAGGACTAATGCATGCTAATAAGTAGGCTGGTAAAATAGTAACAAAGCTAACCATCTTGATTAGCTTTGGTTAGCCCTGGAACTAGAACTCAATGGAAAATTGTTTCATTTGTCATATGTTAGTAATTGATGGCCAACACTATCAAAACTAACAAAATGACACACATGAAAACATGCACATGTAGTAAAGTTTTTTTTGGTTACATTTTATGTTTTTTAACTTGAATTCCTTCAGCAAATGTGTATACATTTTGTAATGCAAAAGACAAGATCTCAAAATCACACCTTGGAAATAAACTAGTGTGAGGTGGGTATCAAAATTTTCTTCAAGCCCTTGTTGGATATCAACCCAAATATACATATGTAAAACCAATGGATGTCAAATTCCCAAAGACCCATCCTTATTTTATACTCTAGATAAGTATTGTGCAAGTACCCATCCTTGCCTCATACCTGGCCCTTTTCATTTTTCAAAAACAAGAAACCGTATTTGACCTTGGGAGTAAAATGATGGGAGGGTATTTGGCAAAAACCTAAATACCTCATGAAGAGTATACTCCAGAATGATATACATTAGGTTATGGCTTAAGGTTTTAGATACTTTGCTTGCCTTTCCCCTTTTATCACTTTTGTAGTAACTAGTGGGTGCTCGTGACCTTCGGCCACTGTGAAGTCCCCCGGTTTCTTTAAACTTGGTTTCATCTATCCCCTTAATCGGGACGGACAGTAGCTAAAAGAAAAAAAGCTTCCCCAAAATCCATCCCGTCATCAAGCCGGACGGACATTTCATCCATCCCCTTAATTGGGACAGACAGTAGCTAAAAGAAAAAAAAGGTAATCTTGGTCAATACAAAAAAAAAAAAATTTTGATTCTGGGTTGTCCAAGGCCTAAATATTTTTTTTCTGGTCTTCCCCTAAATCCATCCCGTCATCAAGCCGGACGGACATTTCATCCATCCCCTTAATCGGGATGGAAGTAGCTAAAAGAAAAAAAAGGTAGTCTTGGTCAATACAAAAAATAATAATAATAAAATGATTCTAGGCTGTCCAAGGCCTAAATATTTTTTTTTAGTCTACCAAATCTTTTGCCTCAAAAAATCAGACTGCCCCTAATTTCTTTTTTCTCTGGAGTTAGTTACATCTGGGGAAGTTACATCTGGGGAAGCTCCACAGGGAATGGGCAGTGACTAGAAGAATATTTCAGGCACTGCCCACACAAATAGACACCACCACTATTGCTTTTATATATAAGATTGATTATGAACATTGTTGATTATGGACATTGTGTCTCTTTTCTCCTTTCCTTTGAATAAGGTTCAAGCTTCAAATGTCTTACAATCTAATCATTAATGCGATTCATTAACAATTGGAGTTGTGGAGCTCACATTTTTGTCTAAAGTCAAAGATGTGTAGAAGAAGGTAAATGATTTCATGATTTTTCTATTTTTCATCTTTTGTTAGATGTATGTAGTTTGCAATGGTTGTGCTTTGGGTTATCTAAACTTTTGAAGTTTTTTGACTTTGAGTTTTGTCATGTGTTCTTGTTGTATTATTTATATGTTTTGTGTGCTATGTATACAATGAAATGAAGCATGAAATAGGGTTTGTGAGAGCTTTGAAATTATAACCTTATGACCTTACCTTTTATGATTTATGTCACTTCATTAATCATTTTTTAGTTTTTCACCTTGTTGCCTCAACTTTGAAATAATTGTGTAAAGGAGAGAGGGTGTGGTATGAAAGCCAAAATTAGGGGTTGTGAGCTATGAACTTTGTTAACTATCATTGAACCTTTGGCCTTCCATCTCTTTACCATTTTTCTATTTTTTCACCTCTGACCCATCCCCTTTATCTAATTCTTTTGTGATTTTGTGAGCTTTCAACAAGTTCTTGATGGGTTCTTCAAGTCTTGTCATGAAACTACATATTATTGTCAAAAATCTCACAACACTTTGAAGATGTCGATTCCAAATTGACAATTTGGATATTTTTGTGAACAAAAACTAGTTAACCAATCCTTGTGTTGTTTGCATGAAACATGTAGATTTGGCATGTGTATGCGAGGTTGAATATAATTTGATAAAGGAGTTGGATATTGAATTTGTGGATGAAGTCAAATACAAAAATGTCCAAATGTCCAAAATACAATTTGTGGGTCAATGTGACATTTTGTGAATATCCTTTGGAATGTGTAGGTGTGTAAAGTTTGTAGTTTTTTGTGGCATGGCATTTAGCCAAACATCTAAGTCCTTATACATATTGGGTGTTCATGAAGACAATTAAATGATTTTTATGTTAGGGTTTTTTATTCGATTTTTTTTCATGTTTTCAAATTGTGAAGTTTTGATTTTGTTAGGAATTTTCTATTGGTTACATCTTTACATCTTATTACAATATGTAAATTGGGTAAGTTAGCTTGGAACCAGTTCCAATGTGAAAAAAAATTAAACATTTTATATGTGGTAATCCCAAGTTGTTTGAAATCATTTGAATCACTTTTGATGATTTGAAATTCTAAAACATAGTCGTTTTCTACTTTGCAAGTTTATAATGTTTTTATGCAAATTTCTTTTGCACATGGTTTGGTATTGTTTCGCATTATATGTTTTAGGCCTAGATTCCTGCTTATTACAAATGAGTCATATCTTTTGATTCACCAAAAGTCATTACATCTAAAGTCACAACAAGGCTAGTCATATACCACTTATGTTGATAAGGGTCAAGGTTGTAGAAAAAGTTAAAATTTTAGAAATGGAAAAATGCAGTCAACAAGGGGTTGGTCAAAAAACTAGCTTTAAGACAATCCAACACCATGGAAGCCAAATTTGCACAATTGGAGGCCACATTTATGAGCATGGCAACCTAGGTGAAATCCAATGCATCTAGGTTAGGGAAGGCAAATAATAAAAAAAACACCTTGTTTTCAAATTTACATGTTGACCCAAGATATTTTTGCAAAGCCAATTTTTTTAATTTAGTGGCCCCAAACAAAGTCATGTTGGGTCTTTTAGGAGGCCATGATAATGGGAACCAATTTAAGGTTTCCAAAATAATCGAGATGTTTTTTACAACCACACTAATGGGAAGAATGAATATTCAAGCCTTAGAACCTCGACGTGTTGATGAAAAGTTGGACCTTAAACACATTGAGGTTCAGTGCCAAGTTCATCTCCCATAATTGTTTGTGTTAATGAACACAATTCCCAACCTTATGGTAACGTTGATATCCAATGTTGTGCCAACTACATTGAAGGAGGCCCTTAGTTCCATTCTTGGAACCAAGGCACCAAATAATTTGTTGGGGGTGGCAAAGGCAATGTACTAAGCATTATTGTATTTCATTGAAGCAATGGCCAATTTTGGTATTCAACTAATGGTCATGTTTCACATGGTGGCCACATTATGTGAGAGTGGGGGAACATTATATATGGTGGCTATGTTGGAAAACCCATTAAAACCGACTAGGTTTTCCCAACATATTATTGAGGCCAACGATATAGAGGTGCCCAAGGTTCACCTATAATCTTGGCATGGTGATGTTGCCAAACTTCAAGACCTTCTTACATATTTTGCCATTGACCAAACATGGGTTATTCCAAGTGCGGTGGTGGTGCATAACAAGGATGGAGTTTTCCAAGTGAAGGGGGTGTTGACATGTTAATTCTAACCCCACAAGGTTTTGTTAGACTCAAATGCTAAACTTTTGATGTTGTCCTAGGCATTAATAGATGATCTTGGATTGACCAATGTTGATTTCTAGCCATGCCCATACCAAATTTTGACATCTATGGGCTGATTAAAAAAGGTTCAATGAATAACTAAACAAAAAATTGTGATCCAGATTAATCTTGATGAATCAACATATTATATCATAATGTGAACCCAAACAATAGTTACACATGTTACATTTTATGACATATTGGTTTGGGGATTAGTGTTGTACCCCTAGGGGTTATTTTGGTTTTTTGGGAAGAAATTGCTTACTACCCATCGAGATAGTAAATGAGAGCTAGCCATAAAACTTCACTACCAATGAAATTTATTGGGGGGTGAACATGAAAATCCAACAAGTTGACAATGTTGACTAAATTTTCAAGCCTTTCACATGGGTTTGATTTATTGGAGGGTAACATCCATGATCAAAATGAACCTTTGGGTGATGAATTGGCAATGTCAAGGTCAAATGGATCCCATTCATTTAAAATTCCACATTAGATCCCAAACCACCATGGGGCACATTGATTAAAGACCAAACATTGGCCAATCATAACATTCATCAAGTTTAACAATTTTATTGTCACCAAACCCATAATTACTTAAGGATGTTGGTAATGGGCCGTTAGGATTCACTACTACAAAATGTGGGTGTAGTTCATTAGTCCCGATTCACTAGACCAGTGAATTCACTACTTCTTCATTGGTCTTTGTTCACTATAACCAAAGAATTCATTCAAAATCCAATGAAAGCACTTGGTGTACAGAGACACCTTTTGTTGTAATGATTGAGCCCGTTGGACATTAGGGTTATTCAATGGCATACTCCCAAAGATGGGATGTGCATACTAAAGTTATTTGGAGGCATTAATTTTAAATTAGTTTTAATATTGCAATTGGGGATCCCAATACATTGATACCACTATGTGGAATGATATCCACAAACTAGGCAAGCATCCATTTGTCATGTCATGATGTTGCAACAACATCCTATTTTGTTGCCAACATTAATTATGCAAATTATTAACATTCCTTATCGAACATCACATTACTGGGGATGTTGAATTTGAATTGGATTAAACCAATTGATTTGGTCATTTCAAAATGGTCATGCTAGGGCTTTTCATAGGCTGACATTAGCCAAGGACTTTCAAACCCTAAATCGACATTATTAAAAAAGTTGACTCAATTTTTATAATATTTACAAACCTCCCATATGCACCTTTGTGCATACTTGTTGGAGAATGGCCCACCATTGGGAGATTCTTGGCTAGCTATTTTGGTTGGATGGCAATATATGTATCTTGGATCAACGAATTGGTGTAATTGGATCCTATTATAATTGGTTCACAAGCCCATTGGTTTTTGTGGATGTGGACTTACCTAACACCATTGGAGGTGATCAAACAAACATATGAATTCATCCCTAAGTCACCCCCGTGCTTGGTGGATGATATATTAAATATAGGATGACATTTATGGATGGCATTTATGTGTGGTTTGTCGTTGTTGCAACCTTAACCTTGGGCTCATGACCAAGGCAAGGGCTTGCAAGGTTGCGGGCCAAGAAAGGAAGCCCAAAAGTGAAAGAAAGTGTAAGGGAATGAACCTTCACACCCCCAAGGGAGCTTCCACCTTGGGACTTAGAGTCCCAGTGGACTCCCGAATTTTTAAACGGCAATTGCAAGGGCCAAAACTTAATGGATTGAGGAGTTCTTTATACCATTGAAAATCTATTGAAACGTAGATGTCTAAAATGGGTTTGCATGACCCATTTGGACATCTAGAACACAAGTTATGGCCAAAAGAATGGTCGAAAGTCAAATTGGCAATTTCCTTGCGTGCATGTGACGTGCAACATATTGTTGCAAAGCTCTCAACGAGGGCTACAACTTTACTTTAGACTTCATCTTGATTGGAGGTTTGCACGAAAACTTATGGGGCCCCAAAGTTGTGGGAGTCCTAACTTTGGTAATTTCGGGACTCCCACTTGGGAATCTCGGGACAAAATGCCATTTGGATGTGGGCCTCGTGGAGAGGCACAAAGTATACTATAAGGGGGAAGGTGGTGGCGTCCCCCAAGTCCAGGCTGTGGTGAGTCTTGTGAATCTGAGTTTGCCCATGGCTCGTCCTAGCACCAAAAGTGCTCAAACTATGCACTAATCAACTTGTTGTTTGGTTTGTGTAGATTCGTGTGAGTGAATAAGTTGCTTGTCATTCTTCCTAGTCCCATCCTGGAGCTCCAACACGCCCCTCTACCCCCAAAGTGCTACGAGCCAGGGAACGTGCTTCGACTCCTTGTTCTTTCGTTGTTTTCACCTCAAACTCATGTTTGAGTTTAATAAGGAGTTTGGGAGCGCATCAATCATGGTCACCACCTACCTTTGGCTATGGTTTATATTGTTGGGCTTCCATGTGCATCTTTCCCTACTTTTTCAGTTTTCCTTAGTTTCATGCATTTCAAAATGTGGGCCAATGGATGATTTGGGATTCCAATTCATCCAATATGGAGGAATTAAATGTGGACGAATGGGATTGAACCATGGGGTTTTGAATTAACACCACCATCATGTTAGGCATATCTAAAGGAACATGTAGGTAAATATTAAGGCCAATCATGGACATTAATCAACTTCTCGTGGATTTTAAATTTGGCCATGGCAGAATAAAGATAGTTTACCAAATCACACCCACCCAAATTCTTCATAAATTGCATCTTGCATTAAGATTGCCATGTTAATGCAAAAAAAGGGTGATGTTATGACAAGTTGGGTTATACATCCTTGGCAATTTGTGGGATCAAAAACACCAAAAAGGATTTATGGGTGTTGGGAACACTACTAGAATTTTGGTTTTTCAAACGGTCCAAGTTGATTGCTTGGTCTTTTTTTCTTAGTAACATGTACATTTTGAATAAAGGTTACAGGCTTGAATGACATGTGTACCTTTTGACCAGTCAACATGGTTGAAATGACATGTTTGACTATTTGTTAACTTTGACATCTAGTCAAATTGGACAAAAAGTTGACAACCTTGGTCAAAATTGCCAATGACACTTAATCAAATGGAATATCTAATCAAGTTGGAAATAAACACATGAGACATTTAGTCAAAATGGCCTTGATGGAATTTTAGTCAAATAGGACATTTAGTTAAGATGGTTAATGTTATTACTTCATACATACCTACCCACCCACTGACCTATTACAACATACCTACTTACCTATTTACCGACCCACCCACCCACTTACTTACCTACCTATTACAACATACCTACCTACCCATTCATCCACCCATTTATTTTCTTATTACAACTTGCCCACCTACCCACCTACCCACCCACCCACCTACCTTACTTGATTCACCCCCAAGTTCTTTGATGGACTCAATTGTGAATCCAAAGGCATAGTTATGACATTCTTGGTGCGA
>Ga0116230_10008054_pt1 | contig 10416 bp, 6 predicted proteins | sample S1TSphfallax_3_FD_88678 | JGI IMG/M metagenome (GOLD analysis project Ga0116230, IMG submission 88678) | Host-associated microbial communities from peat moss isolated from Minnesota, USA - S1T2_Fd - Sphagnum fallax MG | ecosystem: Host-associated > Plants > Peat moss > Unclassified | place: USA...
GAAGAGAATGCTTGGTGTGTTTTGAGAGGATTTCTGAAATATATCTTGAAACCTAGACTATTTACTTACATGAGAGCATGATTATGTTGTGTTGGCTCAATTTTCCAGGATTGATGCAGAAGACCACGTTTGTGAAGAATGCAAAAGAGAATGATGTTGGGTTACCAGGACCTGAGACAGCACACTCTGGAGCTGCCATGGCCAGTGATGGTTGGGAAGCAAGGGAGAGCATTTCTCCAGAGAATATGGATGTGATTGAAGTGGAGCTTGAGGAAGGTGAAATATCAGGTGAATGGGAACAAGATGAAGATTCTGAGGCTGCTGCTGCTGCTACAACATATGAAAATGGAGGGGTACCTCGAAATCAAATGCAAAGCTCAACACCTGAGCTATTGGAGGCAATTGCTGTTGCACATGAGAAGGCAAATCAAGCTTTGGTTGCTGCACTTAGTTCAAACCATCTTGGTAAGAGTCATACTAGGAACAATAAGCGACGGAAGGGTAAAGGTGCCATTGCAAGGCAGCGAAAGAAACTAAAGCTCAAGACGTTGAAAGAAAGTGATGAGAAGAGGCTTCAAGGTAATAGTACAAACTCAATCCAAATCTTGTACTCTCACTCCAGAATGTTAGTTTTTTCATGTCCATTAAAGTGTTGTCTTTGGTGATGCAGATGGTAATAGTGCCATGTCAAAGGATGGTGTCAAACCTGCTGAGGAATCTGACTCAAAGACTGGTGAAAAGCGAAAACAGTCAGGAGTCAACAAGGTTTCACTAAATAAGGAACCAGAGCATGTGGAGGTGCCAAGAGAGGTACTCAATATATCAAATATGCTTGTCAGCTGTCAAAGATGCTTGTGCAGGGTTGATGTTGGCTCACTTGGTAATCAACTACCCTACTTCTTGGGTTTACACTGATGGTGTCAAATTGCTTGTCTCTGTCTGCAGGAGAACAGGGGTTTGCTTTCTTCACTTATTGAAGAAGAAGTTGGGCTGTGGACCACAGATATAGGTGATGAGCAAATCACAAGCGCACAGGTCTGTCTGCTGGATTTTATATTCCTTCCCTAACCACCAGTGTGATGGATCAAAACAGTGCATCCATTATGACTTCAGAACAAAGTAAAAGACCTGTTTCTATGGTTGTAAGCCCTAAGCACTGTTAGTGGATAGTGCACATAAGTGGTCAGGGGAGCACTGGTTTGAACCCCATAACTTATTTTCCATTCTTTGTTTTGAGTCAGTTGTCCTCCAGAACTGCCTGAATGTGTTACAGCTTTTCTTTGAGAATTAGGTTTTGTGGTAGAATGGTTTTTTGAGAAAAAAGAGTCTCATGCAGGTTGAAATAGAGGGTGACAACAAGAAGAAGATGCGGGGCCCCATAACAGCTGAAAGAAAAGCCAAGAAAAAGGTTCATTCTTTTTCCCTACTCCTTCTGCTTCAATTTTCATATGACAGCAAGCTGACAATGTTAAGAGACCATTCAATTTCTTGGGTAATGTGTCATAAAATGTGGACCAGTACCTACAAATATATGTACTTCTTTCTGACTCAGAATTTGGTGCAAATTGACTTTTGTGAGAAGATTGCATATCGGATAAAACGTGCTCGGAATGAACGGAAGCAGGGCATTGTTCGCAATCGCATGCTGTTAACTTCCAAGCCTACAAGTGTACCTTGCACATTTTATTTGAAGGGCCGCTGTACACTGGTATGTCATGCTGTTTCTTTGTCTTTATTGCATATCGAGTGCTCAATTGTTTCCTGGACATGGACCGTGCTTAGCATCCTGAACCTCTGTCGCTCTTGACAAAGTCTACTTTGGTGTAGGTTATCCAGACATCTGTTGCTTTGCTAGAGATACTAATAGCTTTCTTTCTGTCTGAAGGGAGCAGATTGTACCTTCTCACATGATGTGGTTCCAGTGACCAAGTCAGAGGTATGTAAATGTGTTCATGCAAATAGATGGGAGAAGAGCAGATAGTTGCTTTGCCATATGAGGTGTCAATTTATCAGATTGTTGTGTGGGAAAACAAAACAAAAGATGGGATGAAGTTGAGGGACACAGATTGACCATACTTTTTTTTTCTGTGGTCTTCTTGGGTGGCACCTTTCAACTCAGGAAGGCCATCTCATATGGTTTTGAACATTGAGCTGTCTAAGCTTGACAGTGTGGTGGCTGATGGGTTCTGGTGCAGCCTTGCAAATTTTTCATGATCAATCGCTGCTTGAAGGGTGATGACTGCCCGTTTTCTCACTCATTGAACCTATTTCCTTGTAAATTCTTCCACACACGAGGTCTCTGTTTGGATGGTGATAACTGCCCCTTCTCACATGAGGTATGACGGGCAATTTTTACCAAGTGTTTTTTAATGTCTTTTCTGAAACTCTCAGGTACTGCTTTCTTGCATGGATTGTACAAAATCTGGGTGGAATCAGTGACTGATAGCAGCATGTGGTTGTATGATTTGCTATGGAATAGCTCTGATTTAGTTTTTAACTTCCATGTGCAGCCATTGACTGAAGAGCAACGCAAGAACCTTCAAAAGCGTTTGGAGCATGACAGCAAGGAGCAGCGGACTGCCTCAGGGGCCCAGTTGGTTGTAGCAACATCTGCTATAACTTCATTAGACACACATCCTGACGAAGATTCTGCAGCAGACTATGCACCAACCTGGAACACCAGCCCAGCTGAAGCTTTGGGCTGGAATGTTTCAACAGCTGAATATATGCCTTCTAGTGTTCTGTCCTGTGAAAACACTTCTATTCAGAGCTCAATGAATTCTTTTAGGGCTGAATTTCCTAGTACACCACAGGTAGAATCCTATGAAAACACTTATATGCAGAGCTCAATGAATTCTTTTAGGGCTGAATTTCCTAGTACACCACAGGTAGAATCCTATGAAAACACTTCTATGCGGAGCTCAATGAATTCTTTTACGGCTGAATTTCCTAGTACACCACAGGAAGAATCATTGTTAGAAGGCTCAAACAATTTCCCAGAAAATCATGTAGTCTCAATCCTTGAGAGGGGATGTGAAGGAATACCAAGTGAGAATGCAGTGCTCCAAGCTGCAAAGAGGGCAGCAGCAGCTGCAGCAGCAAAGGCAGCAGGGACTAGTGCTGCTGACAAGCTCACCTTTGGCAGATCTACTCGTGGACTTTGGGCCAGCCCTGGATTGACACACAGCATCTCAGCAGGGAACATGATCCGCTTGCATGGTCGAGTAGGGGATCCTAGAGCTATGGAGCCTTTGCAGCCCTTACTTGAGAGTGACATAGGGAATGAAAATTTGGACAATGGGGCACAAGCAAAGGTTGGCAGAAATGTAGGAGTAGGTGGCAGCTCTGTTTTAAGTGATAGCAGTTTTGGAGTAAGTGAGGTTGGAAATCAGGTTCAGGAAAGGGAAAAGGAAATGCATAGGAGTGGTGGAAGCCTAGATGTTGTAAGCAAGCTCCCTGGATCATCAGGATGTAAAGATGCGTCATCACCTGTTACAGGGGAAACTCCAGTTGACCAATTTAGGACTTCCAAAGCAGCAGGAGAGCAAACTAAGGGCAGCCCTGAATTGTTGGAGTCTCCGAGTACAGAGAGGGTCACAGCTGTTTACACCAGGCGAAAGAAGGTGGATAGCCTACTGAGACAAGCATTGGACTTGTGATGGGTAATGAGATTCTATTCCAATGTGAAGAGAGGAAGATGGTCTGGGTAGATGACACATAAGTGTTTGATGAGAGAATTGAATAACTATGGGGAGACTAATTTGCCTATCTACTTTGTCTAGTTTTTTAGTGCACAGAGATACAGACTGAGTTTTTATCAGCCTGAATTTGTGTGGGCCTGGCCATGCATTACTGTTCATAGCACACTCGTACTTGGATTCTTGACAGGTAAACCAAATGTACATCTTCAACTGAACTGCTTGCTTTCTAGTGTGTTCTCGCTCTTGTTGTTGAAATGTTCAACAAGTTGAAGGTGAAAACTTTGACAATCAACATCCTTGTGAGTTGCATGTTATATGGACTACCTTGGGATGAGGTTTAGAATTTTGCATCTTGAGGAAAGATGGAGATCATTATGTGGGAAATTAGTCTGAATGAAGTGAAGTTCGCTTGGTCCTCCCTTCTATGTACGCCTCTCTATGTGTTTAACCTTAGATGCACTCATGTTCATAGACAAGCTAAATGAAGTCAAGCTTGCCCTCACAAGCTTGTTGCAACCTGAATGAGTATACTATTGACTTTAGCTAAAAAGGATGAACCTTTATGGTTTGCAGGTATGTCACTTGGTGGCAAAAATAATGATGCACAACTCAAGAAACTAGCCACCCAAAAAGAAGGAAGGAAGGGTTAGATGGCCATTGCATAATGAGTTATAAGAAATGTTCGTTTTGTAAATAAGAAGACCCAAAATGGGTCCCTTTGGATTTATGCAATCATCAAAGTTCTTTTTATGCCAAGAAAACATGATTTACAACTTCATCAACCATAATCTAACTTAACTCTATCTAATATTCAATGTTCATGGGTGGGGATGAGGAAGTACCTTGCACACTTTTGGAGTGTTATTTGGATGTGGGAGACACTAGAAGAGGTTCACATACCAAAGTGGGTGGATATGCTCTAATGTATCACATTCTTTCCATCTATAAAAAGCATGTATTTTCTAGGCATCCATCAAGAGTTATCATTAAATTGGTTACGTTGTAAAAATGAATATATGTTATGTTAGAAAGCATTTCAAATATTTTATAAATTTAAAAAAACACAATGAAAGCATTGGTTACAATGGTTTAAGAATCTTTTCAATATTTTATACTCAATTCAAATGTAAATTCAATCCAAATTATTCCACATGTTTTGGTAATATATTATAAACATTGTTACGAAAAGGCATTAGTGACATACATCATTAATGCAAATTTTGATGTTAAAACATAAAAACCTAAACATTAGTTCAATTATTTGATCATTACTGTTGAGGTGACAAAATAAAAATGATTCCTTTTCAAAGTCTCAAGAATAATGTTTCGAGTTCAATTAAACTTGATCAATACTCTTGATCTTATTGAAAATAATGCATGAATACTAATTGTATGAAATAAGTAGTAATGTTTCATAAAAGTTATGTTATGAGTTTTCTTGAATAACAATGTGTCATGTCAAATTGATTGCTCATTTTATTTTTCATAGTGTTATGCAAATGTTTACCATCCATGAACATGAAAATAACACCATGTGTTTTGAACTTGACTACGTACTCCAACAAGCAAACCACTTTTTCTTCACCTTTCACTTGATGATTTTATATGTTATGTACAACAACTACATCAATTTCTTGAATTGGTATATAAATGAAATGAAAAATAACATAAACGACCATACCTTTCTATTACCACTTGACATGAAATAGACCTCATTGTTGTCTTTGTTTTAATGCATTTCAACTTCATAATTATTTGTCAATGAATAAGTTATGAATAACAATCCTTTTATCACATGGTCAATGCCCCCACAAATGGTTTGTTGTTTGTGTCACAATGGTCAACATCTTTTCCCGTAACCTTGTAACTTATGTGATAATTTGTCTTAGATTTTTTGGGTCATTTGACCTTCAAACTATTAAAACTAAGATTTAATAGTCTTTTTTTTTGGGGGGTGGGACAAGTGGTTATTTGACTCTCAAACTAATATTATTACATTTATTATTTATTTCATTGTCCAAGAGGTCATTTGACCCAAACTTCCATAACTACAATATTAATGTTTTTATTTGGCAAAGGAATCGTTTGATCCTTGAACTTTTACAATTATATATTTTTTGGTTTAATTTTGGAGCCAAGGCGTCATTCAACTCCAAAGCTTCTCCTAATATAACTATAATGATTTATCATGCATCATTCAATCTATGTTTATTACTTGCCATCACACTACGAAACCTATCTAATAAATTGGCGTGTATTATAATTTTTTCATTGATGGATTTCACATGTTTTGTCCCAATTTCATTTTTTCAAGTCTAAAAAACAATATTTGAACATCAAGTCTTGTACTTCCAAATTTGGTAACTTTGATAATATAAAACTATATTTGATAATTAACATTTTTATGATTTCAATTTTATTTTTTTAAAACCAAATTAAAACCTTCCAAAGTTGAGGGGGTCAAAAAATAAATAAATTGACACATTTGATAATACAAACCTATTATTTTGGATATGATGTTTCTTGAAATACTTGATGTATGGAAACTCAAAGTTCATATTTTCACAAATATTTAATTAGATATGATTTTTGAAGTTGTAAATTTTAATGTAATAAAAAAATTGGGATTTTTTCAAAGTTTTTAAATTTTGTGTTTTCTTTCTTTTGGTACTTTCATGATATAACATTAGTACAACAATGGGGTGTAGTTCACTAACCTAAATCACTATGGACCTTCAAAATGAAATAAATTCATTGCACTTTAATGATTTCACCTTGGTGAAAATTATTTTACTATAATATCATTATGTAAACATCATGTTTCATTAATAATTGACATAATTCACTGTTATAATTTATTGTGGTAGATAGGTTTATTTTTATGTTGTTGTTTTTATTATCTTATGTTATTTTATGATATACCTTATATTATTTTATGTTACCTTAGTTATTCTAACTTATACCCTAAATTATTATAAGTTATCATAAATTATTATACCTTAAATTATTATATGTTATTTTACCTTAAGGTATCCTAACTCACTTATCATAGGTTTTTTTATTTTAAATTAAACTACTCAACTAACCTTAAGTTATACCTTAAGTTATTTTATTTTAAATTAATATATGTTATTTCAAGTTGTACTATAAGTTATTCAAGGTCATTTTACTTTATGTTATTATAAATTATTTTACCGTAAGTATAACAACTTAAAATAATCTAAAATAAATTATAATGATTTAAAGTAAAATAACCTAAAATAACTAGTAATAGCCTATGAAAAATAATTAGAATAACCTATAATAAAATAACTACCAATAGCCTATGATAATATAGCCTAAAATATACAATAATAATTTATAATACAATGACCGTCAATATAATAACCACCAATAGCCATTAATAAAATAGCCACTAATATCCATCAATAAAATAACCATCAATAGTCAACAATAAAACAACCACCAATGGCCTACAATAGAATAACCAACAATAACCATTAATAAATAGCCACCATAACAACTAATATAATAACCATTAATAACCACCAATAACCACTAATAAAATATACATGCATTAATAAAATAGACACCAATATCCACCAATAAAATAATCACAAATACCTTATGGTAATATAACTTAAAAGAACCAATAATAACATAAAATGAAATAACCTTCAATAACCTCACATAGCTGAAAATAGCCTAACATAAAATAACCAAAAAAAAATAGCGTAAGGTGGAATAGCTTAAAATGACCAAAAGTAACATAAAATAACTAAAATTAATTTAAAATAACTGAAAGTAACCTAGAATGAAATAGCTAAAAAAAACCAAAAAAACTTGAGAATAACCATAAATAAATGTAAATAATGTAGGGTGAAATAATTTGGAACAGTGCAAAATAGCCCTAGAATAATTAAAAGTAGCCTAACATAGGTAGTATTATTATATTAGCAAAAAAATTATCCATTTATTAAACATTTTATTTTTCAAAATAATGGTGATTGAAATGTTATTAAATAATGATATTATAAAAAACATTTGTTCAAATGATTTTACACTTTCAAAAAGAAATAAATGTAATTATGTACATTATTGAAAAAATAAATAAAACTTTAATCATTTCATTTGAACCAAAATTTCAATAAGATATGAATTTTCAAAGCTTTTTTTTTTGTAATGTTTAAAATGAAGCATTTGATAAATAGAATGTAGTGTAACACATTATCATAACAAGTGTGATGGTTTGATGGTAAAGGTGTTTGCCTACATCCTAAAGGTCAAAGGATCAAACCTCACAAATGGTGTGTTTATGGTCAATAGTGGTAAGTTGATCAAATATTTTCCTATGTAGTTCCTTAAAGTGGGTGCCTACTTAGGTTGATTACATGACCTATGTATCTAGGCCAGATTTTAAACCTAGCATAGGTAGTGGCATGTGTCAATAATTCATACATTGAAAATCATGAAATTATCAATAATATTAAATATTAAATAATTTAAATTTAATTGATTTCCATGATGCCTAATTAATTAACTAACAAGTGAAATGGCTTGATAAATTTGTGTTTCATTTGAAAATAACTTTGTTTTGCTAGGTACTAATGGACCAATTCGTTGTCCGTAGCAACTGGTCCCCATTTATTTAAGGGTTAACTAGTTTCACCATGGTAAAAATGTTCAAATTCATTCAAAATCTAGTGAAACCCATAATGAACTAGCATTTTGGTGTAATGTAATTTCAAATTTACAAAGTTTATAAACATATTGCTTAATTTTTTTTCATATTTCAAAATTTATAATGTTTGTATTTAATGGTTTATTTCAATTTGTATTTCCATTATGTATTATGTATCATTAATATCAATTTGAACAAATATTAAAATTAGAATTAAAAACATACTTGTCGTGCATTCCTATGTCGACGCCTATAACGTTCACTATCACCACACTCACAACACATAACATAAAAATACCCTAAATGGTACACCACATCCAAACCAAAAGACTGATTCACTTGTAACAATGTAAAAATCCAAGTCCAAAACATAGAAAACCAAAACACTTGTATAATAAAGAAAATTGCAAAACAAAAATTATGTTTTGGAATCTCAAATCACTAAAAGTCATTTGAGGTCACACAAGATGGAATAATATCCCATGACAAATATTTCGAACCTTGTTCACACATGAATTGGTTCAAGATTAACTAATTAGTTTAATTAGCCCAATTTGTCCCTAGCTAATTAAAACCTAACTAAGTAGCTAAATTAATGCACATGACAACTATCATGCACTTTTATTTCAACGCCTATAACCATTGTTGTCACCACATTCACAACACGTAACACAAAAATATCGTAAATGGTACACCACATCCAAACCGCCCCCCTATATGGGACTAAGGTACCCCTAAGTCAAATAACATCATAAAATTACTTATTGGTCCACCATGGATGAACACTTGGGTTCCAAAGGAAAAGGACCATTAGGCCGAAAGCAAATGTGAACCCCATCGTTAGTTGCTTAACTATAATCCTTCAAATCCCCAACCAAATGTGAATTACCGTGGAGGAAACCTTAAATTAATTATATTATGTGACCTTAAGAACCTAAGTTTATTAGATGCATCGAAGGCAAAACCATTTGCCAACTAACAATTCTTCCATTGGTGGCATGAAACATCCCATATGCCAACCTTGAAAACATTTGTCACATCAACATAATAGCAGCTCCTAAAGCTTGTTCATGCAACATACATCGTAGGCCAACTAGAACCATGACTAAGGATGGGTCCATTTGGCCATCCACATTGGGAATATGACATGGTGCACAATTGCACACATGGTCCTTCCAACAACAACCCTGCATAAGGTAAAACCTTCCACACACGTAAAATAACACATCTTGCAATTACATACAAAGTAATCGGTGTTGTCTGTTATAAATAAACATAATCTCTTCATTCAAACTTTCAAATTTGAGGTTGATAACCACCTCCACGTATAGTGACATAATGTAATGTATCCCAGTGTTGGGCAATTGCCAAATTTTCCATAGCCATGGGCATAACAAGTCAGAACAAGGTGGCTTGTGTTGAAACTTGAGATTATTTATAGGGTTATAATATAACTTGTAGGATTTTGGTTTCTCGTAGAAGAATTTTTGAAGACTATATTTTTGCATAGTGAAATATTTGTGTTTCCATAGTTCTTTTTTTTGCCTTAAGATACTTTTAAATGTAAATGGCAAGGCCACAATGTGACACACCCCTTGTTTCCTTTTGGTTGCAAGATTATGCTAATCCTTCTTTAGCCTTTCAGAAACATAAACTTGATTTGATGAAGCTCAATACCACATATACACCTTCAAACAAAAATCAATGATGTAAATTTTATATAATGGTTTAAGTGTCGTTTGTTGTGCATGGTTATGGGACACAAGCAAGCATAGATCAACAACTTTTCACATTCAATAATCACAAAACTTTCCACGTTAAAAGAATCGTCGTCCCAATGTTACATTACTCAAAATCCAATAGCCAATAAAACTTAAGTATTGAAAAGAAAATTTAGCCACTTGGACATACAAAACTTCAAAATTTGTTGCCAACAAATTATGAAAATACACAAATTATGATAGCCACATATAAAGAAAAAAGTTTTCTATGTTTAAAGAACCGGGCCTGCACGGTTTTTTCAAAAAGTGAGAA
>Ga0116230_10008055_pt1 | contig 10415 bp, 10 predicted proteins | sample S1TSphfallax_3_FD_88678 | JGI IMG/M metagenome (GOLD analysis project Ga0116230, IMG submission 88678) | Host-associated microbial communities from peat moss isolated from Minnesota, USA - S1T2_Fd - Sphagnum fallax MG | ecosystem: Host-associated > Plants > Peat moss > Unclassified | place...
GCCGCCGGCAGCGAGCCGCTCTATCATTTCAACGCGATGATCTATCAGGTCTATCTGTCCGCGTTCTTCTGATCCGAAGCGCGCGCTCGATCGAGGGCGCGCGCTTCTCCTCGCCACCAAACGAGCAGCATCGGCGCGAGCGCCGCGCCGATCGCGATCGTGTCCGCCACCCAATCCCAGACGTCCCGATCGCGGTGCACGATGGGCAGGCCTTGGACGAATTCGATCAGCGCCCCGAACGCGGACAAGGCCGCGGCAATCAGCAGCAGGTGTCGACGGGGAAAGGCCGCCGCCGCAAGACCTGTCAGCGCGTAGAATGCGATGAAATGCTCCGCCTTGTCCCAGGGGACGAGTTGCACCGCCTCGTGTGGCGGGATGACCGCACTGTAGAACGTGAAGAGCAGCGCCGACACGAATCCGAGCTGCGCCAAGCGAACGAGAATTGCTATTCTGGGCACGGGTGATTCCGAAATGAGGGGAGGATAGCAAACATGAGAGACACGATATCGCGTCGCGCGGTTCTGGAGCGCATGGGCGTCGCGATGGGCGCCGGCGTGGCCTTGGGCACCGGCATAGCCTTGCAGGCCACCACGGCCTTCGGCAAGGCGGTGGCGCCCGCCACCGCTGCGCATCTGTCCCCGTCCGATCCGGCCGCCGTCAAGGTCTCGTACATCGAAGAGGCCGGGCATCTGGACCTGAAGAAACATCCGAATTACGTGGCCGGAAGCGTGTGTGACAATTGTCTGCTGCTGCAGGGCAAGCCGGGTAACACGTACCGACCCTGCAGCTTGTTTCCCGGCAAACTCGTGAAGATCAGCGGCTGGTGCAGCTCGTGGACGGCCGAGATGTAGGGAGGCGCTCGGCGCCGACCGCGCGGATCGTGGCGTAACGCGCGTCGACCCGCCGGCGGCTTCGCGGCCGCCCTCAGCGGCGGGCGTCGCGGACTCGGGCCCCGATGGCCGGGAAATCCGTGAAGAATCCGTCGATGCCGATCGCCAGATAGCGCTCGATCTCCTCGGCCAGGCGACCGTGGCTTCCCGGCGCATCGCCGATGCGCAACTCCTCGGGGAGGAACTCGTTCTCGGCGCGAAACGTCCAGACGTGAACCTGCAGTCCCGCGGCATGCGCAGCCGCGACACCCGCCGCCGTGGCGAGCGGCTTGTAGATACCGATCGCGTCGGCGTAACTCGCCGTCGCGGGCAGATCGCCCAAGTCGTGCTCGAGCAACTGCACCAGCGGCAGGCGCGTCAGCCCGCGCAGCAGGCGCAAATTGGCGGGATCGAAGGATTGAATGAACACCGGCGAATCCGGCTCGCCATACCCATGGCGATCGAGCGCACGCAGCACCGGCAGCTCGAGCGGCAGCCCGAGGGCCGTGAAATGCGCCGGATGCTTGGTCTCGGGATAGACACCGATGGGCTTGTGGCCGGCGCGATCGCGGTTCGTGTTCGTGGCCAATTCCAGGATCTCGTCGAAGGTCGGCACGGTGTAGTGGCCGTCGAAGGCCGTATTGCCCGGCCGCAATTCGGGCAGCCGCTCACGCGCCCGCAGGGTCTTGAGCTCTCCCAGCGTGAAATCCTCGGTGAACCAGCCGCTCAGGGTCTCCCCGTCGATCGTTTGGGTCCGGCGGCGATCGGCGAACTCCGGATGAAGCGCGACGTCGGTCGTGCCGCCGATCTCGTTTTCATGACGCGCGACGAGCACACCGTCGGCCGTCATCACGAGATCGGGTTCGATGTAGTCGGCGCCCTGGGCGATCGCGAGCCGATAGGACTCGAGCGTATGCTCGGGCCGCTCTCCGCTCGCGCCGCGGTGAGCAATGACGGTCACACTCAATGGCCACCTATGTCTTTGTCGGAATCGGCGCTTAGTGTACCTCCTCGAAGCGCGCAAATCGCAGCCGACGCCCCGGCACCGTCATCACGACGGATACCGCGGCGTCCGGCCACGAGGTCTCAATGCGGCGTCGGCGGCAAGCCGTCGCCCTGCTCGAATGCCGACATCGGCAGCGTGCTCCCCGGGATCCAGTGTGCACGACTCGGATACCCATTCGCGCTGTCACTGAAGTAGGCGGTGGGCTCGGCTGCCAACGATGCCCCCAGGGCGAACAGCGCTGAAGCGGCGATCAGAGCCTTACGTCGAACCCGTCTCATCGGACTTGACGCGCATGCGGCGGCAGGATCGGCGGCACGTCGTACACGACGGCGTTCTGTGCATGGGGCGGCAGAATCGGCGGCACGTCGTACACGACGGCGGTCTGTACATGCGGCGGCAGGATCGGCGGTACGTCATAGGCGACCGCGCTTTGCACGTGCGGCGGCAGGATCGGCGGCACGTCGGCTCGAACGCGGGTCGTGAACGCAGCGGTGGACAGCGCGGTGGTCGCAAGGCTGGCGAAGAGAATCGTTTTCATGGGGAAGCTCCTGGATGGAGGGACCGGAATTGGTCCTCTCATCAAGGAAAGCGACACGCCGCGGTGAATCCCCTCACACCTCCGTGAAGATTTTTTGGGCTCACTGAAAACTATGCGAGAATGCCTTGAGCTGCGGCCTACGCTTAAGGAATTGCCCTACAAAATGCGTCCCACCGAGCCCCTCCCGACGGACACGAAGAAGGCGCAATCGGTTTCCGAACTCACGCAATTGTTGACGGAGTGGCGCGCGGGCGAACCTCAGGCACTCGAACGTCTGACGCCGCTGATCTACGAGGAACTGCGCCGGCTCGCCCATAACTACATGCGCGGGGAGCGCAGCAGTCATACGTTGCAGGCCACCGCCGTTGTCCACGAAGCTTTCATGCGCCTCGTTCAGGGCAACGTCTCTCTGCAGGACCGAACGCACTTGTTCGCGGTCGCCTCGCGACTGATGCGCCGCGTACTCGTCGACCATGCCAAGGCGCGAAGCCGCGAGAAACGCGATGCGGGCCTGCGCGCCACGACGACCGAGGACCGCGAGGAACCGCCGGTGGAGGCGAGCTTCGATATCGTCTCCCTCGACGACGCGCTCGAGGGCCTGGCACAGGTGGAACCGCGGCTTGCGCAGGTCATCGAGCTGCATTATTTCGGCGGCCTGACCTACGATCAGGTGGCCGTCGCGGTCGGCGTCTCGACCGCCACCGTCCACCGCGACATCCGGCTGGGACGCGCGTGGCTGCTCAACGAAATCGAAGGCACCAACCGCCCATGATTTCCAGCGAGCGCTGGCAACGGATCGAGTCTCTGTTCGGGGAGCTCATCGCGGCCGATGCCGTGGAACGGCGCCGGCGCCTGCTCTTGATCGGCGCCGAGGATGCGCAGTTGCGCTCCTCCGTCGAATCCTTGCTGGCCTCGGACGAGCGTTCCTCGGACCCGCTTCCCCAGGTGATCGGCGCCGCTGCAGAATCGCTGCTCGAGCGTCATCAGGATCGCCTCCTGGGCCAGACCGTGGGCGACTACCGGGTCACCGCAATTCTCGGCCACGGAGGCACGAGCACGGTCTATTGCGGCGAGGCCTCGGCAGCGAAGCAGCCGCCGCGGGTGGCGCTCAAAGTGCTGCACCAGGCGGCACTGCATCCGCGCATGCGCAGCCGTTTGCACAGCGAGCGTCAGATCCTGAGCTCGCTCGATCATCCTTACATCGCGCAATTGCTCGGCAGCGGCGATCTGGACGACGGAACGCCCTACCTGATGGTGGAGTATGTCGACGGCGAGCCGCTGCACGAGTATTGCGATCGCCAGAGGCTGTCCTTGCGCGAACGGCTCGAGTTGTTCGTCAAAATCTGCGAGGCCGTGCAGTTTGCGCATCGGAATCTCGTGGTGCATCGCGACATCAAGCCCGCGAACATTTTGATCGAGCGCAAGGGAACGCCGAAACTCCTCGACTTCGGGATCGCCAAGCTGCTCGCGCCCGAGAGTCTGGCGCATACCCTGGCGGTGACGCGCTTGCAGGAGCGCATTCTGACGCCGGAAAATGCCGCTCCGGAACAGGTCTTGGGCCGTCCGATCACCACGGCGACCGACGTGTACGCGCTCGGCGTATTGCTCTACCAGTTGCTGACCGGGCGCTCACCCTACCGGCTGACGAGTTTCAGCCAGCTGCAGCTCGAGCGCGCGATCTGCATGGACGATCCGGTGCGACCCAGCCAGATGGTGATCTCCAAACTGAGCGGCGAGTCGGAGGCGGATCGCAATCGGATTGCGGGCTTGCGCGGTCACACGCCGGCAAAGCTGCGGACCGAACTGAGCGGAGACTTGGATGCGATCGTCGCCCTGGCGATGCGCAAGGAACCCGAACGGCGTTATCCGTCGGCACAGGCCTTCGCCGAAGACGTCTTGCGCCATTTATCGCGGCGCCCGGTCACGGCGCGTCAAGGCGACTGGCGCTATCATGCCGTCAAATTCGCACGGCGCAACTATGTCGCGGTATTGGTCGTGATCTGCGTCGTCGCCGGTCTCACGGCGGTCGCGGGCCTCACGCTCTGGCAGAATCACCGCATCGCGCTCGCGCGCGATGCGGCCGCCCAGGAGCGCGATCGGGCACAGCAGGTCTCGGCCTTCCTCGTCGATGTGTTCTCTCAGGCGGACCCGTTCAAGGCCCAGGGGCACGAGACGACCGCGAAGGATCTACTCGACCGGGGTGCGCAGAAGATCGTCGGCAACTTGAGCCTGCACCCGGAGGTGCGCGCGGAATTGCTCGAGAGCATCGGCCTTGCCTATCGCCGCCAGGGGCTCTCCGATTCCGCGGTGGGCTTGCTGGAACAGGCGGTCGAGATCCGCCGTCATCAGCGGCCCGCCGACAACCGGCGCCTCGCGGCGGCGCTCGCGAACCTCGCCGCGGCACTGGCCGATGCAGGACGCCTACCCTCGGCCGAAGCCTCCCTCGTACAGGCGCTGGCGATGATGCATCCGGACGACGAGGGGGACGCACTCGAGACCGCGGACATCCTCACGCAGTACGGGCATCTTGCGCTCGACAGCGAAAGCCAGCCGGAGAAGGCGCGCCGGCTGTTCAACCAGGCCCTCGCGATTGCCCAGGCTCACCCGGAATTTCCGGCCTTGCAGCGCGGCGCGATCATGAACGGGCTCGCGGCAACGGCGCTTTGGGATGGGAATTTCCAGTTGGGCGAAGGCTATTTGCGGGAAGCGCTGGGGATTTATCAGGAAAATACCGCGCACGACTACCCCGATCGCGCGGTCGTCATGGCGAGCTTCGGGTTCACGCTGGCGAAAAATGGCAAGTATGCGGAAGCGGAGCGCAACCTGCGCGAGGCCCTGGACATCGAGAAACGCGTCTTCGGAGCCGACGACCGCCGGATCGCGGCGATTCAGTCGTCGTTCGGCGACGTCTACGAACATCAAGGCGACATGGCCCGCGCGATCGACGCGGCGACGCAGGCGGTGACGATTTCCGAGCAAAGCAACGGCAAGGGTCACTACCTCACCGGCTGGTACCTCGAAGGCTTGGCACGACTCTATTTGAAGGCGGGCAACGTCGCCGCCGCGGAGGAGAATCTGCGCACCGCGCTCGGGATCTACGCCGCGTCCCTGCCTGCACGCCATCTGTACAACGCCGGGGCCCACGGAGAATTGGGCGAAATCGATCTGAAAAAAGGGGATCTGCCGGCCGCCGAGGCCGAGATGCGGGCGTCCCTGGACATGACGCGTACGCTCATGGGGGAGGAAAATTGGCGGACGGCGCGGGCGGAGGCGGGTCTCGGCTGGGTGTTGATCTCGATCGGCAAATTTGCCGAAGGCGAGGCCTTCCTCAAGGCCGGACAGGCGGCGCTGCTCAAGAGCCTGGGCGCGCGCGACGAAGCGGTTAGAGAGGCGACGGAGCGTCTGGCCGAGTATTATCGGGCCCATCATCGCGACGACGAGGCCGACAAGACATTGGCCGCACTCGCGACCAAATGACCGCTGGGGGAACTATCGCTGTGCATCGCGGTCCCCTCCCACGTGTTTGCGCTGCTTGAACGTTTGCGAGGAGTGTCGATGATCAAGGATAAACTGAGCGTCTTGCTGGTGAGTTTCACGGCGACGGCCATCCTGTCGCTGGCCAGTACGGACGCGGCGCTGGCCGTGGCGCGACGCGAAGACGCCTGTTTGTTGACCGCAACCGAGGTCCTGCAGGAAGTCGAAGGCATGCCCGACCAACGCCTGCCGGATCTGCTGCTACAGCGGGCCTACGGGATCGCCGTGATCCCCGACGTCGACAAGGTCGCATTCTTCTTCGGCGGTCGCCGCGGCAAGGGCGTGCTGGTCGTGCGCGATACCCTGACTTCGCCTTGGAGCAACCCGAGCTTCATCACCCTGACCGGCGGCAGCTGGGGGCTGCAGGTGGGCGCCCAAAGCTCGGACATCATTCTCGTGTTCACGACGAAGGCCGGAATCGAAGGCATCGCGGGCGGGAAGCTCACGCTCGGTGCGGACGCTTCGGTGGCGACCGGCCCGGTCGGCCGGCAGGGCTCAGCCGCGACCGATCTGAATTTCAACTCCGAGATCTATTCCTATGCGCGCACCCGTGGCCTGTTCGGGGGCATCGCGCTCGACGGGAGCGTGATCAAGATCGATTCCTCCGCCAATGCGTCGTTCTACGGCAAGAGCGGGGTCACCGCCTCCGAGATCTTCTCGGGCCAGGCGCCCGCCGCACCGGAATTCGCACAACGTTTCCTTGCACGGCTCGCACTGTCGACGGGCAGCGCCCCCCGCTCCTCCCCGGTTCCGCAGGCCGATCAGGCCGCGAATCCGGCCGCCGGTAGCGCGGCGCCGGCGAGCAGCCCGCCGCGTACCTATCCTTTGGAGCAACAGCAAAACCAAAGCGTCGAACATCCGACGAACTGAAGGCTGGGGGCCTCAGAGCCCCATGCGCTGCAGTTCCGGCTGCTTGTCGATGAACTGGTGCTTGAGTGCGGCGCCGACGTGCAGAGCGAGCAGCGCGTACAGCGCGTAACCGCACCAGGTGTGCCAGGCGCCGAACACGCCGTGCAGGGTTTCGCGCGTGGTCGGATCCATGTGCAGGATATAGGGAATGCGCGGCCATTCGACGAGGTTGAACAAACGCATCGGGTGACTCGCCGCATCCTTCCACGCCGAATCGTGCATCCAGCCGGTCACCGGCAGCGCGATGATGATCAGATAAAACACCGCATGGCCCGTGTGCGCGGCGATCCGCTCCCACCTCGGATAGCTCGCCGGCAGGGGCGGCGGTGCGTGGCTGAAGCGCCACAGCAAACGCAAGATCACGAGACCGAGCACGGTGATGCCGATCGACTTGTGGGTATCGATGACCGGTCGCACCCAGCCATCCGGCAGGGAGTCGGCCGACAGCGCCGCGATCACGTTGACGATGATCAAGGCGGCGATGAGCCAATGCAGGACGACCGCGACGCGCGTATATTTCGGCACCGCATGGATCGGCGTCGCGCTCATCGTGCATTCACCTCGGCCAGCGGCAGGCTCGGAGTCGCTCCCCACCGATGACGCCGGGTGAGGAAGCCGCACCAGCCCCAGGTCGCGCCGGCGTGACGCAGGAGTTGGAAACTGAACGGTTCGACCAAAGCGGACAAGAAAGCCATCCCAAATCCTCCGAGGCCGGCCCGCTGACCCGTCCAGCGGGAATAAATGTGCACCCACCATAAATGAAAACCGATGTCGATGACGATCTTCGCGCCGATCACCGCGATCACCGGCACCACGATCGTCAGGCGTCCGAGCACCGCGAAGCTCACGAGCAGCAGGAAGGCGGTCAATCCATAGATCGGCTGCATCGTGTCCAGCGCCTTGATCGGCAGCATCCAGCGCCCGACGCTGCCGTAGCGCCCGTTGAAGGTCATGTCGCAGTTCCAGTACTGGGTCTGCAGGAAGCCCGCGAACCACCGCCGTCGCTGCCGGAGGAAACTCGGCAAGGATCCCGGCGCGTCGGTGATCGCCTGCGGCGCGTGCAGGACCCGGACCTTCCAGTCGAGATCGTGGTCCCGACCGTAGCGATGCAGGCGATGGATGAGCTCGTAGTCCTCGACGAGGCATTCCGGATCGAAGCCCCCGACGCGCAGCAGTGCCGAGCGCCGGAATCCCGCGAACGCGCCCGAGACGAGCAGCAGGGAATCGGAGCTCATCCAGGCGATCCGGGAGCAGAATGCGCGCATGTATTCGTAGGTTTGGAACCACTGGAAAATGCCTGCAAATGCGCCGCTCGAGCACACGGGGCGGATCACGCAGCAAGCCGCGACCATCTCCGGCTCCCTCGCGAAGGCGCGGCGCAGGTGCTCGAGCGCGCCCGCGGCGAGCTTGGTGTCGGCATCGATCGTCGCGACGAGTTCCGTCCGCAGGAGCGCGAGTCCCGCATTGAGCGCCCGCGCCTTGCCGCCGTGCGGGTTGCACCAGACCTGCAGGCCCGGATGCCGGTCCGAGCGACCGAGCGGAGAATCGGCGGCCCAGCGCACGCCGTACCTTTGGCCCAGCATCGCGACGGTGTCGTCCACCGAACCGTCGTCGACGACCAGCACGACGTCGCCCTCGGGCAGATGCGGCAGCAGCGCATCGAGCGTCGATGGGAGAGCGGGCGCTTCGTTGAAAGCGGCGATCACGATACCGAGACGCGGTCCCGGGCCGTGGATCGGGACGTCGAGGGTGGCCGGCGGCTCACGATGGATGAAGGCCGTCTTCCGTGCGATGTACACGAGCAGACAGGTGTCGTAGAGGATATACAACAAGCCCACGGTCCAGGCGAATACGCCCTGCGCAAACCATGCGCCGATCGTCACCGTGATCCAGACACCGACCACGGCACCGTAGATCAACACGCTGCGCAAGGACACGCGCGGTTTGGTGTACCGCGGCGAGACCCGGCGCAGCGTCGCCGTGATCTCCTGGACCGCGCCCTCGCAGGCGTCGGGCATCACCACCAACCCCGCCACTTGAACCAGACGATGGGCAGGATGGTGCTGAGCGCGATCAGAGCCAACCCGTAGGCATACCCGTAGGTCCAACTGAGCTCGGGCATGTTGTGAAAATTCATGCCAAAGAGACTGGCGATGAACGTCGGCGGGATACCGACGACGGAGGCGATCGTGAGGACCTTGAAAATCTCGTTTTGCTCCGTGTTGATGAATCCGAGCACGGCATCCAACAGGAATTGCACCTTGCCCGACAAATGCGACTCGAAATCGGTCAGGGAGTTCACGTCCTGACGTACGGTCTTCAGGCGTGTCTGGATGTCTTGATGCAACCAGACTCCCTGGGTGTCGGCGGCAAATCCGGTCAGCCGCTGCAGGCCCGTGAGGCTCTCGCGGATGCGCGACAGACTCTCGCCGGCGTCGCCCACTGCCAACAGCATCTCACGCAGCAGCCGATTGGCGCGCGCCACGCGCGGCGCGCGGCCACCCTGCGGCCGAAAAACCTGGTGCGAAATCCTTCCGAGCTGCGCCGAGATTCGTTCGAGAAAATCGGCATCCGTATCGACCAGGGCCTCGAGCAGCATCGTGAACGTCGTCGCACTGTCGATACCCGCCGGAGCGGCGGCGATTTCGTCGCGGACGCGCGTGAAGGAATTGAGCTCCACGTAGCGGAGCGTGACCAGCACCGCCGGACAGAGCACGAATCCGATCGGACTCGGCACGACGTCCGTCTCGCCGACCGGGGTCGTGGCCGGCATGCTGAGATAGAGCGTCTGTCCCTCGACACGCAGGCGGCTTGAATTCTCGATCTCATCGAGCTGCGAACGCACGGGCAGGCGTAGCCCATATTCGCGCTCGACCTCGGCGACCTCGTCCGCGGTCGGTTCGAACAGATCGACCCAAAACGCCGACCTGGCGCTGCCGGTGCCGGCCGCCGCGGGGGGACAGGAATAACGCATGATTCATGGTCGCGGATGGCCTGGGGCTTTGCAACCCGGGTAGCCCGGCACGGGTTTCGATTGGACATATCTCCCGGCCATTCGGCGGCCGGCGCACTGCAACGAATCGAGTCTTTCTCGATGGAGCACGCCCTACGCATCTGCTCCTGCCGGTCATTCCCGGAACAGGGGGTGGTAAGATCTCGCCATGAACGCGTCGACCGAATCGGCTGTCCCGCCCACTAGCGCACGGCAGTGGCTCGACGCGCTGGTGAGCGGCGCCTGCGACGCGCCGAGCTTTCTGCGCGGCGTCGACACCTTGGTGCAAAATTCCGGAGACGAAGCCTGGGAAGTTCTCTCGCTGCTCGATCAGTACTATCGGCGTGGCAAGCTCCCTCTCGATCAATTCCGCAGCTTGAAAGCGCACGTCGATCGGATCGCGCTCGCAGTGACCCGCGACGCCGCGATCCTATCGCGGTCGACCGCAACCCCAACCCCAACCCCAACCCCACACCCAAACCCAAACCCCACCCCCCCCCCCCCCCCCCGCGCCCCCCCCCCCCCCCAGCCCGGCCCCCACCCCGGCCCCGGCCCCGGACCGAGAGC
>Ga0116230_10008056_pt1 | contig 10414 bp, 5 predicted proteins | sample S1TSphfallax_3_FD_88678 | JGI IMG/M metagenome (GOLD analysis project Ga0116230, IMG submission 88678) | Host-associated microbial communities from peat moss isolated from Minnesota, USA - S1T2_Fd - Sphagnum fallax MG | ecosystem: Host-associated > Plants > Peat moss > Unclassified | place: USA...
AAAAAACATTTTAACAACATGTTTGGGGTAAAAATTATGAAAAACCTAATGCCCCATGTTTTTACACCCCAAATAAAAAAAAAAAAAAAAAAAAAAACATATTTAATGATTATTAGACAAAACATTTTGAGAAGAATCAAGATCCAATTTCTTCTAGATTTTATTTCAAAAGTTCATGCTTCAACATGATATGTAACTACCTTCAAAAAACATGTAGGCCCAAATAGGCTTTTCAACTTCAAAAAACATGATCATCATGTTATGATACAACATGAGTTACCTAGTGGCATTAAAAGCCTACTACAACCTAGACCTATAATTGCAATTATCTAACTTGGGAGGGTGTTTTAACGAATATGCACAAAAGTAGTGGTTCCAAATGAAATAAGACCCCTAAGAATTTATGTCGTGGAAACATTATGCATGCTTGAGATTTGGTTTCCACCATGCTTATGTGACCTAATGACACATCTCTTAATTCATATTGTAGATGAATTGGATATTTGCAGGTTTGTGGCATCTAGGTGGTGTTATTTGTCACAACCCCACTTTGAGGCAAGTGTGAGGATGAGACTCACACTCCCGAAAAGTGGAATTGAGAGTCCTCCGGGACTCCTGCAACTTTGGAGCTCGACAGCAGAGGGCAAAACACCTTGCCTTGAGGTGTTCTTTATACCGTTGGAAAGGTCTTGAAGTGTAGATGTCTGAAATGGCCTCGCATGAGCCATTTGGACATCTGCAGCCCAAGTTATGGGCAAAAGAAGGGCCGGGAGTCAAATTGGCAATTTGACTCTTGACCATTAAAAGTCGGGAATCGACCCGATTCCGACGTCTGTAGGAGGAGGGCGACATGGCGTTGGAAAGCTCTTAGAGAGAGCTACAAGATTTCTTAAGACCTCATCCCAATTGGAGTTATGAGCAAGAAGTTATGGATGCCCAAAGTCCCGGGAGTCCAACCCGGGACAGTTTCGGGACTCCTCCTTGGGAGTCCCGGGAAAAAGTGCCATTTGGATGTAGCCTCCGCGGGGAGCAACAGAGAATATTATATGGGGGAAGGTGGTGGCTTCCCCCAAGTCCAGGCCGTGGTGAGTCATGTGAGTCCAAGGTCGCCCATGGCTTGTCCCAACACCAAAAAGGTGCAGAATGAGTTCTAACCAACTTGTGGTTGGTTTTGGATGCAGGACCGAGTAAATAAGTAGTTTTTCCCTCTTCCTAATCTATCTCGGAGCTTCAGCACGCCCCTCTACCCCTCTCAGTGTTGAGTGCTAGGAGCGAACCTTCAAATCCCCAAACTTCCGCCTTCTTGAAGTTAGGCCACCTTGGGTCTAGCTTGGGACTTGGGGTTGCGTCATTATCCCATGGAACATTATTTAATTGTTTTGAAAAATTATGTGTGAAACAAGGTTAAGCCCAAAGGATGCATGGCATTGGGCTACATGTATGATGAGGCATTAAGATTTTGCACAAAGTATTTTTTAGCTTGCCCACCCCATGAAGCACCTTTCCAACATCACATTCCTCCTCATTAAGGTCCCACATATGAGCATGTCATAACAAATTCTACACCCACATAAGCATTATATAGGTATTTTTTCTTACTACCACATTTTGTTCATAGTGTTTTGCATAGTGGTTTCTAAGTGGTTTGCATGGTGGATTTGAAGCGGTGCAAGTATGGTTTGTGTAGTGAAACACAAGTGGTTCACTAGTGGTTGACACAATGTTTCCATTACACACATGTGTCCTTGGTATAAGCCTTATGATCAATACAATTTTTTTGTGGTGTTTAGACAAAATTGCCACGAGGCAAAATGAATGGAGCACCATGCACATTGAAGGGATCAAAATCACCCAAGGGGACAAAGGAATGATATGTTACCTCTTCATTTACAACATCACATGCCTACATTTACTATGTGGTTAGAAGCTTGAGTGAAGCATCTTGTAGTTGCACATGCTACAATAATTGAAGAGCTTGTACAATTATCATGCCCTCTTAGTTGAATCACCTACACATACTCTAGCATGTGGGCATATAGAAACCACTTCCAAGTGGACCCTAAAACTACAAGGCCTACACACTTGACATACGATGCTAGAGTTGCATGCATATTTTAATAAAGCAAGTCAAAGTTCAATGCAATATCAAAATAGAATAATTACAATTTTGAATTATGTGGGGGTCCTAAAGGAAATCCTTCTTGTGGATTATTTTGGGTTTTGTTTGGTTTTATTCAAGTGTTCATGGATCCTACCCAACCTTTGTGGCAATGCAAGACCATATGTCAAGACGAACATGGGTTTTTTGCAAGTGAACTTTTAAAGTTGGCTCCCACCAATAATGGGACCATATGTGTTCCCTATAACCATTTCTCAGGTATTGACCTCTACATATGGAGTCCCATTAGAAAACCACGCCTATAAAACACAAAACGTTAAGTGATTGATTAATGTACTTTTGGTTTGTCAACGATTTTAGTGGTTTGGGTGGTTTGCTAGTGGATTGGGTTGGGTGGTTTATTAGTGGTTTCACAAGTTCTAACATATGTGGTAATACAAAAGGGGTAGTGGACGATGGCAATTATGTTGTAAAAAGTTAATATGGGATGTTCTTATTTTTTAATGTAGGTATTCTTTGTGCTAGACACAATTGCTAATGTTAAGTGGAAAGTTGTGTTGCAAAAGGAGGCACGATTAAGACATGTGGTGGCTGAAATTGTTGAACCTTCATTAGGAGCACATAATGTAGTTGAAGAAGAAAACTTAGTTAGGGAAGGCTTAAGGGCTCTCCATGATGGCAATGTTTTATCTAGAGAGCCTAAGGAGGAGGTGCCTATTAATGAAGTTCAATGAATAAATGCATGTCTAGCTCAACCTTAAGACAATGATTCAAAATCAGAAAAGGAGGATTAGTAGTTGGCATGCACACTAGGGGTATTCTTTAGTGTAGTATGTTTTTGTTAGTTAATTTTATGAATTATTGTATGCAATTTGGATTTTAATGGCAAGAAATTGTAAGAGAAATTTTAATAACAAGTAATGATGTCAACTAGTTAGTTGTGCAAAACCCCTACTACCTTTCTATGTAATACATTATAAGGTGGTTACCCTAAAATGACCACCACAAAAAATCACCCAAGTGGTTTGAGAAGGTTGATTGAAAAATCTTCAACCATGCTTAAAAGCATTTCGGGCTAAAATTCTAATTTTTTTTAATAAATTCCTAAACCATTGTTGCCTCCCACTACATTACCATTTCAATGGGATTCTAGTGGAATTTGTCCACTCAACGAACACATGAGTGGTTTGTTGCATATGAAAACCACCCAAAGTCAAATTGGGTGGTTTTGTATGGCGGTCTGTCCACATGTTTTATAACAATGTTAGCTATAATGGTATTTCTATCATGCCCTATAGACATTTTGGGTATTCTTTTAATCCTATTGACTTTCATTGAATCATAAAGTAAAATTTAGAAAGGATAATGACATTCAATAAATCAACTTATGGTTTTGAGAAAGGCCATTGACTTTTAATGAGTAATAACAATTTTTGGAAAAGTGAATGACATTTTAGTGTTTCATTACAAAAAATTAAAATCAATGTGAAATTCACTTGGCTAATTTTTCCATGGTTGTTTTCTTGCTCAATTGTGACTTTATTTCAATTTTCATGAATATATATTTCAATTTTGTGTTCATCTATTCCTAGTTTAAACTTATCAATGTCTAAATACTAACAAGTTCTTGGCAATATTGAATTTTTGTCTAAGGAATTGGGATCTTACAAAGCTTGACCATGTCCATGACTATTGAGGCCCTCTCTTATTTGCTTATAATTCCCCTAATGTGGATATTTAAACTTATTTCACTATTGATATTGGTGGTAATGCCTATGTTGGTGGGATGGAAGCTGAAGGTATTTACCTTCTTAATGAAAATACTTTCAATTGTAACATGATCAAGTTTCAATTTGGCAACATTGATTTTGAATTGCATAGTTGAATTTGACAACATTGTCTACACCATGTTTAATGTATCGGTGTTGGAATAAACTACACTAAAGGTAACATTGTCCTCAATGTAGTTGACCCCAACACCAAAACTCCAATCATGGGTCCCATTGTATTTTTGATAGATGCATTAATTATAGTGAGGTAAAGTTGAACTTGAAAACAAGAAGGTACCAAATGGATATTTGTAAAGGATTGGAGTATGTATAGACTTGTTCAACTTTTATGATTATCTTCTAGTTGAAATGTAGTGGTATATGATCTTGAATATACCTTATTTGAGTTTCTGTCCATCTCCTTCCAAGCTGATTTGGTCATGGCCAATATTGGGGTTCCTATTTAGTTGGTTTTGATTTTTTGGGTTTATGGTGGGTTGGTGAAACCATGTTTTTGATACATCTTTTAGAACATGGGGGAGATTTTGAAACATTTGTATAGTTTCAATGGGTCATTGATCCAATGGTTGAAACCATGATGAGTCATTAGAGTTATGTCCATAAACTTTGGAACTTATTGATTTCATCATTTTAAGATATTAAGGGTGTCATTTAATCTAATTAGTCTAATACTTTTGATTTAGACTTTATTAAACTATACATTTGAAGTGGAACATATTTTTGTTCAAGGATGTAAAAGGGTACATTTGTCAAGTTTCCAAAACTTTTGCATGCATTTAGTATAAGCCAATTTTGATATAACTTAGTGGACTAATAACTTGAGTTGTGATTTGACTATCTTGGCAGGATTTTTTATACGAATTATTTATTTTCATCTTTCTGTCAATAGTTTATTTTGGTTATGCATCATGTAATTGTGCTTGCTCTTATCCATTTGGCAATTGAATTAAATTAGTCCATATCTTGCTCCATTATTTTAGCTTAAAACTTGGGCATGGTGATGTAGATGGAATTTTCTTTTGCATTTATAAAAAACACATCCATTTGTGATTATAGGTAAGCGAACATTTGATTCATTATGTCCATTTTGGGTTAAGAAAATGAAGGAATGCAATGTATATTGTTGCATTTATCACATAGAGTTGGAGGAGTTGAAAGTTGGTTTTAACTACATGTGCTAAAAATTTGGATTACACATAAACTTTTAATATGAATGTGACTATGGGGCAGTATGCGCCTTTGCCAAAGATTTTGGTATTCACTATATGGGTTCACATGGCATCTATCCTAGATTGATTGCATTGTGGGAAGTTATACTTTGTCCCAAGGACCCCCATTCATAATGGCATGCCCAAGATTATGTCTTTGGGAAATGTGAAAATTGTGGTGTGGAAAACTTGGTAGTTTGTCCAATTGAAGAGGATGGATCATCATCTGCCTTAATATCTTGGAAACATTCTAGTGTGGAAACCATTGTAACTAAAAAAGGTGAGGAGAGGAAGAAGCTAAAGTTGATCTACAAGTCCACAAAGAACAATGAACTTATTGAGTATTTGAAGCCAAAGTTGCAATATTTTGTTTCTCACAATTTCATTGCAAGGTGGCAAGACTAGCAATTCAGAAATTACCTTGAGAATTTTCCAAACAACATTATTATTTTAGTAATTAATTTTGCTAAGATTTACAATTTTGAGATTACGAATGAGGTACAATCTATGCATTGGCATAACTACGAAATCACAATCCTTGTGCATGTAACTCAAAGGAAAAATCCAAATGTTAATTCGAATGATGAAGTACCATTTTTATATATCTAATGACAAAACCCATGACAATTATTTTGTACAACGTTGTTTACTTTTGCATTGGGAGGACATTGTGAGAAGTGGTTTCACACTAAAGGCACATTAGATATGGTTTAATGGCTTTAGCTTTCAATTCAAGAGCAAGATACCATTATATTTTGTCAGTCGGTACCCTCATTTAACAAGTGGTTGCTTATGTATGTTATTTGGCTCAAGACATGGAAAGGGTCTTCATGATGGGGCAAGTACAATTTTGAAACAAATTGTCAAACAAGCTCAACTTGATGTTGAAGCTCTTAAACTTTAGAATGTAAAACATGTAGCGACGTTCTTTTGGGATCATTTGAGTCGACGACCAAAGTCATCATATTTGGGGGAGCAAAGGACAATTAGTTGTACCTTTTGGCACATGAAACCATTTGATGTGGATACGATTACTAAATACACATGTGATACCATAAAGGGGATGAAGGATGTGTATTTGGTATGATTTGTTGGTGCCATGCATGTGAACAAGCTATTGAAAAAACCCTTAATTTGCTTCTATTTTTTTTTGTGGATTCTAATTTCTTGGCTTGTGAAAATCTACATGGACCAACTAGTGGGAGCTTGAGGTGCTCATTCCTAACAATGTTGGTAATGTATGCAATGCCATTGAGGAGGAAAATTGGGATGAATTTGGACTTGATGGTGATAACCTTGCTTCTTGCATTTCCTTGGGGGACAACTTGCCCATAAGAAGGAAACATAGTAGGGGTGGACTTCTACATCTTACTATGCACCAAGATTGTCTTCCCTTTCTCAAAACCTTTCACTTGTCCTTGGGGATAACAATTCAACACTAGTGACATGGCAGTGGGTGGGAAATATTATTAGAAGTGGGGTTGTTTAGAATCCTCTTACATTTTATCGAGGAGTTCCAATGTTGTTTTTATTCATGTATGCCGCATTAGGGCGATCAAATTTCCAATGCTGCCAACAAACCATAGAATGCAGGGAAATGATTTGGTGTATAGGCTTCATGAATATGCAAAAGATGAAATTAGGTAGAGCATTGCAACCATTGAACTGTAATTTGATCTATGAGATCATTGGTTACATTCTAGTCTTAGTATTGATAACTTTTATTGCATTAAAAATCTTTGAACTATAATTACATAGATTGTTAAAATAGTTAAATGTTTAAGTTAAAGGTATTTGTGGGGATTGTGAAGGTCCATAAAGGATTTGAGAGTTGAGTCTAGCAATGGCATCATAGTCTCAAGTCAAATGTGTTTGATATATGTCAAGGGCAATTTGGGTTTCCACATATGGGCTATGTGCTCACAATTGACCATTGTAGCAAATAAGTGACAGGACCGCCTAGTGGCCCTTACAAGAATAAACCTTAGCTCTAGGATGGGAAGTGTTTCATTTGTTGAACCAAGTCTAGTTAGCCTCGGTTTTGTGTAAAGCTCCTCCTTTAGTGCAATTAAAAAACTTTATTAATAGACTAATTGTGATCGACTTGCCGTGGACATAAAACTGAAAAGGAAGAAATCATGAATTGAATGCACTAATTTGCAATGTACATAACAACTGAAAATTCATATACTAACTTGGGAAATTTTGAACATTTTTTCTTGCTACCAATTTTAATTCATTCAATAATTAGACCCACTCCTCATCAAGACCCATCTCATGTGTTGCAAATCTCAAATCCTCATCAAGAGGTTTGGAACCCCCAACTACACCACCAATTAAGGTCCAATATATGATTGCATACCTTGCTTATGTTGTTGGTTTTCAAGTGTTCACACATACATGTGAAGTGAAATGTGTGTAGGTAAGATGTTAGAGCAACATCACCACAATGGTACCATTGCCCACATAGACCACATGCTTTAATGATAATCATACATGTTACATCATTTACAGGGCTATCAGGGCGTAGAATAGGTTTGGGCCACATTGACATTCCTCAACCTTTTCACATTTTAGCCAAATGTTGTAAAATTGCCCTCTGATCCTTATGTAGATCTTGAAATTCAAGTTCTATATGTGTAATTGAGCCCTCCAAAAACTAGGTTTCAGCATGTGCTTGTTTGTATGCCACTTTCCCTTGATTGGTATGATATTATGGTGTGATATATGTGGTATGTCAAAAAAATAGCTGATAGGTCTTAACAAGCTGCAACATCAAGAAAACAATAAAATCAACAATTGATATTTTTACAATTACACCATTCAAAGAAACCCATCAATACATGATAAAAGGAAGTGAGTGGGGTGAACCCATCAAGACAAAATCAAAGGTGGGCGGGTAGGTGGGTAGGGTTCACCTTCAGAGTAAGAAGGAACACCACAATGTAATTCAACAAGGTCTTTTTAATCAAAGTTTTTAGGTTGTTGAATCCATGTGATTGATACCTGAGCTAAAGCCTTTGTGTTAATAATCATTTTGGTTCAAGTTTTGTGAAGTTCATCATAGCAATAATATGAAGCTTCAATTTGGAAAACTAAAAGTAAAAACAAGGCCCATAGTTGTTTGATGGGCATTAGGTTAGATGCATGATGTAACTTTTTAGTGAAGAAACAACAATCATGGGTTTCAATTCGCCTCTTTTGAAATCAACCAACTAGGGCCCACCACATGCTAGAAGGTGAAATTTCACAAACACCACAAAGGACCCCATTTCCTTTTACAAAGTAATGCGTGTGGCTCTTTATAGCTCATTTTGACCCATAACCCATTTAGCCATAAGGTTTTTTTCTTAGGTTTGCCCAATTTTAGCCAATCATTTAAACCATGTTTAGCCATTATATTTTAATATTAAATTTGGCCATTAAATTTAATTGGTTAGATTTAGCCATTCGATATAATTTATAGGTTTAGTCATTTATTTCAACTTAGGTTTAGCCATTAGGTTCAATAAAATTTAATCATTATGTTTAACCATTATACTTAGTCATTAAATAATTTCAACCATTTAATTTATATTAACTAAAAAATCATTTAGTCATTATATATTTTTAACCATTAAGTTTAGCCATTAGAATTAATCATAGATTTTGGTATTAAATTTAGCCATTGAATTTAATCATTAACTAGATTTAGCCATGTTAAGTTGTGTCACTAGAATTAATCATTAAATATATTTTGCCGGTAAGTTTAATTATTAAAATTAATCAGTAAAAACGTTTAGCCATTAAATGTAGCAATTGAATTGAATCATTAAATAAGTTTAACCATCAAATGTGGCCAATGAAATTTTTCATTAAATAAGTTTAGCCATTGGATTTAATTATCAAACATGTTGAGCCATTGGAATTAGTCATTAAATATGTTTAGCCATTAAGTGTAGCCATTGTATTTAATTGTTAAATAGGTTTAGCCATTGGATTTAGTCATTAATATGTTTAGCCATTAAATATAGCCATTGGATTTAATCATTAAATAGGTTTAGCCATTAAATATAGCCATTGGATTTATTCATTATATAGGTTTAGCCATTAAATATAGCCATTGGATTTAATCATTAAATAGGTTTAGCCATTAAATATAGCCATTGGATTTAATCATTAAATAGGTTTAGCCATTAAATTTAGCCATTGGATTTCATTGTTAAATATGTTTAGCCATAAGTTTAGCCATTGGATTTAGTCATTAAATATGTTTAGCCATTGAATTTAATCATTGAATAAGTTTAGTTATTAAGTTTAGTCATTGTATTTAGTTGTTAAATAGCTTTAGCCATTGGATTTAGCCATTAAATTTAGCTATTGAATTTAATCATTAAATAAGTTCAGACATTGAATTTAACTAGTACATTTAATCCAACTACTTTCTTGCAATTTTGTAACATGTTAAATAAAAAAACTTGGCAAAATTTGTCATCTTTTGATGTTGTAGTCCATTGGTAAGGATTTGGTTTGTTATGGTGAAGGTGAGAGGTTCAATTCCTAACATTTGCAACCTATGTGTATGCTTAAAGGTTAGGGTGATAAGTAGATGAAATAGGTTAGGTTAGGTTAGGCTAAAGTAGACTAGCCTAGGGTAAGCTAGGTCATCACCTATCTACCTTTAAATATATATATATTAACCCATTGACTTATGATTTGACCAATTAAATGATGACATGTGAGGCATTGAAATGACCTTACAACATGTCACATTTTACCATTAGTCAAAAAATTTAATCGAAAGCATTGCCTTGGGGTTGGTCAAAAGCACCACCCTAAGGTTGGTTAAAAAAAACCATCATAGTCACACTAGATTTGTTAAAATTGACATATGTAGCATCTTTGGAATTACAATATTTACTTGATAATCAACTTGTGTCTAATTATTTATTGGTATTTTTTACTATTTATTGACATTAGTTTAATACAAATTATTATATTTTTATTAAATATATTTGTTGTGAAATACCAAGCATCCGAATATTTATTAAACGGTCTAACCGATTCGGGGAAATTAAAGTGGGATCTACTTTTTTGGGAGCATCGGTCGAAGCAAAAATAACTATACTTTTGGCCCTTCTGTCAGCAAAACCAGTTTGAAAATATTTTAGTAAAATGCCGAGTAAAAAAGTCGAATCAGATTCTACATTTTGAGTCAAACAATTCACATTTAGTTTATGAATATCTTGAATCCATATTATACAGGGGGACATTCTTCCCGCTAATTCTAGAATAAGACTCAATCTTCGCAAACTTTC
>Ga0116230_10008057_pt1 | contig 10414 bp, 8 predicted proteins | sample S1TSphfallax_3_FD_88678 | JGI IMG/M metagenome (GOLD analysis project Ga0116230, IMG submission 88678) | Host-associated microbial communities from peat moss isolated from Minnesota, USA - S1T2_Fd - Sphagnum fallax MG | ecosystem: Host-associated > Plants > Peat moss > Unclassified | place: USA...
CGCGAAGCCGGGATGGATGAGTTCCTCGCCAAGCCGCTGCTGCTCGAGGATCTACATGCCACGCTCGCGCGCTGGTTGCCCGCCGCTGCCGCAACGCCCGTGCCGCCAACGCTATCCGCCGATGCCATTTCCAGAATGCGGCAGATGGAGCGCAGCGGTAACGGCGGCTTCATCCAGCGGGTCGCCAGCTTGTTCGAGGAAACCTCCGCGCAGCAGATCGATGCCATTCTCGCCGCCGTCGCGGATGGCAATCTGCCGGCCATCAGCGCGCGCTGCCATTCTCTCAAGTCGGCATCCGCGCAGGTCGGCGCCGACGGACTGGCGCGGCTCGCCGTCGAAACCGAACGCGCCGCCAACACCCGCGATACCGCGCGCATCGCCACGCTGACCAGCGGCTTGCGCGCCGCGCGCAGCGCAGCGATCGGCGCCCTCAACAGCGAACTCGAGCGGCGCACCGCATGAGCACCGCCGTGCCAAAACCGCGCGTACTGATCGCCGACGATGATGCGATCAGCCAGCTGTTTCTCATCGAAACCCTGAGTCAATGCGGCTTTCAGACGGTGGCCGTCAGCGATGGCGCCGCCGCACTCAGCGCGGCGCTCGCACAGCCGTTCGACGTGGCGTTGCTGGATGTCGACATGCCCCTGCTCGACGGCTACGAGGTGTGCCGCGCGATGCGCCGGTCGAGCGAACTACAGCACTTGCCCATTGTGATGATCACGGGCCATGACGATCCGGATTCGATCGCACGCGCGTATGCCGACGGCGCCACCGACTTCATCTCCAAGCCGGTCAATTGCACGCTGCTGCCGCACCGGCTGCGCTACATCCTGCGCAATTCCGTCGCCGAGCAGCAGCTGCGGCATCTCGCCTATCACGATTCGCTCACCGGCCTGCCGAATGCCCAATCGCTCAGCAACCTGGTCGGCAAGGCGCTCGCGCGCGCCGCCACGGCAGCCGACGAAGGCGTCGCGGTCATTCACATCGACGTTCAGGGATGCACGCGAATCCGCGCAATCTTCGGTCCCGACGAAGGGGATGAGGCACTGCGCGCGTTTGCCCAGCGGCTCGCCATCACGGTCGCCGCAATGGACGACGGCGGTGAGCGCGCCTCGGTCGCCCGGGTCGACGGTGACCGCTTCGTCGTCTGCCTGCGATGCAGCGCAGTGCATGAGCGGGCGGCCGAACTCGCCGACCAGATCATCGCCTCGCTCGATGAACCGGTGTATTGCGGCAAGCAGTTGTTTCTCTGGCCACCCGCGGTCGGCATCGCCTTCAGCCAGGAACATTCAGACGACGCGAAGGCACTCATCACGCGCGCGGCCGCGGCCAAGCATCATGCGTTGCTCAATTCGATCACCAGCGCTGTGATCTATTCCGCCGACATGAGCGCGCTCGCCCATGAGCGGATGTCCATCGAGGCATCACTGCGCGAGGCCGTGCGCACCGAACAGCTTTCGCTGTATTTCCAGCCCAAGATCGACATTGCCGGCGGCTCGCTCGTCGGGGTCGAGACCCTCATCAGGTGGTTCGACCCAATCCTCGGCGAAGTATCGCCTGAAAAGTTCGTGCCCTTGGCCGAGGAGTCCGGCCTCATTCTCGACATCGGCCGCTGGGTGACGCAGGCCGCCTGCCGGCAGCTCATGAACTGGCGGAGGGAGGGGTTCAACACCACGGTGGCGATCAACCTGTCGGCGCGGCAATTCGTGCATGACGATCCTGCCACCATGATCCGGTCGGCCGCCGCGGCCGCGGGGGTCGAGCCCACCGCCATTATCATCGAGATCACCGAGTCGGCGCTGATCCGCGACATGTCGAGCGTCCGTGCCGGCCTGCTGGCGGTGCGTGCCCTCGGTTGCCGAGTCGCGATCGATGACTTCGGCACCGGCTACTCCTCGTTGGCTTATCTCAAGGGACTGCCGGTGGACGACTTGAAGATCGACAAGTCCTTCGTCAGAAACCTGGTCACGGATCAGGTCGATGCCGCCATCTGCGAGGCCGTGCTGTCGCTGGCGCATGAAGTGGGCTTGAAGGTCACCGCCGAAGGCGTCGAAACCGCGGAGCAACTCGACTGGCTGCGGGCGCAAGGCTGCGATGTCGCGCAAGGCTACTTGATCGCCCGGCCGATGTCGGCCCGCGAGATCCTGGAACGCTACGGCGGCCAAACGGAGGCGACGCAGCAGCAGCTGTCGAACGGCTGATTCAGGCAATCGCCTTGAAGATCTTACCGAGCTGGTCCCACGAGTTGGCAAACAGGATCATGGACAGCGCGAAATACAGGTAGGTACAGATGCAGGCGGCGACATAGATCGCGCGATTCTTCTGGTAGGCGATGAAGCCCGCCTTGCCGAGGCGCTTTTTCATGTAGATCGTCGCGTAATGCACGGCCGCGACGCCGAGACCCTGTGACAGGCCGAACAGCACGAAATTGACGCCGGCGCCGTGCCACACACCGATGACCAGGAACACGCTGACGATGGTCGCGGCAACCGCGTGGTTCAAGTTCCCGGGACCGAACCTGGCGGCGAGAAACTTGACCATCGGGGTGAACATCATGTCGCGCATGAAGGAACTCAGGCTGATGTGCCAGCGGCTCCAGAACACCTGAAAATTGCGCGACGAAAAAGGCCGGTCGAAGTTTTCCATGACCTCGATTCCCATCAGTCCCGACACGCCGATCACCATGTCGCACAGACCCGAGAAGTTGCAATACAGATATACCGGGTAGACGAGAATCGCGATCAGCAAATCGAACCCACCGTGCGGATGGCCGTCGAGCAGCAAGGCGGCGTAACCGAACTGGCTGAGCAGTGTCGAGATGAAAATATACTTGCCCAGGCCAACGATGATCCGCTGCACCGATCGCCAGATCGGCGTGACATTGCGGTCCAAATTCCTGAGCGAGCCGATGAACAGCCGAAACGGGCTGATCGGGCCGACGCTCATCGTGGGCAGGAAGAACGCGAACGACAGGTAATCCCAGACATCGGGCATCGCCACGACGTCGTTTTGCACTTCCTGGACGAGATAACAGATGCGAAAGGTCAAGTACGACAAGCCGACGAAGGCGATGGCGGGATTTGGCGACAGCATCCCGTACAGCGGCAGATATTTGATGCCGATGAGCATGAGGATGGGTGTCCAGAGCGCGGCCAGCGGCCAGCGCCCGGTTCGTTTGGCGTGCGTGAGCAGCCAATAATTCACCAGCACCAGGCCAAGATAGCCGAGATAGGCGATGAAGGCCGCCTTGACGACATGAGCGTCGGGGTAATTGGCCTTCAACGCAGCCTGCGTCGCGCTCACGCAGAGGACGAAGGCGCCCGCTACGTTCACCACGGCGAACGGAATCGGGGCGTATCTCGTACCGCGGCCAAAAAGCCGCGTGATGCCGATCGCGAACAACGGAAAAACGAGCAGCGCCGGAATGAACACCAGCGCGGGGGTGCAGATCAGCAGGATGAGGATTTCGAGCATTTAGAATTTTTGGTAAACCGCATCGACCTTCAGCGACGTCGCCGGCAACACCAGCATCAGCGCCGACCCCAAAAGGCACAGCGCCAGCACCAAGCCGATGAACACGTTGAGGATGATCTGTGCCGCACTCGCGCCTTTCACGGCGGCGAAGCCTCGAGATAGGCCTCGGCGACCGGCGGCGCGATCGACTCGGTAAATCGTTTGCCACCGGCGGTATTCATGTGATTGTCGCCCGAGAAATAGAATTTTCCAGGATCGACGCCCTCGAACAGCCGTGCCTTCGGGATGGCGATCATGCGAATGTCCGGCCCGAACAGCGTGGTCCAGGGCTGCAGTTCCTGCACCCGGTCAATCAGCGGATCTTGGCCCAGGGGCAGATGGATGAGCACCAATTTCGCGCCGGCGCCCTTCGCCAAGTCGGCAATCCGGCTTAAGAAGAGCTGTGTATAAGGACCCATCGCGAAGCGGTACGCGCCCTTCAAGCTCGGGGTCAAAACCTCGAACAGCGGTGCCGTTACCGGCAGCAGCGCGGCGGCAGGGACTGTCTCGGCGGCAGGGGACGGTGTCCCCGGCGTGCGCACGGCGGCGGGCGAGCTTACGGCGGTGGCCCATTCATCCACCGGTACCAACGCCTCGATACCGAGCCGATTCGGCCGCATCAACGCCAACGCCTGTCGCGGCGCGCCCAGCACCATCTCACCGTACAGCTGCAGCTTCGAGACCATAGGAAAATCCGCAGGCAACGCTTGCAGATCGCCATACCGCAGCCAGCGGTACGCTTGGGGATGCGGTCCGTTTTCGGAGGCGCGCGCCTGGGGTACGTGGAGCACGATCAGCGGAGGTGCCTCGTGGTGGGCCAGATAGTCCTTGAGCATGAAGAATTGCTGATCGGCGCCGTACCAATTCAACTCGAGGATGTCGATGCGCATGGGCCGACCCAGCCTGGCGGCGAGCAGGTTCGCCAACTCCAACGCGTGAACGTCGGTCTTGATGAGCGAAGAACCCACGAACAGTACGTCCGCCCGCCCGGAATCATCGTAGATCAGGTGCTTGACCATCGCCACGGGCCCACCCGCCGTTGGCACCATGCTGAAGGACTGCTCGCGAGTCGGCGGTCCCACCCATTTGAGCACCACCGGAAGTGCCAGGAAACCGACCAGAACCACAGCAAATCCTGCGGCGGCTCGCGGCGAGCGAAAGGCAGGATGCATTGCCGTTATTTGGTCCGCAGCGCGATCAGATTGACGAGATCGCCGACATTTTTCGCGGACTCCACCTCGCCTACCCGGAAGCGAATCTTGAACTGCTCCTCGATGGCGAGCACCAGCGACACGTGCGTCACGGAGTCCCATTCCTCCACGTCCTTGGCCGCGAGCTCGGGAGTCACCTTGACCTCTTCCATGAAGACATTGTCGAAGATCCCCTGCAGCTTGCCGTAAATGTCATCTTTGGTCATACATCGCTCCGGGAGATCTCAATATGGCTGGAAAAATGCGCCTCGTCGGTCAGTTCGAGGATGAAGCGGCCGGCCTCGCCGGTAGCCGCGGAGAATCCGAGGCTGGGGTAAAGGCCGCTCACCATGCCGTTTTTCTTGGTGGGAACGTAGAGCCCCACGACCCGTTTGCAGCCACGACGTCGTGCCAGCCTCAGGATCTCGTTCATGGTTTCCTGTTCGACGCCGCGCTTCAACACCCGGCAACTCATCAACCAGGTGTCGATCAGCAGATCGTCACCGTCGACCCGGGTCACCACCACCAGTATGAGGCCATGGTCACCGAAGCGGTCGGTGAGGCGCATGGTGAAGGCCTCGTACCGATCGCTGCGCATGACCTCCAACACCTCCGCCTCCGTGCGACGCACCGTGGTGAGGTTGAACTGGTTGCTCTTGTTGATGAGCTGTGAGATGCGCGGCGCGTCCACGGCGCTGAAACTGGCGACATGCCCCACCATCTGCAACGAGGTGAGATACGCGTCCATGTCGGTCGACTGGCCGAGCAACTGCTGGCGCTCCGCGTCCTGCTTGTACAAGCTCACCCGCTCCAAGTCTTCCTTGGTGAGCGAGGACACCTCGAACAGCCTCGAGTCCCTGAGCATCGACGCAAACAGGGAAGGGTCGTCGCCGAGGCAGATGCCGGTCACTTCCGGCACGAATTGCCTGACGATCTCGACTTCCGCGGGATTGTCGTCGACGAACACCAGACTGTCCAAGCCGAGATTGAGCTCGGCGGCGATCTTGCGGATGTTTTCCGACTTCGGTTCCCAGTTGGCCTTGAAGTTGACGATATCGCCCAACCGCAACACCATTTCGGGGTGCCGCACGAACGGTTCTACGGCCTTGTCATGGTCGTTCTTGCTGCATACCGTGAGCAGCACGCCGCGCTGGGATAACGCCAATAGGTGATGTTGAAAGGCGCGAAACGCCTCGCCCCGCGGCGACGTGGTGCCGATCTCGATGCCCTCGACCCCGTCGTCGCCGACGACACCGCCCCACAGCGTGTTGTCCAGATCGAGCACCAGCACTTTTTTGGCCGGCCGCTTAAGGGAGGCGATGGTCTCGGCAACCTCCCGCGCCAGCTGAACCAGCATTTCCGCCGAATACGGTTGTTTGCTCTCGAACCATGCCCGGTCATCCACGGCGCGCAGAGTGCCCAAGCGGTTGGCGAGAAACTCTGCGTCGCAGATATGGACCGAACTCGGCCGATTCAGGCCGAGCTGCGTGTTGACGTATTTGCGGAAGCTGTAATCCGAACCCAGCGAGGAGGAACGCATCGGTCCCGGGTCGAAGTACGGCGGCAGCGCGAAGTTGCAGACGATGACTTCCGCGCCCGAGCGGTCCGCCGCCGATTGGCACAGATCGAGCAAATCTCGCGCCACGGCCTCGGCCTGCGCCCGCTGGTCAGCGACCGGATCGGCCAGCGTGCCCTTGTACTGACAGCGGCCCGCGGCCGGCAGCACCAAAATCACGGACGGTTTGAAGGCGTAGAGCTCACCTTCCGGATCCATGACTTCGGAGATATACGAGTCGTACTCGCCGACCCAGATATCGACTTTGGCGGCGCACAGCATCGAGGTAAAGTGCTCGACGAGATCCGCCAGCGGCCGCAACGTCGCACCACCGATCAACGCCACCCTCAACGTCGCCCGATCCGTGGGCCCCAAGCCTGCGATCTCCGCGCGCTTACGCAGGTTGTTGAGCGACAGCGCCAGCGCGAATTGGGTGGCGCGCCGGGTCTCGGCCACCAACAACGGGAATGCGGCCGCGTCCGCGCGTCGAATCAAGTCCTTGAGATGCGGCAGGTTGGCGCCCTGTGCGTCGGGTTGTGGCTCGGTCTGGCTGGTCATTGGCCCGCGAATATAGCATCGGGGGCGCGATGCATGCCTGGTAACAGGCTTGGTTTATGTCGAAGCGGGGTCAAGGGCTCCTGGCTGGCCACGCGCCGGCCGGACCTAGATTGCCGACCCTACTCAGTCTTACGTCGACAACGACTCGTCGAGACTTACGCCACATCTGGGGCATGCATAGGGTTCGCGCGTCATCAGAATGTTCGATGCCCCAAGCAACAGGCTTCTACCGCAACGCGGGCATCGAAATGCATACGCGAACAATCCAACGACCAGGAACAGCAATCCAGAGAGGACTACCAGGCGAAAGCCGTGGTTATAGCCATTGTCATGCCATCCGAAGGCCAGGATACCCACCAGCACCATGGCCACTCTGAGGTAGGTGAACCATCCTCGCAAAGTTCGTCTGATCGTCATAATGCGGTTGAGCCGCTACTTGTCGGCGGTGTCATCGGCTCATCGAAATCAACTCGACATTACGGGCAATACCGAACGCGCCTATGGCCGAAGAATGGAAAGGCGATGTTACCGGCAAGACTGTACAACGGCCCTTTGCACCGTGGGCATCGGGTTCGAAAAAGAAGGAGCGCTATCAGCCCAAATACCGGAAACACCACGATCACTGGCCATGGCGGATCATGGTCCGTTGCCTTTTGGCCAAAGATCGCGAACCCAAGCGGGATGCATAGCCACGCCACAATCATCGTAAGGGACAGGCACCGGACGCGTCTTTTGAGATAGCTGCCGATGGTCATGTCGGCGATGTTACTAGAAGTTGATAGCCAAAGACCCCCCAATCCTGTTTGGCCATCGAGCCGTCACACGCAGCGCCGAGCCGGCATTTGCCGTGCGCTGGTCAGCGCTGGCAAACTGAGGCTCCACCCGAATGACGCGAGGTCGGTATGGACCCTTGGATGTGGGCAATTTTCCTGAGGCCGATCGCCCCCATTCCATTCTTGTTAGTGGTGGCATGCGGGCGCATCGCCGTGGTGCGATGGATGAGGGACGGCAAATTGAAACGAGTCCTGCTGAAGCGCATCGATTAGCGCACCACTAAAAACAGCCGCGGACCCGCCAGGCGCTTCTCACATTTCGCCGTATTTTGAGCGGCCGACAGATAATAAGGGTTCGCGTTATTAACGTAATTCGATACTTGCTCTCAAGGCCGATTCCGGAAGATGAACGCCCGGCCGATGCTTGACCCTGCCCTGCTTCGTTGCCGGCACACGCGCGCCAGATTGCTCGTCGCCATACTGGACCGCCTGAGCCGCAACGCCACGTTTTTATGCCACTCTTACTATAAAGTAAGGCTTTAGAAATACAAAAGGAGACTGACAAAATGGAAATTAGATGGATCGCGTTGCTCAGTTTTTTCATAACCATCATGACGTCCACTGGCGTCGAAGCGCAAACAACAACTCTTTACTATCAGTCCAATGCCATGACGGGCACTAGCGATTATTTGACGGCTGGCGCAACCAGTCTGACGTCAGCGGCTGTCATCGGCTCGATAAGCGGAACCATTGTGCTTACTGGTTCTATTGGCGCTGACAACCTCTATCTTAGCTCATACAATTTTAGCTTCATCGGGAATAACGGCTCACCGCTTACTTTGGGTGGCGTAGTTCAGGGTCCGTATCCCGGGACATTCAGTTTTGGCAATGGCCAATTCGAAGGGGGGAGCGTAAGTTTCTTTGTCACCACCGCAAACGGCGCAATCACCGGCGCGAGCGGTAGCTTAGGTGACGGACCTTATGGTGGCATTACACAATTAACGCTGGGGCCGAGTGGTGACAAATTTCAGTACGAATACGGAAACCATGTACTCGGTGGTTGTATAAATGAAATTTACGAAGGTTCGCCAGCTATCAATCCTTGTGACGTCGATGTATCAAGCAGCGCGGCAGGTGTTTGGACCGTGCAGACCGCTCCCGTCCCGCTGCCGCCGTCCATTTGGCTGCTGTTGAGCGCGATGGGACCAATGTCATGGGTGACTTACCGGAGTAAGCGCGCTGCTCACCAGGCCACCCAGTAGCAGGGGGCCTCGATGATGACCCCGGCTAGGCAGCAGACGCCGTCTCCCGCCTTCTCATGCGTGCCACGATCAACATCGGGCGATTTAACTTCGGTTTCGTTAGCATGAGGAGGCACACTGCCACTCGGATCAGATTGAGCCAACGCCGAAGAGGTTGCGAAGACCACACATATGAACGTACATGAACCTACTCGCCTTGCACATCGCTCCCTAAGTTTCCCATCCATGTCACATGATCCCTGCATAAGTTTGTGAGCTGGTATTCGACCCGCAATGTCTGCGGCTACCAATGATGCGCAGCCCCGAGAACGAAAGGCAGAAGGAAATCCCGGATCTTTTTTATGGTTACGCTGGTACAGAACGTCTACGTAGCTTGCCGAAGACCCTTTCCCTCATTGGCTGGAAGACCCATACCGGGCAACGGCGAACGGCAGCTTGGGGACCTGTCTATGCCGTGTGCGTACCGCTTAGGATCGTTTCGAGCCAGTTGAGTTGGCTTCGGCAGACCCATTGAATTTGCGCATGGTCAATGCCGCAACCGGCCCTGCGACAAGCGCAATGGTGACGGCAATCCTTACCAATGAAGGCTGACCGTAGAGAAAAATCTTACATTGGTATGCCGTATAAAGCAGCGCCAGCGAAAGCGTCGACAGCAAAGCGCCAGCGAAAAGATACGCACGCATCGACGTCAATCCCAGTCGCCGAAAGCCGTAGAAGATTGGAATCCCGAAGATCAATGCAATCCCGAGGGACACGTAGGCGGACACGGCTGCAGCCATGAACGCGAAAATCGGAGCCATCGCCACGTCTTGCCATTGCACGGGGGAATTGCTGCGAAATCCGGCAACTAGGGAAAACAGCAAGCTCACTACGAACGCTACGGCTATCGTTGAGGCCCATGCAACGGCAATCGAACGCGGAACCAGGGTGCGTAGCGACATAACAGTTCTGAACTATGCCCTAGCCGACCATCAGAAGTCGTGATACACAACTGAAAATACGAGTGACCGGAAACCGGCAGCTGGGCCGCCCGCTCGTACTTCCGGCTTTTGGCTGGATGCCGCCGGTCGGTACTCAACACAACGGAAGCGCCTGCGGGGCATGTGGTCCAATCTGGTCGAGAGTGCAGAATGCCTCCGCGAGATGTGGGCACTCCTACATGAGCTGGAGTGACCGCACTCCAGCCCTCGCCTGCTCCTTACACTTCGCCTTCCCTGCCGCGTCCAGGCACGCGCAATATATTTGCCACGCCCGGGGCATTAACGAGCACGCGCGGTGCCTGATGCTCCCTGTTGACCGTTAGGCCCGACAAATAGCCGATCCTTGGCTGCAAGCTCAAACGCGCATTGGGGCATGAATCAGCATTCACACTGTTCGCCGTCGCACTTACGTCCGCACGCAATAGCACGCTACATCACCGGAACCGTTTCCTACCGTCGTCCATGCAAAGTGCACCTGCGGGTGCACCTGACGCTGACATACCTTGACGACGAAATTCATAACTACTTGTTTTTATTGGTCGGGGCGACAAGATTCGAACTTGCGACCCCTTGCACCCCATGC
>Ga0116230_10008058_pt1 | contig 10414 bp, 6 predicted proteins | sample S1TSphfallax_3_FD_88678 | JGI IMG/M metagenome (GOLD analysis project Ga0116230, IMG submission 88678) | Host-associated microbial communities from peat moss isolated from Minnesota, USA - S1T2_Fd - Sphagnum fallax MG | ecosystem: Host-associated > Plants > Peat moss > Unclassified | place: USA...
AGAGTCCGGAGCGGAGCAATGGACCAGAAGGTACTTAGAATCGCCCAAGCCGGCAGTAACAGCGGAAATGGATAATCCCAGACGGCCCGGCCCACTCGCTTCCAGATCGGAACCATCACGCTGATCACGGTCGCAAAGGTCAGAAAGACCAGCACCGCCTTAACCGGGCCACCCGTGTCGCTGTCCACCGCGCCCGCCGCCGTGCCGACGTAGGCAAAGGAAAACGCGCCTCGCACCGCGAGAAAGATCAGCACCGACACCAGGGCGTAAGTCAGCACCAGCGGAGCGATCGACGCATCTTCCGGCGCTCGCTGCACGGTCCTCGCCCTTGCGGCGGCACCCATCTTCCACGGTGAGGCAGCGAATGTGCTCATCGATTCCTCTCAGGCAAGTTTACGCTGGCCATCCTGCCTCCGGCACCGTCTCAGGCTGCCAACTCCGCTGTCTTCGGACCGATAAACTACGGTATCCGGTAGACCGCTGCGTCGCTCGCGCCAATGATCAGGCCGCTTATTCCCAGCAAGGCATTCTTGGCAAAGCTGAACGGAACATAAAGGATGTCGCCGGCCTGCAGGGTAAGATCCGGCTTCTTGCCGTCCTGCATGTCGCCCAGAGGAAGATGGATATCGTCAAACTTCCCGTCCGGCAGCTTCCGGATCAGCCGTGCGTGGCCCGCCCAGGCCGCCGGCAGCGCCGCCCCGCCGAGCGCGACCAGCTGAAGCACCGTCAGCGGCGCATCATTGTTGACGATCGGATAGGCACCCGGCTTGCCCACGCTGCCCAGGATATAGACCAGTTCCGCATGCGCGACCCGCACCGTGTCGCCCGGATACACCAGCACATCCCGGCTCTGCAGTTTTGGTGCCGCACCCGTCTGTTTCAGCCCAGCCGAGCTCGAGTCCGGAGTCGTCAGCGGCGAGTTCGAGCTGTAGTAGCTGAACATCTCGCCCGTCCCCCGGCGCTGCACCACGATATTGCGGTCCGCGTCCGGCATCAGGCCGCCGGCCAGCGCCAGCACCTCGGAGATCGATCGTCCTGTCGTGATGGGATAAGCACCCGGAATCCTTACATCGCCCAGCACCGATACGTTCTGCGTCGCAAAGGCCGCAACCAGAACGCTCACCCGTGGATTGACGAGATAGTGAGCCCTCACCATGAAGTCGGCGATCGCGTTGCCCGCGGCCCCCGGAGTAAGGCCTGCCAGCTTGATATTGCCGCCCATCAGAAGAGGGAACTCCCCAGTATCCGAGACCCGGCCCGTCTGGTTCAACTCCGGCGCATCGAAAAACGTGAGCGTCAGCTCGTCGCCCGGACCAATCAGCAAGCTCTCCTGCGCGCGGCCCGTGACCGAAGCGCACAGGAGAAGACACAATCCCAGAATCGCGCTCCCCAGACCTCTGGCAGATAGACCTCTAGATTTATGCAACCTCATGCGCGTCCTCCTGATAATAGTGGGCAGTCGATCTGCCAAAGTAGCTGCGGTAGATGTCCGAGTCCGTGGCCACCCCGTTCAGCACCACCGCGACGCTGTCCGGCTTGGAGCGGGACGCTAGCAGTTGAAAGGCACGGGCGAGCGAACCCTGGTCCGTCACTCCATGCCGCGCGACCAGCAGGACCGTGTCCGCAAGCTCGCTCAGCAGCAGCGCGTCGACGACTGGAAGCACCGGTGGCGCGTCGATGATGACCAGGTCGAACTGCTGCCGCAGCTCATCGGTCAGCAGCTTCATCCGCTGCGAACTCAACAGCTCAGCCGGGTTCGGAGGAACGGCTCCGCTCGGCAGCAGGAACAGGGTGGGCGTCTTCGCCACCTGCAGCAGCTCCGGCGGCGCAGGCGGCCCGGCCAGCAGCGCGGAGAGGCCCTGCTTCGACGTGAAGTCCGTCGCGGCCTCAGAGTCGCTGCGGAAGTCGGCATTCACCAGCACCACCCGCTTGCCCTGCTGTGCGATGCTCACCGCGAGATTGCGAGCCGTCAGGCTTTTGCCCTCATCCGAGTTCGCGCTCGTCACTACGATCACCCGATGCGCTCCAAAGGAAGATGCCGGGACCAGCGATGCCCTTACACTGCGCACCGCTTCGCTGTAGGCCGACTTCGGAGCGCTCAGCGTGCGTAACCCGCGCATCCCCTCCATCGCCTCCTGGCCGTTGCCGTACTTCGGCAGGATGCCGATCAGCGGCATACCCAGCTGCTCGATCTGGCCCGTGGTCTGAATCGTTCCATCCATTCCTTCGGCGATCAACATGCCGCCAAAGCCAAGCAGTATCCCGACCGCGATCGAAGCCAGCAAATACAGGCCCTTCCTCGGACTCGATGGAGCGGCCGGTACCCGGCCCGGATCGACGACCGAGAGGTCCGCGCCCTTCAGACCCTGCAGCACACCGTTCTCCTCCAGCTTCTTGAGCAGGTCTTCGTAGAGGGTGCGGCTCTGGGTCGCCTCCTCGCGCAGAATCGTATAGTCGACAGCCTTGTCCTTCAAGTTGTCGGCGTCGCGCTTGTACTGCGCGTTCTGGGCGCGAAGCTGGCTCTCGCTCGCCACGGCAACGTCATAGTCGTTCTTCGCGCGCGCCGCGACCCGCGCCACTTCGTCGCTCAACGACGTATTCACCCGGTCCAGCTGGGCCTTCAGCTCGACCAGCTTCGGATACGCGCTGCCGTACTTCTGCTCGGCCTCCGCGACAGACTGCTGCAGCGTAGCCTGCTGCAGGTGCAGACTCTGAATCAGCACAAGCGCATTGCCGACCGCGGATCCCGCTGCCACACCTGTCCCGCTCAGCTCCGAGATCAACTCCGCGTTGCCGCCCTTCACCGCCCGATACACGGCTTCCTTCGCGATCCGGTTCTGCGTCGCGGTCGAAAGCGCCGCGGTCGACTGCTGCAGCTTGTCCAGAACGTCCGAGTAGATCTGTTCATGGCCGCCTGCATCCGTCCCGAAGCTGAACAGGTCGGCGTTCTTCTGCGCCTCCACCAGCTTTTGCTGGTCCGCCTCACTCTGCTTTCGCAGGTCCGCCAGCTGCTTCTCCAGGAACTGGCGCGCCTCCGTACTCGACGCCGTCCGGGCCTCAAAGGAGAAGTCGGTCAACCCCTGGATCAACCGGTTCACCACCTTCGCCGCCAGCTTTGGATCAGTACTGCTATAGCTGATCTGCAGCAACCGGGTCCCCGTGATTACCTTCACTCCAAGATTCCCACTGAATATCCCAAGCGCCGACGCACGCCGTCCCGGCGCATTCTCGAGCGGCCCTGGAGGGTCCGGGTTGCGCGTTGGAGTAAACAGGCTCTTCACCGAGCCGATGAGGCTGAAGTGTGGCTGAAAGTCAGGTGTGTTCTCAAGATTCAGGTCGCGAATCACCAGCAGCGCCAGCGTGTCGGACTGCAGAATGCTCGACTGCGTCTCCAGGTTGATCGTCCCCGAGGTCGCGTCGGCACCCCCACCCTCCCCAGCGGCGGCCGGTCCGGTAAGGTCCGATACATCGATCCCCGTCGATCCTTCCTTCTGCACCTCCACGACCCCCTGCGACGTGTACTTCCGGGTCGCCGTGAAGCAATAAATCAGGGTCACCAGAACGCACGTTCCCAGGATGATCAGACCCACCTTGCGGCGCCGCTTGAGCACCTGCACCAGGTCGTTCACTGTGAGCCCCGCTTCTACTGGCGGCGGTGTGTCGAGAACGTAGTTTGCCATTTTCCTCTTTCCTCGAGGCAGATGCTGTTTGCCCGTTCTATCAAAGATTGTCGCGATCACGGAACGCCGGCATCGCGGCTTCCGGCTGGTGCTGGTCTCCGAGTCGCCTCATCGCGTTTCGATTCCCTGCTTCCATCCTGCCGCTTCGCTCGGTTCAGCAGGCTCGGTTTGTTCCATCGCAACGGATACTAGCAATGAAGCGGCATCGCCGGGAATACCTACTCTGGCACACGCTGAGAAACGGGAACGCCGTTTCCTTGCCTGTTCGGAACCTCCACGGCGACGAAGGTAGATACTCTCGCAAGCCTGAATTGCGTTAGGCAGTCTAGTACCTCAGTGAAGTCGCTGGGTGTTTCAAAGGGAGCGGATCGTGCTCGCTAAAGCACTGTCGAAGACCGTGCGGGGGCTATCTTCTTCGAAGGCTAGCATCGCGTATTCCGCAGTGTCAAGCATTCATATTGTTGGGTTTGCCGGTAAATGGTACCCCCATTTGACCGAAAAATCGTTACCCTCGGCCGAACTCTCCGGCTCCCATCAGAGACCCTCAGCGCGCCCGAACCTCCTCAGAACGCGCGTACCGGAATCGCCTCCTGAACTCGCTTCCCTGGCTCAAACCTCGCGATCGCCGCGTCGTACAACTCCTCCAGCCGCGCCGTCTGCGTATGCACATCGAACCCCGACCGCATCCATCGGAAGCCCTCCTCGCGTGAGCTCGCCCAGAACGCATCGTCCTCCAGATACCGCAGCAGGTGCGCCGCCAGTGTCTCAACGTCCCGCTCCTCGGCCAGCAGCCCTGTGACACCTTCGCGCATCGTCTCCGGAATCCCTCCATGCCGGAAGCTCACCACCGGCACCCCCATCGCCTGCGCCTCGGAAAAAACGTTCCCGAACGCCTCGCTCATCCCATCCGCCAGCGTCACGCTCGGTCCGCAGAAGACCCGCGCCTTGTCCAGCCAGGTATGGATGACCGCCTGCTTCTGCTCCCCCAGAAACTCGGCGTTGATTCTCAACTCCTTCGCCATCGACTCCAACTCCGCCCGGTACGTCCCGTCGCCGATCACCACCAGCCGCGCCTGCGGCCGCCTCTGCTGCACGATCTGCATCGCCTCCAGCAGGTAGTTGCACCCCTTGTACGGAATCAGCCTGCCCACATGAATCACCAGGTTCGGATCTTTCTCCGCCACCGGAAGCACTGGCGTGAACTTCTTCAGGTCCATCCCCGTGTAATGAGCGCGCGTCTTTTCGGCCGGAAACCCCGCCGCAACCGCCTTGCCGCGAATGAACTCCGACGAGCACAGGAACATCGTCGCCCGCTGCCACAGCCGCTCCCGCCACGCCAGATACGGCCGCTGGAAGAGCTGCTTGCGCAGCACCTCGTCCGGCATCAGCTCCGCCCCCCCGCGCAGATGCAGCAGCAGTGGCAAGTCCAGCGCATTCGCCAGCGCCGTCGCCGGAGGTCCACCTTCAGCGAAGTGGGCATGAATGATATTCGCCCCAACCTTCCGCGCCTCGGCATGAAACCCCGGCCCGATCCCCGTCCACCGATACGCCTCCCGCCGCACCCGCGCCGCCGGGGTCCGCTCCTTCGTCAGCAGGATCGGCTCATGCTCCAGCGGATAGTTCTTGTCCGCCGGAATCAGCCCGATGTACTGCGGCGCATACCTCGCAAGCGCATTCACCTGCAGCGGAATAAATGTCTGCGTTGAAGGCAGCATCCGCTCGGCAAACACCAGCACTTTCTTCCCTGTCACCATCTCATCTCCATTTCCCGGCCCAAATCGTGTCCTCTTGAGCGGAGTTTGGCGCGCACCTCGCTCCAAAAGGAGTCGAGGGACCTGCGGTTAGCTCACGCCGCCAACATCGCTCGAACCTTCCCACCCAAACTCCGGGTGCCCCACGTCTCGACTCTGAGACGTGGGAACCTCAACCGCCCGAACCCGCGACGAACAAACCGCCACGAATCCCCGTCACGGCTAAGCAAACACCTTCAAATACGCCACCTTCACCCGCTCCGCCGTATACCGCTCTCCGACAATCCGATATCCCTCTCCTGCAAACCGGGCCCTCATCTCCGCGTCCTCTACCAACTCCCACAGCGCTGTCCGCAACGCCGCCACATCGCCGGAGGCAAACAGCCTCGCCCCAACCCCATCGTCCGTGATCTCACAATGCACAGGAAGGTCGCTCAACACGCAGCAGATCCCCCGCCCCATCGCCTCCAGGCTCGACATCGGCAGTCCCTCCGGCCCCAGCGACGGCATCGCAAAGATGTCCGCCGCCTCGTAGTAAGGCTGCATGTCCTTCTGAAATCCCGCGAACTTCACCTGATCTCCACTCGCCGCCGCCATCGCCTCAAGCTCTGCCCGGTAAGGCCCGTCGCCCACCACCGTAAGCTCCGCCCCATCCATCCCCCGCATCGCCTCAATCACCAGATGGATGCCCTTATACCGTTCCAGACGGCTCGCGCACACAATACGAACCACCCCGCCCGTCCGAACCGCCTGCGGCGCCCCCCGCCCCGCCAGCCAGTTTGGAATTACCACCACCGGCACCGCCGGACGGATCTTCTTCACACCGATCCCCACTGTCTCCGAGACGCACACCACCTCCGTCGCCAGATGCACGCTGATCCGCGCCAGCGCCCGAGGCAGAAACTTCAGCGGCTGCCGGTACCAGGCATACATCTCCATCTCGAACGGCCCATGCCGCGTATACACCGCCCCACAGCCAAGCATCCGCGCCAGCAGCATCAGCGTCGACTCCAGAAACCCGTTTACCTGGATCGTCTCAACCTCGTCCCGCATCATCAGGAACGGCACCATCGCCGCCGCCGCCACAAACCGCAGCGGCTTCAGCGCCCCGCCAAACAGCGGCATAAGCACCGTCTCCGCCCCCGCCGCGCTCAGCCGCTTCGCCAGCTCGGGCAGAACGCAAAGCGCGTACAGCTCCACCTCGCCCTGCAGCAGATGCGCCAGACTGACCAGGTAGTTCTCCACCCCGCCAAAGTGCGCCCCCAGATCGATCAGCAGCACACGCTGCTTCCGTTGCCGCACATTCAGTCGAGTCTGCGTCGACGTAAGTCGAGTCTGCTCAGACGCACCCAAGCTGGAATCCCCCATCTGTAACGGTTTTGGCGGAAAGTGACAAGCTTTAGCCTATACGTCGCCCAAACTTCCGTGATCTAATAAGCTATGACGAGTGTCAGCCTGGTTTGCGCCACGAGAGGACGCACCGCAGAGTTTCAACATCTGCTGGACACCCTCATCGTGCAAAACCATCCTTCCATGGAAGTCATAGTCGTCGATCAGAACCTCGACGACCGGCTCCTGCCCATCATTGACGGCGCTCGCGGCAAGCTCGATATCAAGCACATGCGCATGGAGCCGAGCGGCGTCTCCGCCGCCCGCAACGCAGGATTCCGCGCCGCCACCGGCACACTGGTCACCTTCCCCGATGATGACTGCTGGTACCCGCCCACCCTCGTAGCCGATGTCGAAGCCTGGTTCCAGGACCATCCCGATTACAACGTTCTCGCCGTCGCCTGCCTCGATGAGAGCGGAGTCCGTAGCGGCAACCGTTGGTTCCAGGAGGAGTGCGACCTCAAGGTTTCGAACTCGCTCCGCACCACCATGATGCCGACGCTCTTCTTCCAATGCACTCCCGCCATGCGCGATGTCTTCTTCGACGAAGCCCTCAACTTCGGCGAGGACACCGACTTCTGCCTGCGCCAGTTGAAGACCGGCGTAAAGGGCCGTCTGGACTCGAAGCTCAACATCTTCCATCCCTGCCGCGACATGCTCTCCGGCACCGTCACAGCCGACCGCGCCGTGAAGTATGGCAGCGGCATGGGCGTCCTCGTCCGCCGCCACGCGACACTCTTCCTCTGGGTCTCCCTGCTGACCTACGACCTGGTACGCGCCGCGCTCGTTGCCTGCCGGGGAAGGATGCACGACGCCCGCATCGTATTCGCCCACGCCCGCGGCCTCACCCGCGGCTACATGAAGGCCGCTCTCCACGGCAACTTCGGCGGCATCGACAAACGCCGCATCCTCCTCGACACCGAAGAGTAATCCCCAACTAATTTACGCTCCATCGTTCCAGACACCCGCCACCATCCGGGTGCCCCATCCATCGCGCCTTTGTCCTTCGCGATGGGTGGGACGTACACCGCTCGGGCACCCATGTCTCGTTTCTGAGACATGAGACATAAGAAGCCCGGGTGCCCCATCCATCGCGCCTTTGCCCTTCGCGATGGGTGGGACGTATACCGCTCGGGTCCCATGTCTCGTTTCTGAGACATGAGACATAAGAAGCCCGGGTGCCGGGTGCCCCATCCATCGCGCCCTTGTCCTTTGCGATGGGTGGGACGTACACCGCTCGGGCACCCATGTCTCGCGTCTGAGACATGAGACGTAAGCCGCTCACACCGCCGCCCGCAATCTCGCAATATCCTCCGCCGTATAAGTCCTTCGGATCTGTACATCGTTCTGCGACCCATGCACATTGCCTTGGATCAGCCCCATATCCTGAGTTCCCGGCATCACCGGGAAGCTCTGCTCCCAGGTCTTTAGTTGCTTCACCTGGAACCCGCCTCGCAGCGCCTGCACATGCAGCCAGATGTCGTCCGCCTTGGGGCACATCTCGACGAACTCCAGACCGGCAGCCTTTACCTTCTCCTGAAACGCCGGTGGATAGATCACCCCGGAGACACCTGTCGCGAAGTTCAGCACGCTCGGCACCGTCGACCGGCAGCGCTGCCAGCTGATGTACGGCGCGAATCCCTCGCCCTCCATCTCCACCACATGCGCCCGGCAGCAATGGATCAGATAAGGCTCCTCTTTGTAGCTCTCCGCCAGCGACTTCAGCCACCCGCGCGGATAGAGCGTATCGTCGTCCACCGTGACCAGCGGCACATCCAATTTGGCCCCTGAGATCAGAAACGGATAGTACTTCGTATGCGGCCCATAGTTCTTCGTCAGTACGACTTCCAGCCCGCGCGCCTCCAGCCTCCGCAGCGTATCCGGACGCCGCGCATACGCCCTCTCGTCGTCCATCCACAGAATCAACCTGCTCGGCAAAAGCGCTCCGCGCGCGACCGTCTCCAGCGTCAGGTACACCGTCTCGATTCGCTTGCCGTAAGTGGTCAACGAGACCACCGGCCCGCCTGGCGCAACCACCGGCGCGCTCGACGAGCGGTTCCGCCTCTCAAGCCAGCTGAGGCACACCTTCGCACTCCGAAGGTCGAGCGATGCGAACTCCAGCCACAGCCGATGCACCAACTCCCCAGGCGTCATACCCCTGGCGGGGGCGGCCTTCGGCGACGAAACCATCATTACTCCCAATTACCCGCCTCCCCGTGCTTCTCCATCCCTGCTCTGCTCAAAGCGAGGCCTAACCGTCGTACATCTTCCTCGCCAGCAGACCTGGTCTTCGCCTTCACCAGCTTTGCTGCCGGAAATAACCCAATGACCATCTATTCGATGACCGTCCAACATACCACCATGCCGCGCCGCCCGCCTCAAGGTGCGAACCCTTCGCGCCAGCCTCTGTTGCGTGCGTCCTTCAAGGAACCTTCCAGTCCGTCGAAATGCCACAAGCACGTGACTAGAAGTCCTGCATCGATAAAGCGCGACAGCCATAAAACATCACGTCCCGTCAGCGACCCGCGTATAGATGTCTTCAAGCAGCGCTGTCTGCTTCCTCAAGTCGAAGTGCTCCGCGATCCGCGCCAACGCCGCCACATGAAAGCGTTGCCACATCGCCTCATCTCCAAGCAGCAGCGACATACCCTCGGCCAGCCCCTTGAAGTCGCGCTCTGCCGCCAGCACTCCCGTCTCGCCGTCCGATAAAATCTCCGGAATTCCCGCATGGATGCTGGCCACCACCGGAATCCCCATAGCCTGCGCCTCGGCGATCACTGTCGGCAGCCCTTCACTGTCCCCGTTCGCCGCGGTCACGCTCGGAACGCACACCAGCCGTGTCTTCTGCAGCGTGTCCCGGACCACCGCCGGCGACTGGAACCCGCGAAAGTCGCAATGGATCTTCAAATCGGCCGCCAGCGCCTCCAGCTCTGGCCGCATCGGCCCATCGCCCAGGATAGTCAGCTCCGCGTCGGGGTGCTGCTGTTGCACCAGCTGCATCGCGCGCAGCAGGTACTCGCAGCCCTTCTTCTCCACCAGCCTGCCGATAAACAGTATCCGCTTCGAGACCTCCAGCGGAGCCGACAGCGCGAAGTGCTCCCGGTCGATCCCGATGTGGTGGACGATCAGCTTCTCCGGCGCAAATCCCACCTCCAGCGCCCGCTCCCGGATAAACTCCGAGACACAGATCACCAGCCCGGCCTGGTCCGAAAGCCGCTTATAAGCCTCCTTCTTGCCGCCCCGCACCGTGATGTCCCCGCCATGGATCGTCACCAGTAGAGGTAGCTTCAGTTGGCGAGCCATATGCATCGCGGTAAGGCCGCCGCTGCCAAAATGGGCGTGCACCAGCTCAGGAGCATACTCCGCCACCTCCTGATGCAGCTGCGGTGCCACCCCCGTATGCCGGTAGAGCTTCGCCCGCATCGACGCATACGTCGATGCCGAATTCGTAAGTAAAAGAGTATCGGGCCGCAGTGGCAGGCTCGGCAACGTCCGTTCCAGACCGCACAGAAGCGCCTCGTATCGCTTCAGCGCCACGATCTGCGCAAGAATGAAAGTCTCCGAGGGAGGAAGCAGAGTTTCTTTGAATACAAG
>Ga0116230_10008059_pt1 | contig 10414 bp, 8 predicted proteins | sample S1TSphfallax_3_FD_88678 | JGI IMG/M metagenome (GOLD analysis project Ga0116230, IMG submission 88678) | Host-associated microbial communities from peat moss isolated from Minnesota, USA - S1T2_Fd - Sphagnum fallax MG | ecosystem: Host-associated > Plants > Peat moss > Unclassified | place: USA...
CATGCCCGATTCCTGGCGTTTTTCCGTGCTTGCCAGCCGCCACCGTGCGCTCGGTTCTGCTCTTGAAGACTGGAACGGCATGGGCACGGCGTGGACATATGCCCACGATGTGCAGGACGATCACACGATGATCCGCACCCGCGCCGGGCTGATGGACGTGTCGGGGCTCAAAAAGGTGCATCTGGTCGGTCCCCACGCCAACGGCGTGCTCGACCAGATTACCACGCGCAGCGTGGGCAAAGTCACCCCGGGCAAATCGGTCTATGCGACGATGCTCAACGATCACGGCCATTTCATCGACGACTGCATTCTCTATCGCATGGGCCCCGACAGCTGGATGGTGGTGCACGGCACCGGCGCCGGGCACGAAAGCCTGGTCGCGGCGGCGACCGGGCGCAATGTCGCGCTGCTGTTCGACGATGATCTGCACGATCTGTCGCTGCAGGGGCCGGTGGCGGTCGATTTTCTTGCCGACCATGTGCCGGGCATCCGTGATCTCAGGTATTTCAGCCATATGGGCACGCGGCTGTTCGGCGCGCCGGTGCTGATTTCGCGCACCGGCTATACCGGCGAACGCGGCTATGAAATCTTCTGCCGTTCGGCCGATGCACCGATGATCTGGGATACCATTCTGGACAAAGGGGCGGCGCTGGGCATCGGGCCGGCCAGCTTCACCGCGCTCGATCTCTTGCGGGTGGAAAGCTACCTTTTGTTCTATCCTTATGACATGTCGGAATTTTTTCCCTTTGCCGACGGCTCTGTCGGCGACAGCCTGTGGGAACTGGGGCTCGATTTCACGGTCAGCCCGGGCAAGACCGGGTTTCGCGGCGCCGATGCCCACTACCGGCTGAAAGGGCAGGAACGGTTCCGCATTTTCGGCGTTGAACTCGCTTCGGACAAGGCGCCGGAAATGGGCGACACGCTGGTCGTCGATGGCCGCAAGGTGGGCGTCGTCACGATCGGCATGGTCTCGAAACTGACCGGCCGTTCGCTCGGGATTGCCCGGCTCGATGTCGATGTCGCGGTCGCCGGTACGCCGCTGACGCTGGTCGGCGGGCAGGGCACCGTCGCTGCCACCGCGCAGCCGCTGCCGTTCGACGACCCCAAAAAGACCAAGCGCACCGCTATCGGATAAAGGGCGTGGCCTGGGTCCACGGGCTGATTATACCTGCGACTCTTTCCGGGGGGAAACCATGACCGATGCAATCGGCAGCGATGACGACGATCTGAAAGCGCTGGGCTATTCGGCGCAATTCGAACGGTCGATGTCGTTGTGGGAAAACTTCGCGCTCGGCTTTACCTATCTTTCGCCGGTGGTCGGGGTCTATTCGGTGTTTGCCATCGGCATGCAGGCGGGCGGGCCGCCGATGATCTGGTGGTATCTGATCGCCGCGCTGGGGCAGATGATCGTCTGCCTGACGTTTTGCGAAGTCGTCTCGCAATTCCCGATTTCGGGCGGGCTTTACCCGTGGTGCCGGCGGCTGGTCGGCCGCAAATGGGCGTGGATGGCCGGCTGGATCTATGGCTGGGCGCTGTTCACCTCGATCGCGGCGGTTTCGGCAGGCGCGGCCCCGTTTGTCGGGCCGCTGCTGGGTTTTGCCACGACGCCGGTGACGGCGGGATTGCTGGCAATCGGGCTGGTGGTGATCGCCACGCTGACCAATCTGGCCGGGACGCGCGTGCTGGCGCGGGTGGCGATGTTCGGCTTTGTCTGCGAAATTCTCGGCGCGATCGCGGTCGGCGCGTTCCTGCTGCTGTTTCACCGCCATCAGCCACTGGGCGTGGTGTTCAACACATTCGGGATCGTCAGGAGCGGCGCTTATGCTCCGGCCTTTCTGGGCGCGGCGATTGTCGGCCTGTTCACCTGCTATGGCTTTGAAGCCTGTGGCGATGTCGCCGAGGAAACCCCCAATCCGGCAGTGGCCATCCCCAAGGCGATGAAATCGACGATCTATGTCGGCATGTCGGCGTCGATATTCGTGGCGCTGGCGCTGATCCTGTCGCTGCCTGATGTGATGGGCGTGATCAGCGGCCGGATCGCCAACCCGATCGAGGATGCGCTCAACGTCGCGTTCGGCCCGATCGGCGCCAAAGCGGTGGTGGTGATCGTGCTCGTCTCGTTCCTGTCATGCGCGCTCAGCATGCAGGCGGCGGCCAGCCGGCTGGTCTATGCCTATGCCCGCGACGAAATGGTGGTGGCGAGCGGCTGGCTGGCCAAAGTGTCAAAGACCCACCACGTGCCGATGAATGCGCTGGTGCTGTCGGGGCTGATTGCCGGGGCCATTCTGGTGCTCGGGATGTTTTTTGCCGATGCGGTCAACACCATCGTCAGCTTTGCGGTGGTGGGAATCTATGCCGGGTTCCAGATGGTCGTGCTCGGCGCGACGTTTGCGCGCTGGCGCGGCTGGCAGCCGCACGGCCGGTTTCATCTCGGCAAATGGGGCTGGCCGGTCAACCTGGCGGGGATCGTCTGGGGCATCACCTCGATCGCGATCATGCTGCGCCCGGCCGATGGCGCGCTGCCGTGGTATGTCAGCTATGGCATGGCGCTGACGTTCGCCGCGGTGATCGTCGCCGGGCTGGTCTACATGGTGCTGGGGCGACCCTATGACCGCAGCGATGCCCCGGCCGGCGACGCCTGGCTGCGCCGCCCGCCCGCCAAATCCTGACCGGAGGAGACCTGACAATGCGTAATCTGTTGTTCGTGCTGGGCGCGCTTGCGATCCCGGCCCATGCCGCGCCGGTGCCGGTGACTCTGCTCGATTTCGTCGAACGCGCCGAAACCGACACGCCCAGCATAAAAGGCGGCACCGCGGCGGCCAATGTCGGCGACGTGATCACGTTCACCAACCCGATCTACGATGCCGCCAACACCACCCGGGTCGGCACCGACCAGGGCTATTGCGTGCGGCTGATCGTCGACAAGACGATCGAATGCCACTGGACGCTGGTGCTTGCCAATGGCCAGATCATGGTCGACGGCCCGGTCGGCGACGGCGACAACGCGCCCGATACCGTGCTGGCGGTGACCGGCGGCACCGGCGCCTATGCCGGCGCGCGCGGCGAAATGCTGATCCATGCGCGCGATGCCAAGGCGACCGCGTACGATTTCCATTACCGGCTGCTGCAAAAGCCCGATTGAAGACGGGTTTTCCCGCCGTGATCAGCAATCGAGCGTGGTCGCGCGCTCCCACTGCGTCAGGTGGCGGGCGTAGTCGTTCCATTCGGCGTGCTTGAGCTTCACATAGCTTGGCACCAGATCGCCGAGCGCCGCGCCCAGCACGTCGCTGGCTTCGAGCGCGCGGATCGCATCGAGCAGGTTGAGCGGCAGTTTGGGCACGTCTGTCACGCTTTCGCCCTGGGTATACATGTTGATGTCGAGCCGCGGGCCGGGGTCGCGCCGGTTGACGATACCGTCGATCCCGGCGGCAAGCGCGACTGCGGGCAGCAGATAGGGGTTCACCGCGCCGTCGGCCAGCCGCAGTTCCATCCGGTTGGGTTCGGGCACGCGGATCATGTGGGTGCGGTTGTTGCCGGTCCAGGTCACCGAATTGGGTGACCAGGTCGCGCCCGACGTGGTGCGCGGCGCGTTGATCCGTTTGTAGCTGTTGACGGTCGGATTGGTGATCGCCGCCATCGCCGGGGCAGAATGGAGCAGACCGCCGATGAACTGTCGCGCAAGCGGGCTGATATCGTCGCCCGCTTCGAACGCGTTGGTCGCGCCCTGCCACAGCGACAGGTGGATGTGGCAGCCGTTGCCGGTCAGGTCGATGAACGGCTTGGGCATGAAGGTCGCGCGCTGGCCGTGCTTTTCGGCAACGGATTTCACCAGAAACTTGAAAAACGCCATGCGGTCGGCGGTGACCAGCGCGTCGTCATAGTGCCAGTTCATTTCGAACTGGCCGTTGGCATCCTCGTGGTCGTTCTGGTAGGGTTTCCAGCCCAGTTCGAGCATGGCGTCGCAGATTTCGGTGATCACGTCATAGCGCCGCATCAGCGCCTGTTCGTCATAGCACGGCTTGGTCTGCGTATCGGCCGCATCGGCAATCGCGGTACCGTCCGGAGTGATCAGGAAGAATTCGCATTCGACCCCGGTCTTGAGCTGATAGCCGAGCTCTGCCGCGCGCGCGATCTGCGCTTTCAGCGCGTTGCGCGGGCTTGCGGTGACGGGTTTGCCCGCCATCCACAAATCCGCTGCCAGCCAGCCGAGTTCGCGTTTCCACGGCACCTGGATCAGGCTGGCCGGATCGGGCACGGCAAACAGGTCGGGGTCGGCCGGGGTCATGTCGAGCCAGGTGGCAAACCCGGCAAAGCCGGCGCCGTTTTTCTGCATGTCGCCGATCGCTGCGGCCGGAACCAGCTTGGCCCGCTGGTTGCCGAACAGGTCGGTATAGGAAATCAGGAAATACCGTATGCCTTTGGCTTCGGCGACGGCCGCCAGATCAATGCTCATCCCCTGCCCCTTGTTCAGAATTGCTGACCCGGAATCCAGTTCGTCCCGGCCAGCGGCACGCGCGCCATCGCCGCCGCCTCGATGGTCAGGGCAACCAGATCTTCGGGTTCGAGATTGTGCAGATGGCTCTTGCCACAGGCCCGCGCGATGGTCTGCGCTTCGAGCGTCAGCACGGCGAGGTAATTGGCCAGCCGCCGCCCCGCCGCGACCGGATCGAGCCGCGCCGCCAGCACCGGGTCCTGCGTGGTGATGCCGGCCGGGTCGCGCCCTTCGTGCCAGTCGTCATAGGCGCCGGCGGTTGTCCCGAGCGCCTGGTATTCGGCCTCGAGCTGCGGATCGTTGTCGCCCAGCGCCACCAGCGCGGCGGTGCCGATCGCCACCGCATCGGCGCCCAGCGCCAGCGCCTTGGCAACATCGGCGCCGTTGCGAATGCCGCCCGATACGATCAGCTGCACCTTGCGATGCATCCCGAGGTCCTGCAACGCCTGCACCGCGGGTCGGATCGCCGCCAGGATGGGAATGCCGACATGTTCGATGAACACGTCCTGCGTCGCCGCGGTGCCGCCCTGCATGCCGTCGAGCACGACCACGTCGGCGCCCGATTTGACCGCCAGCGCCACGTCGTAATAAGGCCGCGTCGCGCCGACTTTGACATAGATCGGTTTTTCCCAGTCGGTGATTTCGCGCAGTTCCTCGATCTTGATTTCCAGATCGTCGGGCCCGGTCCAGTCGGGATGGCGGCACGCCGAACGCTGGTCGATGCCCTTTGGCAATGTGCGCATCGCTGCCACGCGGTCGGAAATCTTCTGCCCCAGCAGCATGCCGCCGCCGCCGGGCTTGGCCCCCTGGCCGATCACCACTTCGATCGCATCGGCCTTGCGGATGTCATCGGGGTTCATCCCGTACCGGCTGGGCAAGTATTGATAGACGAGCGTCTGCGACTGGCCGCGCTCTTCGGGGGTCATGCCGCCATCGCCGGTGGTGGTGCTGGTGCCGGCAATGCTCGCACCGCGGCCCAGCGCTTCCTTGGCCTGCGCCGACAATGCGCCAAAACTCATCCCGGCAATGGTGATCGGGGTCTTGAGATGGATCGGTTTTTTGGCGAACCGCGTGCCCAGCCAGACATCGGTCGCGCACTTTTCGCGATAGCCTTCGAGCGGATAGCGCGAGACAGAGGCACCCAGAAACAGCAGATCGTCGAAATGCGGCAACGCGCGCTTGGTCCCGCCGCCGCGAATGTCATAGATGCCGGTGGCCGCCGCGCGGCGGATTTCAGCGAGTGTGTGCGGGTCGAACGTCGCCGAAAAACGCGGCAGCGTCTGAGGAATGTGCGAATTGTCCATTTCAGATCCTCAGTAGGCCGAGGCGTTGTCGACATGAAAATTGTACAGCCCGCGCGCCGATCCATAGCGGCGAAATTCCGACGGGCTGATCCCTTCGACTCCCGCCGCGCTCAGCAATTTCGCCAGGATTTCCTCGTGTTCGGGGCGCAAGTCCTTTTCGATGCAATCGGCCCCCAGGCTTTTGACCGCGCCGCGCACGAAAATGCGCGTTTCATACAGGCTGTCGCCCAGCGCTTCGCCGGCATCGCCGAGCACCACCAGATTGCCCGCCTGCGCCATGAATGCCGACATCGGTCCGATCGAACCCTTGACCACGATATCGACGCCTTTCATCGAAATGCCGCAGCGCGCCGAAGCATTGCCGTCGATCACCAGCAGCCCGCCATGCGCGGTGGCGCCCGCCGCCTGGCTGGCGTCGCCTTTGACATGGACGCGGCCCGACATCATGTTTTCGGCAACGCCGACGCCGACATTGCCATTGACGATCACCGTCGCCTGGCTGTTCATGCCCGCGCAGTAATAGCCGGCGTGCCCGTCGATTTCGACCGTGACCGGGGCATTGATCCCGGCGGCCAGCGCATGCGCGCCTTCGGGATTGGCGATATGCCAGTGCGTTTCATTGGTGTTGGCGGGCAGCGCATGGAGCGCCGCGTTGAGATCGCGCTTTGACGTCACGGCCAGGTCGACGTGCGGCATCAGTTGCGCTCCCACACATAGGCGCGGGCCGGTTCGGGTTCGAAAATGCGCGCGGTTTCGATGCCGGGCAGGCCGGCCAGCGCGCGGTATTCGGATCCGAATGCGACATAGCGGTCGGTTTCGGCCATCACCGCCGGCTTGCACGATATCGGATCGCGCATCACCGCAAAGCCGTTTTCGGTGCCGATGACGAACGTATAGAACCCGTCGAGATCGTCGAGCCCGGCCTCGAGCGCGGCGGTCAGGCTGTCGCCTTCGCGCAGGCGCCAGCTGATATAGCCCGCCGCCACTTCGCTGTCGTTGTCGGTGGTGAAACCCAGACCTTCGTGTTCGAGCCGGCGGCGCAGCGAACGGTGGTTCGAAAGCGACCCATTGTGGACCAGGCACTGGTCGTGCCCGGTCGAAAACGGGTGCGCGCCATCGGTGGTGACCGCGGATTCGGTGGCCATGCGGGTGTGGCCGATGCCGTGCGTGCCGCGCATTGCCGGCAGCGCAAACCGGTCGGCAACCGCGCGCGGCAGGCCGATGTCCTTGTAGAGCTCGATCCGCCTGCCGGTGCCGGTGACCACCAGATCGGGGCGGTTGAGCGCCAGCCAGCCGCGCACCCGATCTTCGGCATCGCGCGCAAAAGTCAGCACCAGGTGGGTGTCGCGACGCTGCGCAACGGCGATCCCGGCCAGCGCGTCGGCGACCTCGTCGAGCCGCGGCCCGCGCAGCGTGACTTTGAGATGCTGCGCATCGCCGGTGCCATAGACGGCAAAGCCCGCGCTGTCAGGCCCGCGACTGGTCATCACCACCAGCATGTCGGTCAGCAGGCGGCCAAGCTCTGGCTCGAGCGCAGGGTCCTTGAGGAACAGACCGACAATTCCACACATGGCCAGGATTCTCCAGATCGTGTGGTCCCGGGATAGTCGGTCGCCACGGAGTCTGTCAATCGCGAAGAAACGAAATTTCCCGGCAGGAATATGTCGCGCGTGCCCTCAGTCGCGGAAAACCACCGTCTTGTTGCCGTGCAGCAGGCTGCGCCCTTCGAGGTGCAACTGCACCGCGCGCGCCAGCACGCGGCGTTCGATATCGCGGCCTTTGCGCACCAGATCCTCAGCGCTGTCGGCGTGGGTGATGCGTTCGACATCCTGTTCGATGATCGGCCCTTCATCAAGATCGCCGGTGACGTAATGCGCGGTCGCGCCGATCAGCTTGACCCCGCGTTCGTGCGCCTGGTGATAGGGTTTGGCGCCTTTGAAGCCGGGCAGGAACGAATGGTGGATATTGATGCAGCGCCCCGACAGCCAGGCGGCCATGTCGTCCGACAGGATCTGCATATAGCGCGCCAGCACCACCAGATCGGTGCCCGTCGCAGTGACGATGGCGCGGATCTGCGCCTCCTGCGCGGTCTTGGTGTCGCGGGTGACGGGCAGGTAATGGAACGGGATCGCGCCCAGATTGATATCGCCGAGCGCCTCGCGCGGGTGGTTGGACACGACGCCGGTCACGTCCATCGCGATTTCGCCCATTTTCAGGCGATAGAGCAGATCGACCAGGCAATGGTCGAACTTGCTGACCAGCAGCAGCACTTTTTGCAGGTGGTCGCGCCGGCGCAAATTCCAGTCCATCGCGAACCGCCCGGCAATCGCGGCCAGATCGTCGCGGATCGCCGCCTGATCGGCGTCATCGCCGGTGGTGAACACCAGCCGCATGAAAAAGCGGTTGGCGCGGATATCGTCGTATTGCGAGGCTTCGGTGATATTGCCGCTGTGGTTGAAAATCGCCGTGGCGACGGCAGCGACGATCCCCGGCACATTGCCGCACGACAGGGTAAGCAGATATTCGGTCATCGATTGGTCCTGATCAAAGCGCCGCAACGCCGGCTGCGAGCCAATGGCGAAACGTGGCGGCATAACTGCGGAACACCAGAATTTGCAGGCTGTCGGCGGCGGCAACGCGCACGATCACGCCGACATGCGCGATCGCGCTGACCACCACCGCGCCCGGCGCAAGCGCGGCGAGATCGACCGGCAGGCCTTTTTGCACCAGCCGCCGGGCGTCGGCGCCGCTGATGCGGAACAGCGTATAGGCGCTCGACTGGTCGATCACCGTGGCAAGGCCCGCCAGCTGGCCGGCCAGATCGTCGGCCCAGGCGGGCGATCCGGTTTCGCCAAAGGCCAGCCATTGGCCAGGCGCGACCGGCCACATCGCCGCAACGGCAAGCGGCACCGCGCCCGGGGCGACCACGCTGGCAAGGGCAAAGTCGTCGGCTTGCGCAATCGCGATATCAGCCACGCAGTTTCTCCCCGGCCGGATCGTGGAACACCGGATCGCACACCACCGCCGCAACGTCCGCGCCGCGCACCGGATCGTGCACCACCAGCGTTTCGCCATGGCGATCGGCGCCGTGCGCCAGCAGCGCGAGCGCGATCGGGTGGGCGAGCGTGGGCGAATAACACGCCGAAGTGACATAGCCCTGATCGTTGGCGGCGACGGGCGCAACGCCGCGGCCCACCAGATGCCCGCCGGCGCGGATCGCCGATCTGCCGTCGGCCGGCATCAGCCCGACCAGACGCGGCCGCGCCGGATCGGTCAGCGCCGGGCGGGTGGCCATGATCCGCCCGATATAGTCCTTTTTGGTCGATGCCAGCCGGCCCAGGCCAAGGTCGGTGGCGGTGGTCCAGCCGTTCAGCTCGTTGCCGGCCGGGTGGCCCTTTTCGATGCGCATCACGCCCAGCGCTTCGGTGCCATAGGGCGTAAGACCGAACCCGCTGCCGACCGCGAACAGATGCTCGACCAAGGCCGTGCCCAGCCGCGCCGGCACGCTCAGCTCATAGGCCAGCTCGCCCGAAAACGACAGGCGGCACAGCCGCGCGGCGTACCCCTGCCAGCGCAGCGTGCACGCGCCCATATAGGGCAGCGCCGCGTCCGCCAGATCGACATCGGGCAGCGCCGCGCCCAGCAGATCGCGCGATCGCGGCCCGGCGATGGCATATGTCGCCCATTGTTCGGTAACCGAAACCGCCGCAACATCGAGCTCGGGCCACAGCACCTGCCGCGCAAAATCGATATGGCGCATCACCGCCGCGGCGTTGGCTGTGGTGGTGGTCAGGAACCAGCGATCTTCGCCAAACCGCGTGACAGTGCCGTCGTCGAACACCATGCCGTCTTCGCGCAGCATCACGCCATAGCGCGCGCGGCCGACGCGCAGCGCGGAAAAACCGTTGATATACAACTGGTCGAGCAGCGTGCCGACATCGCGCCCGGCAAGCTCGATCTTGCCCAGAGTCGACACGTCGCACAGCCCGACAGCGTTGCGCGTGGCCAGGACTTCACGATCGACCGACTGGCGCCAGTGCGTTTCGTGCGCCAGCGGGAACCACTGTGCGCGTTTCCATTGCCCGGCATCGACAAACACCGCGCCGCGCGCGGCGGCCCAGTCGTGGCTGGCGGTGCGGCGTTCGGGGCGGAAATCGCGCCCGCGATGGTGTCCGCCGAATGCGCCGATCGCCACCGGCACCACCGGCGGGCGCGCGCGGATCGTGCCGGTTTGCGCGATCGTGCGTCCGGTCGCCGCAGCAAGCAGGCCATGCCCGTTGACCTGGCTGACGCGGCCCTGGTCGGTCGCCATGCCGAGCGTGGTATAGCGCTTGAGGTGTTCGACGCTGGCAAAGCCTTCGCGCACCGCCAGCGTGATATCGCCTGCGGTCACGTCGTGCTGCAAATCGACAAAAGCCTTGGCCTGGCATGGTCCGCTTGCCCAGACCGCGCTGACCGCATGCGCGGTGACATCGGCGACCGGCAGCGGCGCTGCCGTAATCGCCCGGCCGAGCCCGGCAATGACATCGAGCGCGGCACGCCGCGCCGAGCCCAGCGTATCGGCCAGCCCGTAATCGCCGGCCGCTGCACCGGCGCAGGCCAGTCCGGCGGGAGCCTC
>Ga0116230_10008062_pt1 | contig 10413 bp, 2 predicted proteins | sample S1TSphfallax_3_FD_88678 | JGI IMG/M metagenome (GOLD analysis project Ga0116230, IMG submission 88678) | Host-associated microbial communities from peat moss isolated from Minnesota, USA - S1T2_Fd - Sphagnum fallax MG | ecosystem: Host-associated > Plants > Peat moss > Unclassified | place: USA...
AGCCCTCGTCGAGATCTTTTCAACGACGTATCGCACTCCCGAATCGGACATCGGGAGCTAGTCGATTCCCGACTTTTAGTGGTCGGGAGTCAAACTGCCAGTTTGACTCTCGGCCCTTCTTTTGCCCATAACTTGGGCAATAGATGTCCAAATGGCCAATGCAAGGCCATTTTCGATATCTACGCTTCGAGACCTTTCCAATGACACCAAGAACACCCCAATGCGAGGTGTTTTGGGGTCTTGCTTTCGAGCTCTGAACATTCGGGAGTCCCGGAGGACTCCAACTCCTCACTTTTTCCAAGTGTTGGGCTTCACCCCCACACTTGGCCAAAGTAGGGTTGCGACATCGTCCCAAGAATAACTCATCCATGCCCTGAAGGTTAGTCATTTTGACCCTTTTTGACTCTTGATTAACTTGCTGCAAATAATTTTTTGTAAATAATGTTCTGCATCCATCCTTTTTCAGATTGTTGTTAGTTCTATTATTATGACCTACACTATTTCCTACCTCATTGAACTAGATGAAGCTCTCTTGTTATTAACTAGGTTTTGTCCAAACTATTGCTTGAGTGCATAATCTTGATGTTAATATACTAATGACTATGTTCCCAACCTCATTCGGTCATGATAAAAAACAAAGACCTTAGTAGCAACCAAACTAAAGATATATGAAAGAACCAACTTATTTTCTACAAAAATTTAACTCCTCAATGTAATAATGCCCAATTGTACTTTATGGTTCATAACATAGATTAGGGTGGGGATGTTTGAAATTGAAAGAGGTACATACATCTATCGATCAATTGACGATTTTGCAAAAGTTGAATTTGTTAAGGTTTTTTAAGTTGAAGGAGCTACTTACATCTATCAGCTAGTTGACGGATTTGTAAGAGTTGACTTTGTGGGGGGGGAGTGTTTTAAATTGAAGGAAATACTTACATTTATTGACTAATTGATGGCTTTGCAAAATTTGAATTTGTTAGGGTTTTCTAAGTTGAAGGAGCTTCCTACATGTATTGGCCAATTGACAGCTTTGCAAGAATTAACTATGTGGCAATGTTTTAAATTGAAAGAACTACCTACGTCTATTGGCCAATTGATAGCTTTGCAAAAGTTGAATTTGTTGGGGTGTTTTGAAATGAAGGAACTACCTCCATCTATCGACCAATTGACATCTTGCAATAGTTGTATTTGTTTCAGTGTTTCGAATTGAAAGAGTTACCTACATCTATCAACTAATTGATGGTTTTAGAAAAGTTACATTTGTTTGGGTATTCAAAGTTGAACATCCCACATACATATATTAAACATAAGATTTGAAGGAACTTAAGGTGTTTAGGTTTTTAATTATATGCCAAAAAGGAAATGAGGCAATTCCATGAATGATAATTTATTTTTTGGGTTCATTTGCAATTAGGGTAGTTCACAAGGAAACTACGAAATAAGTTCGGAATCATCAATTCACTATTATTTTTCTTTACCCTATCATAGTTTATGTAAACACAACTTTCTTGATAATAACATTGGAATGTTTGGTTAATATATATTATACATGCTATAGTGGGTGGTCAAGATTATCTAAAGAGTTTTAACGTGTCTAAACAAGTTTTCAATGTTAAAAGAAGCAATAATATACCCCTAGTGGTATTAGGATGATTATTAAGATTCATAATCGCATTTTTTCAAAATAATCAAAAACTCAATTTTGAGATATAACCATAATTCTAAAGTTTTTGGGAAAAAAATGAATATTATTTTCTAGTTATTTTCATGAAATTTTTGGATTCTTTACGGTTTTTGACTTTAAAAGAGACCAAAATTATATGATTTTGATTTTTTTCAAAGAATTGATAGTTTTCTAATCCTAAACTATTAAGAAAACATTAATTAATTTTTAAAAAAATTCAAATAACCACACAACAATACTTTAACAACAAAGTTGTAACCTTCGTCAAGAGCTTTCCAAAGGTATGTGACATGCCATTTGCACGCAAGGAAATCAAGGTGATTTTTGACTTTTAGTGGTCGGGAATCAAATTGACAACATGACTCCCAACCCTTCTTTTGGCCATAACTTATGTTTTTAATTGCTAAAATGGGTCATGTAAGCCCATTCATGACATTTACATTCTAAAATCTTTCCAATGGTTTAAGAAATTTTTCAATCCAATGAGTTTTGACCCCTACAATCCCCTTCTGAAAACTTGGAAGTCCATTGGGATTCCAACTTCCAAAATGTGAACTCACTTAGGAGTGTGGGGGTTCATTCCCTCACACTTTCCTACAATCCCAAAAGCATGAAATGTGACTCCCAAATTTCACTATTTGCCTGCACCTTTGCCAATCTTTGCTTGGTCGCAAGCCCAAGGCTAGGGTTGTCACACTATGAATCTACTTCCTACCTATTCATCCACCTATTTATTTAGTTAATTATTTACCTACTTATTACCCACCCACTTACCCACCTTTTATTTACCTACTTACATACCTACCTATATTTTTCACTTTTTTACAATCTACCTACTTACTTACCCACCTATTAACATATTATTTATTTCCCACGTCCACCCATTTACATACCTAATTTTAGTCACTAGATTTAGCCATTAAGTTTACCCAAAACTTAACCATTAAGTTTAGCCATTATGTTTAATCATTAAAATTGGCACTAGGTTTAACTAAAGTCAAACCATTAAATTTTGCCAATAGGTATAACTTAAATTTAACCACTAAGTAGAACCATTAAATATAGCCTAGGTTTATTCGATATGTTTAACCATTAGAGTTACCCACTAGGTTTAACTTAGGTTTTGCCATTATGTTTAGCCACTAGGTTTAACTTAAATTTAGACATTATGTTTAGCCAAGGTTTAATCATTATGTTTAGCCACTACATTTTGCCACAAGGTTTAGCTTAAATTCAACCATGAAATATGTTTAGCCATTAGGTTTGTCGACTATATTTAGTCACTATGTTTAGCTATGAAATTTAACCATTAGGTGTATCAATTAGGTTTAACCACCATGTTTAACCACTAAATTTAATCATTAGATTTAATCAAGGTTTGGCCATTATGTTTATCCATTAATTTAAATTGTTGTTGTTGAATTTAGCCACTAGGTTTATCCATTAGTTTATGTTGTTAAGTTGTCGAGTTTAATTGCTAGGTTTAACCATTAGTTTAAGTTGTTTTTAAGTTGTCAAGTTTAACCATTAAGTTTAACCATTAGTTTAAATTGTTGGGTTTAGCCAATAGGTTTAACCATTAGTTTAAATCATTGAATTTACTCATTTGGTTTAGCCATTAATTTAAGTTGATGGGTTTAACTAGTAGGTCTAGCCACTAGTTTAAATCATTGAGTTTAGCCATTTGGTTTAGCCATTTGGTTTAGCCATTAATTTAAGTTGATTGGTTTAGCCAATAGGTTTAGCCATTAGTTTAAATTCTTGAGTTTAGCCATTAAATTTAGCTAATAGTTTCAATAATTAAGTTTAGTCATTAATTGTCACTTAGGTTTGACCATTATGTTTAATGATGTGAAATAAACATGTGAATTAAAAAACTTATTAAAAGTTGAACACCTTTGATGGTGCAATCCATTGGTAAACACTTGGTTAATCATTTTAAAGTTTTGGGTTCAATTCTTTGTACTACAACCTATGTGCATGCTTAAAAGGCTAAGGTTGGTAGGTTAGACCAAGGTAGTTCAATGAGGTTAAGTTAGGTTTGGTAAGCTAAGTTAGGTTAGCACCTACTTACTTAAATTTTTTTTCAACCTACCTAAACCTATTTACTACCTATTAATTTATTTACCTACCTACCCATTAATTAAAAAAATAATAATCCAAAAAAAAATTAATTTAGGTATAAAATTGACCTAGTCAAATGGTCCACTATCTACCAGTTGAATAGTCAATCATTTCATTTGTTACTCTGCTAATCAAAATGACAAGGTCCAATTGGATTGCCAAGTCACATACGACATGTCCAAAACAACTTGTTCAAATTGACAAGGATGTTTTTTTTACACCTGTCACTTTTGGGTATTTTTTTATTAGAAAACCTAGCCGAAAAAACCTTGAATTGTAATAGAGAATACAAAAAACAAAAAAAGGTGAAATTGTTACCTTGTTGAAACTTTGGTTGATCTATGGTTACATTCACTGAAGACAAGTCAAATAGATGAGCCCTAGGTACAAAGGTGTTCTCCTTCGGTGTTTTATTACACAAAGTTTTCAAACCCTACTATCATAGGAAATCGAACACAACTTTGTGAAAGAAAATAATGTTCCTAACATACAAAGAAGACTTGAAAACTAGCAAGCTCCAAGTGCATGTTAGGTGTGCAAGCCGGGATTGAAAGATTATCTATAAAGAATATCAAGCAAGTTGAAGAAATTACAACTTTTAATCAAGATTGCAAACACACAAAAGCTTGAGAAAAGCTTATTGGTTGTAACTAGGAATATACACTATGTTGCAATGTGCAACTGACTCGGAAAGAGAGGGAAAAAAAAAGATGCTTGAGAAACGGGTTTAGGGTTTCATATTGACATTGTCATCCAACCACAAGTTTGAGAAAAATAAAGGTTGGATTTTTTGGTGAAGGGATTTTTTAAAAAATCTATGTCAAATGAACTGGAATATAATGAAAAAAATGAAAAAAATGTTTTAAAATTTCTCCAAAAAGGACTTACCAACTTGAGGGTCATTTTGAGTTTCTCAAAAGTCTTTAAAATTACCTCTTCTTTGCCAATGAAACTTTAAATAACTATTCTAAATAACTAATCTCCCATTGACTTTTTTAGTACAAAATTTTGGAGGACTAATTAAATACAACCAAAATTCAAAGTCCATTTTCACATTCTTTTTGGATTGTGACATTTGGGGATACAATATTTAAAAAGTCCATCATATGGTCTATATAGACAATTTGATAGTGATTTCACTTGGGATTAATAATGTAAAATGTTTTTTCTTGGATTTGAGTACCATTTCACAATCTTGTGAAAATTTGAATTTTGGTCATCATTTTAGTTGAAAGCAAAGAATTTTTTTTCCTTGTGACAAAAATTTAGGCACACCATAGCTTGGAACTACCCCTTACTTACCTACTTACCAACCTACTTACTTATTACCTAACTTTCGCACTTGCCTACATAAATAATGATGTGTAACAAACATGTAAAATAAAAAACTTGACCAAAAAATCACCTTTTTCCAAATGTAGTCCATTAGTAAATACATGATTTATCATCATGAAGGTGAAGGGTTCAATTATTTATACTTGTAACCTATGTGCACGCCTAAAGGACTAGGGTAGGTGGGTTAAACTAAAGTAGCTACATGTAGGTTAAATTACGTAAGTTAAGTTAGGTTAGGCTTACCACCTACCTATGCACGTGCCTTTTTACAACCTACTTAAAACTATTTTCTATCTACCTATCTAAAAAATATTTTAAAATAATCATTTAAAAGAATGATTTCAATAATAGAAATTCAATTAGTCAAATGATCCATTGTCTACCAATCAAAATTACCAATAAAAATGACCACCCCAATCATAATGGTGCATCCAAATTGACTTGTCCATATTGATAAGGTTGTTTTTTGTAAGCCTATTAGGAGCTTATTGATGCTTCCATGTGTGGTGATTTTAATTAATTAGGTGTTTCCATAAATAGATGGGTGTTGATGAAAATTATAATGGATTATTAATCATTTAAAATCCATAGCATAGATGACAACTCATTAGTGAATGTTGTTTTGACATTTTCACCACTTCAACCTTATGGCATATCCATCAAGTTAAAAATCAATAACAAGGTTCAACTTCTATTAGGCTCCCTAGCTAATTAACCATCCCATGAATTATTATAAAATGGGTAGTCACGCAAATCAAGAATTGTAGTTGTAAGTTATTATAATTATAAAGGTTGAAAATGTAGTTAACAAGGATATTGATCAGTGACCTAAACACAAGGAAATTCTTGAACCTTGGTAAGCTATAGTAGCCCTTATTGATAATATTGATTATAACAAAGCTATGATCCATACATAAACCTTGAAATCATAAACATGTACATGGTCCTGTAAATCTTAAAGGAAAAAAAAACTAACATACTATGTAAGCTTTTAAACCATAGTCTAACAAATGATTATAATTACATGAAATCAAGGAATCAATGAATAATATAACAAGGTATTTTGTTCCTTATTATATGTGAAGAAGCTTGATTAAACCTTTCAACCAACAATAGTGGCCACTGTTAAGAACCCAGGTTCGTGAAAATGCATTCACATTTTCATCTTTGCATTCACATTTGGTAAACCATCTAAGCTCATCCCCATGAATGGGGACAATCTCTAGATAATTTGTTAAAATACAACCATTAGGAAGTAGCATTGGGTGATCCCACATCGACTAGTTCACTTGAGTACACATAATTCATTTGGTTGGTTATTTTTTGTGCCTAAGCAATTGGATCAAATCTAATGAGGAGTCAAAATGTTCTTCATTTGGTGATGTGATTTGAACTTTGTGTGACTTGGAATTATTCACCATAATTGGACTAGCAAGTCAAAGATCCATTTAGAACAAGGCACTTTATTAAATATGGTTATAGTTAAGGTTAAAAAAGCTGATTTGGTAGCCAATAAACAGTTCTAGCTATGTGAACTACCTTAATCCAACAAACTAGAGGAATTTCCATCAAACAATCAATAGAGGGCTAGGAAAAAGGTCATAATAAAACCCTTGGTTTTAATGGATTTATGAAGGCTTGGGTGGTACTTATTGTAAATACACCTTGGGCCAAAATTGTTTAGTTACAACATGGTAGGTGAATCAAAAGGAAAAAATGGTGTGGTCACATATAGGATGAATTCCTTCCAAGCTTTGGTTCACAAGGGAATTGGATGGATTTTTTTCAAGTTCATTGGGTCAAGGAGGGATAGGATAGATTTCTTCCAAGTTCAATGGTTCATGAGAGGATATGATGGAATTATATGTCTTATATATGTATGTGGCATGTTCAACTTTGAACACCCAAACAAATGTAAACTTTTTGAAACTATCAATTGGTTGATAAACGTAGGTAGCTCCTTTAACTTAGAACACCATGACAAATCCAACTTTTGCAAAGCCATCAACTGACCAATAGATGTAGGTAGTTCCTTCAATTAAAAAAACTTCGACAAATTCAACTTTTACAAAGTCCTCAATTGGTTGATAAATGTAGGTAGCTCCTTCAATTCAAAGCACCCCAACAATTTGAACTTTTGCAAAGCCATCATTTGACCAATAGATGTAGGTAGTTCCTTCAATTTAGAACATTGCCACATAGTCAATTCTTGCAAAGTTGTTAATTGGCCAATAGATGTAAGAAACTCCTTCAATTCATCACACTATGACTAATACAACTTTTGCAAAGTTGTCAATTGGCTAATAAATATACATAGCTCCTTTAATTTAGAACACCATGACAAATCCAACTCTTGTAAAGCTATCAATTGGCCAATAGATTCAAGTAGTTCTTTCAATTCAAAACATTGAAACAAATACAACTGCTACCAAGTTGTCCATTGCCCAATAAATGTAGGTAATTCCTTCAACTCATAACACTCCAACAAATTAAACTCTTGCAAAGCCATCAATTGGCCGATACATGTCAGTAGTTCCTTCAATTCAAAAAACTTTAACAAATTCAACTTTTACAAAGCCATCAATTAGCCGATACATGCAAGTAGCTCCTTCAACTTAGAAAACCCCAACAAATCCAACTCTTTAAAAGTCATTAATTGGTCAATACATGTAAGTAGCTCCTTCAACTTCGAACACCCCCACAAAGTCAACTCTTGTAAAGCCGTCAACTTGCCAATAGATGTAGGTACCTTCGTCAACTTAGAACACCTTGACAAATCCAACTCTTGCAAAATCATCAATTGGCTAATAGATGTAGGTAGTTTTTTCAACTCAAAACACTTCAACAAATTCAACTTTTGCAAAGTCGTCAACTAGTTGATAGATGTAAATAGCTCCTTCAATTTAGAACACCATGACAAATCTAATTTTTGCAAAGTTGTCAATTGGCCAATAGATGTGCGTAGCTCTTTCAATTTAAAAAACCCCAACAAATTCAACTTTTACAAAGGCATCAATTGGTTGATAGATGTAGGTAACTCCTTCAATTTAAAACACCTCCATAAATCCAACTTTTACAAAGTTGTCAATTGGCCGATAGATGTAAGTACCTCTTTCAACTCAAAACATTTCGACAAATACAATTGGTGTGAAGCCGTCAATAAGCTGATAAATGTAGGTATCTCCTTCAATTCAAAAGATTCTTACAAATTCAATTCTTGCAAGTCATCAATTGGCCGATAGATGTGGGTAGCTCCTTCAACTTAGAACACCTTGACAAATTAAACTTTTGCAAAGCCGTCAATTGGCCAATAGATGTAGGTAACTCCTTCAATTCAAAACACTCATACAAATTAAACTCTTGCAAAACCGTCAATTGGCCGATAGATATAGATAGCTCCTTCAACTCAAAACACCTCGACAAATTCAACTCTTGCAAAGCCATCGATTAGCCGATAGACGTAAATGGTTGCTTCAATTTAGAACACCATGATAAATCCAACTTTTGCAAAGCCATCACTTCACCAATAGATGTAAGTAACTCCTCTAACTCAAATCACCATGATAAATCCAACTTTTGCAAAACCATCAATCTATCGACATATGTAAGTAGCTCCTTCAACTCAAAACACCTCGACAAATACAATTGGTGCAAAGCCATCAATTGCCAATAGATGTAGGTAACTTGTTCAATTTAGAACATTCATATAAATTCAATTCTTGCAAAGTCGTCAATTGGCCGATAGATGGGGGTAAGTTCTTCAACTTAAAACACGATGATAAATCCAACTTTTGCAAAGCCATCAATCCACCAATAGATGTAGGTAATTCCTCCAACTCAGAACACCATGATAAATCCAACTTTTGCAAAGCCGTCATTTGGCCGATAGATGGAGGTAGCTCCTTCAACTCAAAACACCTCGACAAATACAATTGTTGCAAAGCCGTCAATTGGCCAATAGATGTAGGTAATTTGTTCAATTTAGAACATTCATACAAATTCAATTCTTGCAAAGCCATCAATTGGCCCATAAGTGGAGGTAGCTCCTTCAACTCAGAACACCCTGATAAATTTAAATATTGCAAAGCCATTAATTGGTTGATAGATGGAGGTAGCTCGTTCAACTTAGAACACCCCGACAAATTCAACTCTTGCAAAGCTGTCAATTGGTCAATAGATGTAGGTAGTTTTTCCAATTCAAAACACTTCCATAAATCCAACTTTTGCAAAGTTGTTAACTGGCCGATAGATGTAGGTAGTTCCTTCAACTTAGAACACCATGACAAATCCAACATGTGCAAAGCCGTCAATTGGCCGATAGATGTAAATACCTCCAATTCAGAACACCTCGACAAATTCAACTCTTGTAAAGCCGTCAATTGGCTGATAGATGTAGGTAGTTCTTTCAACTGAGAACACCATGACAAATCCAACTTTTGTAAAGCCGTTAATTGGCCAATACATGTAGGTAGCTCCTCCAACTCAGAGCACCCCAACAAATCCAACTTTTGCAAAGTCGTCAAGTGGCCGATAGATGTAGGTAGTTTCTTCAACTTAAAACATTCTGAGAAATTCAACTCTTGTAAAGCTGTCAATTGGCCAATAGATGTAGGTAGCTCTTTTAATTCAGAACAACCCAATAAATCCAACTTTTGCAAAGCCATCAATTGGCCAATAAATGTAGGTAGCTCCATCAACTTAGAAAACCCTAATAAATTCAATTCTTGCAAATTCGTCAATTGGCTAATAAATGTAGGTAGCTCCTTCAACTCAAACCACCCCAAAACTTTCAATTGGATGATAGATGTAGGTAGTTCCTTCAACTTAAAACACCCTGACAAACCCAACTTTTGCAAAGCCGTCAATCGACTAATAGATGTAGGTAATTCTTGCAAGTTAGAACATTCGTTCAAATGAAAGTTTTGGAGTGCATTCAATTGGCCAATAGATGTAGGTAATTCTTGTAAGCTTGAGCACCACGATAAATTAAGTTCTTGGAGTGCATTCAATTGGCCAATAGATGTAGGTAATTCTTGCAAGCTAGAACAATTGTTCAAATGAAGGTTTTGAAGTGCATTTAATTGGCCAATAGATGTAGGTAATTCTTGCAAGTTAGAACATTCGTTCAAATGAAAGTTTTGGAGTGCATTCAATTGGCCAATAGATGTAGGTAATTCTTGTAAGCTTGAACACCATGATAAATTAAATTCTTGGAGTGCATTCAATTGGCCAATAGATGTTGGTAATTTTTGTAAGCTTGAACACCA
>Ga0116230_10008063_pt1 | contig 10413 bp, 7 predicted proteins | sample S1TSphfallax_3_FD_88678 | JGI IMG/M metagenome (GOLD analysis project Ga0116230, IMG submission 88678) | Host-associated microbial communities from peat moss isolated from Minnesota, USA - S1T2_Fd - Sphagnum fallax MG | ecosystem: Host-associated > Plants > Peat moss > Unclassified | place: USA...
AAGGAGGAGTTGAGGTAACCTCCCTAACTTGTAGCACTTCGAGGGTGGAAGGGCTTGTTGGAGCTTTGGGATGAGGACTAGGACGAATGATAAGCGGGTTAATTATTCATATGGACGCGTTCCCAAGCTCCTTGATAGACTCAAATGTGAATATAAGGTGAACAATGAAAGGATAATGAACTAGGGCACGTTCCTTGGCTCACAACATTTCAGGGGTAGAGGGGTGTGTTAGAGCTTCCAAATTAGGACTATGACGAATGACAAGCGAGTCAATTATTCACATGGATTTGCTCAAACCAAACAATAAGTTTGTTAATGCATAGTTGGAACACTTTTGGTGCACGAATGAGCCATGGGCAAACACGAACTCACAAGACTCATCATGGCCCAAACTTGGGGGAAGCCACCACCTTCCCCCTTATAATATTATTTGTGTTTAGTCATGGTGCCTACACCCAAATATCATTTTGTTTCAGGACTCCCAAGTTGGGAGTCCCAAAATTTCGAAATGGGGACTCTTCCAACTTTTGAAGGCCATAATTTCTTGTGCAAACCTCATATTGAGGTGAGGTCTAAAGCAAAGTTGTAACCCTTGTCGAAAACTTTCTAAGGGTATGTGGCACGCCACCTACACGCAAGAAAATCACGGCGATTTGAGAATTTAAATGGTCAAAAGTCAAATTGACATTTTGATTCTCAGCCCTTCTTTTGGCCATAACTTGTTTTTTAAATATGCAAATGAGTCATACGATCGCATTTTAGACATTTAAATTTCAAAATATTTCTAATGGTATAAGGAATTCTTTAATCCAATGAGTTTTGACCCCTACAATCGCCCTCTGAAAATTCGAAAGTCCATTGGGACTCCAATTCCCAAAGTGGGAGTTCATTTGGGAATGTGGGGTTTCATTCCCTCACACTATCCTACACTCTTAGGAGCACAAAATGTGGCTCCCGGACTTCATTCTTGGCCCACACCTTTGCAAACCCTTGCCTTAGTCGTGAGGCCAAGGCTAGGGTTACAATAGTTGGAGCATTTTTGGCTACACAGACGAACCATGCAAGGGCATACACGGACTAATAAGACTCAGCACAACCCAAACTTGAGGGAAGCCACCACATTCCCCCTTATAGTATTTTTTGTGATTAGTCATGAAGGCTACATCCAAATGTGATCTTATCCTAGGACTCCCATCCTAAAATTCCCAAAATTGGGATTTTTGACATTTTGGAGGGCCATAACTTCTTGTGCAAACCTCTGATTGAGGTGAGGTGTAAAGTAATGTTGTAGCCCTCATTGAGAGCTTTCCAATGATATCTGTCATGCCACCTAAATGCATTTATTAGGGAGATTTCTGACTCTTAATGGTCGAGCGTCAAATGGGCACTTTGACTTTCGACCTTTATTTTGGCCATAACTTGTGTTCTAAGTACTCAAATGGGTCATACGAACTCATTTCAGACATCTAAGTTTCAAAATATTTCCAATGATATAAAGAACTTTTTAATCCAATGAATTTTGACCCTTGAAATATTTTTCTGAAGATTTGAAAATCCATCAAGACTCCAATTCCCAAAATGAGAGGAGTGTGCAAATTCATTCCCTCACATTCTCCTACATTCTCAAAAGTGTGAAGTGTGACTCTCATGCTTCCCTCTTGGCCCGCACCTGTGTAAACCTTTGCTTTGGTCACAAGCCAAGGTTAGGGTTGTGACAAAATTGAAAGATATCATACTAAAAAGGGGAAGGGGTCTTTGCAACAACACATTGATAATTCAACAACTTTGAAAAAAGACCCTCACCTTGTTCCTTATCATTTAAATTTTATGTTTAACATGATAGTGATTCTTATAGTTAACATTATGTGTACCAATTTCCAATATCATCAAACAAATAATGTAAACGTTATGGAGCAAATTGTGTGATGGTCATAATTGGAATGTGTGAAGTTTAAGTCCAAAACTAACAATCGCATGGTTAGATCTTGAATGAAATTGGTGAGCATAGAATAAACACACATTGTTACAACTAGTGTAAATCTTGTGTCAACCCAACTTTTTGGTTGGAAATGAATGTTTGTTCAATGTAATTCAATTTGCATGTAATTCATGTCGATCATGTTAATTGTGAGTCGTGATTGAAGGCCAATTTAAGTTAGACTTCCTTGTGATAATATTGGATTGGCTTAATGGGGTATTAATCATGAAACAAATGCAATTGCATGTTCATATTTCGAAATCTTCAAATCCAACCACTTAATGACACTCACTTGGAACCCATTGTGAATTATTATCATTTGCCTTGAACTGAAGGTGATGAGAATAGTTCACAAATAACTTTAGAAAATGCCATTATTGTTAGAACTTGGGTTTCAAGTCATCACCCATAAGAAGAGGGAAGGGCATGGAGGATCCACCTTTTCACTTCACGTCTTTTTCATTGGTGGGGCATGATTAACTATTGCAACAACAAAGGAAGAGAAAAGGGCAACCTTCAATAGGGAGGAAAAAGGGTGCATGGTGGCTAAAATGCAAACTCCATTGTTAGGAATTTAGAGTTTTTCATTGAATTTAGTGAGTTCATTACATTAACAAGTTTGCATTTTTCAAATATTTTCATCCATGTGGAAGATTCATCATCCATAGTTTTTGGATGTGTAAACTTTTTGTCCATAAAAATTTCATCCATTTAATAAACGAACAAAAGGTTATTGACTATTCAAATAGGCTAGTAATTGAACTTATGTTTATGATTGTGCATCAAACATTCTTGACCCCAAGATCATACAAAGTTTGAACACATTTACCCCTATAACCAAACAATTAAAATTTTCAATTAATTTCGAATTTCAATTTGGAAGTAATTGGGAAACGTTTTGGAATTTCATATTAAAAGCATACAAAGTCAAATTTTGGTGATTTTTGCATCATTGAGTTCCTAGAGAAGAGGTTTACATGTGTGGAAATTTTCAACGCATTTGAAGACAAAACAATTTGGAAGATTTTCTCAAGCATGGGAAAACAATGTGAGAAAGATAAATTGTCATTAGATTTTCAACAACTTAGCACTTTTGATGGTAAGCACGAATATATATGACCCATAGGCGGTCAAGTGTCACACCATCAACACTTGTGGATTTCACACCATTGACATTTTTCAATTTTCATATTTGTGTTTTGTCATAAGTTTCTTGTTGGGAACTTGTAAAACTAGAATTTTGTGTTGGATACACTATTCATTTCCACTTGTGTTGTTTAAAATTGTCTTTATGTTTCATTTTTGTTCTTAGAATATTGTTCATAAAATGTTGTAGGGTAAGGAATGTGGGGAAATGTGTGGCTTGCTCGACAATCCAACAAGGTGCACAACTCATGGATTAATCACTCCCCACACTAATGCATAGTGTAATGTAGGATCCTTGGGGTGAATTTTTTTGTCTTCTTATGCTTATGTAATTAATGCCAAGGGTTTTAATTAATTCATTTAATGGCAAGGAGGGGACAAGTCTACTATCACATTTGATTGTACATTGTAGGTCCATTCAACCTCATAAAACTAAATTAGTAAGTTTGAACATTTAGTTTGGGGGGTTAGGTTGTAACCCTATGTTGGCATTATCATGGGTTGTATCCAAAGGTGATGATTGGATCAATTCCATTGTTTGGTTGTGCTGATGAGATTGGATTGATGATTGGTAAACCATGTTTGTCGTGTTCACAATGAACCTCACATTTGTTTGACCTTGTGGAATGTTTTTAATGGATGCAAATTCCCCATTAGTTTAGTTTGTTGGGAACTTTAAAAGGTGCAACATTGTTAAGGAATTTGGTTTGGAGCTTAGAGTTTAGGGATAGAAATCATCACATAGGTGCCATGAGATTCCAAAGTAAAAAACACATTAAGTACAAGTGGTTATAATGGGTTTATAAGGTGGGAGGTTTAGTTCAAACCATTCACATTGTTATCATCACCTTCATCAAAAGGGGAATCCTTGGATTCAAATTCAAGTTATGTTACAAGGCAGTTACAATTGTCACACCATTCTTACAAAACATGGACAAACTTTATGGAGCCACCAAAAGGCCTCATTTATATTCAAGGGCAATTGCCACCATTGAGCTAGATGATTTCATATAGGAATTTGATAACTGATGTGATATACAACAAATGCGTAATCCATAAATGTTCACACCCTTCATGGCACAAAAATGATTGTTTCAACATTTTAAAAGGTCACCAATGGATGATTACCATGAATTCAAGCACGTCCATGCAAAAAAAATTTGAAAAATGGTAATTGTATTAATCACCCAAATGTTATTACTACTTCAAATATAGTTGTAACAATTTCTAATAGTAATTTGGCAAATGCAAACAAGAATGGCAATAGGACATCCATTGGAAGTGGTGGTGTATGGCTCTTCCATTGATGGCAAAATCTTTTGTTAACATTTAACCTTGTGGAATTATCTTGAAAGTTGCAAGGAAACTACCAAAGGATACAAATAGAAAAACTATGAAAATTATAATATTCCAACGTAAACCCAATAATATTTTATGGGAAGCATATGCACAAATGAAGTTGATCATTGTGACACAAGGGGTCACAAAAACATAAGTTGTCTAATTTTGGTATGGCATTTTGAACAAGGAACTTAAATGATGAATTTGGAATGTTATGTTATTACAATTTGCACACCAATGTTAGTGAATGTGTTCCAATTGTCAAAATGCATTATGTTAGACATGGTGGAGGAACATGTGGTGATTCTTGGGTTTAATAAAAAAAAATCAAAGGATTCATCATCACCATTGATTCAATAGCAATGTGGCCACCCAAATAAGGTTACACCAAAACAAGGTGGTGTTTCCTCATCATATTCATTTGAACAATGAAGAGAGGAAATTGTTGGAGATGTGATAGGCCTCCCGTTGGAAGAAGGATTTCCTTAATGTATAGGGATGTTAGTCCATGAATGACGCATTCCCAAGCTCCTTGATAGACTCAAATGTGAATTTGAAATGAAAACAACGGAAAAGTAAGGAGTTGGGGGTAAAGGGGCGTGTTGGAGCTCCAGGATGGGATTATGAAGATTGACAAGCAATCACTCACTCACACAAACCTACAAAAAACCAAACAACAAGTTAGTTAATGCAAAGCTAGAACACTTTTGGTGCTAGGATGAGCCATGAACAAACTCGGACACATAAAACTCACCACGGCCCATACTTGGGGGAAGCCACCACTGTCCCCCTTTTTAATATACTCTATGCATGGCCATGGGACCAGCACCCAAATGTCATTTTGTCCTAGGACTCCCAAGTGGGAGTCCCGAAATTCCCACAACTGGGATTCCCGCGACTTTTGGGGCCATAACTTTGCGTGTAGACCTCCAATTGAGATGAGGTTTAAAGCAAAATTGTAGCCCTTGTCAAGAACTTTCCAACGGTATATTGCACGTCACCTGCACATGAGCAAATTGGGGCGATTCCTAACTTTTAGTCATAACTTCTTTTGGCCATAACCTGTGTTTGAAATGTCCAAATGGGTCATGCGAGCCCATTTTAAACATCTACATTTCAAGAGCTTTCCCATGACAACCCTAAACTTCAATTCATTGAGTTTTGACCCCTGCAATCGCTCTCTAAAGATTCGGAAGTCCATTGTGACTCCAATTCCCAAAGTGGAAACTCCCTTGGGAGTGTGAGGGTTCATTCCCTCACACTTTCCTACATTCTTGAGAGCATGCGGCATGACTCTCGGGCTTCCCTCTTGGCCCACAACCTTGCAAGCCCTTAGTTTGGTCGTGAGCCCAAAGCTAGGGTTGCGACAATGAACCTATGAACATGAACTCATTAGGGTAAGCACGAACACATGCAACATGACCAAATCTTGTTTAGAATATTTTGTCCATATCGACATAATATTAAGAGAATATTTTTTAACACATAGGAAAAACTTTTTGTTGATGTGGAAGAATATACTACCACATGTCGATGGATGAACTTTATTCTAAACATTAGCAATAACCACTATTTCTGTAAAAAATTGAACAAAAAAAACAAGGTTGAAACAATTTATGTTGGTTTCTTTCAAAATAATTTCATTACTAGAAATTTTAGGTTTTGCAACTAAAAGTTAGTTGCATGTGACACATGCAACTGCAAATTTGTGTAATGGCTTAAGACAAGTTGCACATGACATTCAGTTGCATGCGACATAACGTATGCAACATGTATATACGGTGTTAATATACATGCTCATCCATTTTAATCGAAATGTAGTTGCACCTTATGTTCAACTTTCCTTGCAATTACAATGCAACTAATAAAAATATGACACATGTTTAAAAATTGGACAATAAACTTATGGACACGTGTCACTAATTAATTATTCGTGTGTTTTCAAAATTAAAATTTCATTGGATTAATTTCAATCATTAAAATTTATGCCATTAAGATGATGACACGTGGCACACCATGGAACGTTCATTGACCATTTGACACATGTCCATTTTAAAACACCAATTATATGGTGACACGTGGAAATTAAGGCCCACCTTTTTTTAAATTTTTTTGGAAAAATTAATAAAATCTAAATCATCCAATTTATGACTAATAAGATGTTGACACATATTGCTTAGGTAGGTAGGTTATTATTAAAGCCTATTAAGTAAAGAGGCTTACTTAGATATGTAAGTAGGTTGAACAAAGCTAGGTTTAAGCTATATAAGTAAGATTAGAATAATCCAATTTTATTTTTATGATTAACCATTCGTAAAGGTCAAGCTTTTTTTATTCACTCATCCCCAATGGCATTTGGTGTTTCATTATTTCAAAGTTATTGCTCCTAGTTATATACTAAGCCAAATAGAATTGGAAGGCAAAGGATATGGGATAAAAAATTCCATTACAAACCTCATGAACCAACTTAGTTACACAGTAGATGCAAGTAATGTATTAGAGTATAGCAACCAGGGAAGGGTTCTGTTGCTTTTGGTGTCCAAGAAAAACTTGAAGCCCTCCTCTTGTTGCATCTAACAAAATAAGAATAGTAAAAAATGGATTAGAAATGAGAAAGTTATGGCCCCCCAAAGTAAAGGTGGTCAAAAATTCAGAAAAGACCATTGAACACTACAAAGGCCGATTCTTAAACACCCAAAAAGTTCCTTTTATGTTGGTTTTTTTGCTATTAAATTTTGAATATGATTTGTAGAACTTCAGTTGGCGCTCCTATAACACTTTAAAGCATTTAAAATGAATAAGAAATAAGAAAGTTATGAGGTTTGAAAGTAGGATGGGTGCAACAAAAAGAAAAAAAACATGTTTTGTAATTTGGAAAATAACTTATATTTCTTATTTTTCATGTTTTTCTTCTTGTTAATTTTTCATTACTCCTTGTCTTTTGCACTTCAAAGATGATTGTAGGATATTTTTAATAATTGTAATTACTTAATGAAAATATGATTTTAACATTATTATCTAGCTTAAACTAGTAATTAGCTTAAAATGTTTATGTACTTGTAGGTTAATTCGTGTAGCCTATTTACATTAATATTTTAACATAAATAATATAATTTAAATATATAATACCTATTGATTGTATATATATAATTGATTATCATTATAATTATAATAGACATTTAATTAATAGTTATGAACATTTATAATGGATTTTTATATTATCATATTAATTTATTCTGAATAATTTTTTGTTTAATCAAATTTACATTTTTTGAGAAATATTCCAAATAAAATAAAATTCTACTTGCCAAATAAAATATTTAAATATATTTGACAAATAAAATTTAAAAACTTGTAATATATATTAAACCATGGTTTAGTTTAGCTCAATTTAATTTAACATAATTTGGTTTAACCATAATTAGTTTAGTCTAATTTAATTTAACCATTGTTAATTTTAGCCTAATTTAATTTATCCATAAATAATTCAACTTAACTTAATTTAGCCATTATCGGTTTGGCCTAATTTAATTTAGCCATAATTAGTTTGGCCTAATTTATTTTAGCCATAAATATTTAAACCTAACTTAATTTAACCATAATTATTTTGGCCTAACTTCATTTAGCCATAGTTAATTTACCATAATTTAATTTACCCATAATTAATTAGCCTAATTAATTTAGCCATGGTAAGTTTTAGCATAATTTAATTTAGCCATAAATATTTTAGCCTAATAAAATTAGGCACAGTTAATTTTAGCCTAATTTAATTTAGCCATGGTTAGTTTAACTTTTTTGTTTATTTAGCCTAAGTTAGCATGGGGTTAACCTTAGTACTAAAGGCACATAATATTATTATACATAGCCTATGTAGATATATTAAGTATAGTAATTTAAGTATGTATAAGTTTAAGCCATTATTTTTATGACGTGTGTCCATTTTGTACACATTTAGTTGCACGTTAGTTTCACACACAACCGTATGGCTAAAAAATTATACAATACCAAATTTATAGTTGCAAACATGACCAAGATAGTTGTAAATGACAACTAGTTGCATGCCAATTGCATAGTGACTGGTTGCAAACAACAAGATTTCTAGTAGTGTTTGACACATGAAATGTTCAAATCACACTTCAAAGTCATACTTCATATTTCCTTAATATGAAATATATTCAAGTTCTACAACATCTAAACCATACAAAATGTTAAATTAAATCCCATTGACCCACCAAGAAGTATTGCCAATCCAAACACTACATGTTCACCACCAAGAAACATGTGCCCATTCAAAACAAAGATAATATGAAACAACCCATGACACTTCACATTGCCTACACCAATTCAAGTTATTTTTTAATTTTTGTTCACTCTTTCAACCTCTTGCATCTAATACCATTCTTGTTATTTGTAGCATCAAATTGTATTTTTCTTCCTCTATTACTAATTTGCCTGATCTATACAACAAGCCTTTACTTTACAATGGCAAGAGGAAAATTGCCACCAATTTTCACACCAAACACATTGGAATCAATGATTAAATATACACTAATATCAAACATACTAGATAGAATATGCGAAATGACAATAAAACCTTGGGAATATTTAAGAGATGACATTGAGTTACTCCCCCTCTAGCATTTGCTAGAAATTAGAACATGGGGAACAAAATGGAAAGGAACAATTGACAAAATAGATGAATGGGCAGATGCAAAAATAAACAAAAAAAGTCTTGCATTACTAAAACAAATTATAAACATTTTGAAAGAGGATATGGAAGACTACCATTGGGCGATCTTTACACATGCCATGCATTTTTTTTAAACGCACAAGTTTGAAAAAGCCAATTCCAAAACATTTTTTCATAAATTTATTCAACAATTTGTCAATAGAGGATTTAGTAACCCTTGGGAACCTGCTTTTAATAAAATCCTCGAAACCTGAAAACAACTCTATGTAACTCCATGCAAGTGAGCCCGGTTGCCACAGGGTTTAAAGAACAAAGTCTTAAAATAACCAATGAATCGTCATATGATAGCGCCAGCCCCGAAACTACAAGATGTGTATGATAGTAAAACTAACAATGGATCAACAACTGAAGGAGAAAAATAATAACATTATTTATAATAAATTGTGGAACAATAAAATGTTGAAATGAATAGTTAAAGTTGAACAGTTAAATTGTTTATTAAAAAAATCAAATGTTAATGTTGAGACAATGAGTCCTAAAGAATATGACAAACAACCACTAAAAACACTCATGAGGACCACTAGATTTGGATATGTTCCTAATGGTAGAAATAAGAAATTTCGAAACTGTAAATGTAAATATGTAAATAGTCATTGAATAATGGGGATCTCCTAATCACTTGCAGGATTATAAAATGTATGGGATGGTGATGAAAATATTTATTACAAAGTTTTTGAACAACCAACCAAAAAAAAAAAAAAGGGTATGGAGGATGTTCACATGGAAATTGACACACCCCCAAGTTCCTTATTAAACCCAAAAAGGGTCCAACTATGTTAAAGAGCAGAAGTAGTTGGAACTTGGTGCCGCTCCTAGCTTCCAGCACTAAAGGGGGTGAGAGGGGCATGCTAAAAGCTCCGGGATTAGACTAGGAAGAGGGACAACTTATTTAGTTACTCGGTCCTGCATCAAAACTAACCATAAGTTGATTAGTTCACATTTGGGATTATTCTTGGTGTTGGGACAAGCCACGGGCAACACAGATTCACTTGACTCACCACGGCCCAGACTCCGGGGAAGCTACCACCTTCCCCCATATAGTATTATCTGCGTTGCTCTGCGACACTCGCATCCAAATGGCTTTTAGTCCCAGGACTCCCAAAGAGGAGTCCCGAAACTATCTTAGTTTAGACTCTCGTGACTTTGGGAGCTCATAACTCCTAACTCATACCTCTAATTTGGATGAGGTCTAAAAAAA
>Ga0116230_10008065_pt1 | contig 10411 bp, 11 predicted proteins | sample S1TSphfallax_3_FD_88678 | JGI IMG/M metagenome (GOLD analysis project Ga0116230, IMG submission 88678) | Host-associated microbial communities from peat moss isolated from Minnesota, USA - S1T2_Fd - Sphagnum fallax MG | ecosystem: Host-associated > Plants > Peat moss > Unclassified | place...
AGGCGTAGCTTGCCAGAAGTGAGACGCTACCCGCGACGAATCGACGCCTGGTTGTTGCGCGAATGTCGGACTTCATTGAGCGCAATCGTAACTCATGCTTCGTTGACTTTGACGCGGCGCTTGGTTGACTATCCAGACGGGGCTCGAGGGGATCAATCATGCCGATCGACCGCAGAACAGTGATCATCGGGGCTGCGTCGTTCGCCGCCTTCAACGCGGCGGAGAGTGCGCCGGCCGGGACAGGGGACGCCCAGGGCAAGTCACCGACTGAACGGGTGTTGGGTATCGGCGGACTATTCTTCCGCAGCCGCGACCCCAAGACATTGGCGCAGTGGTATCAAGACCATCTTGGTATCGATCCGGTACCCACGGATTATGGGCATTCGGCGTGGCAACAAGCCGCGGGGCCCACTGCATTCGCGCCGTTTCCCATGGAGACGCATTATCTGGGACCGCCGCAGCAGACGTGGATGGTGAACTTCCGCGTGCGAAGTCTGGACGCCATGGTCGCGCAGCTGCGCAAGTCCGACATCGAGGTCAAGGTGGATCCAGAAAAATATCCCAACGGGCGCTTCGCCAGACTGAAGGATCCGGAGGGTAATCCGATCGAGCTATGGGAACCGCAACCGCCTTCGTCTTGAGCGGCGGCGGGCCGCTGGCCGTGGCATGGGAGTGCGGCTTGGTGGCCGGGCTGGCGCGGGGTGGCCTTGCGCCCGGGTCAGTGGATTTCATTCTCGGAACGTCGGCGGGGGCGATCGTTGGCGCGCAGTTGGCCGCGGGTTGCGATCCGGAGGCGATGGCGAGAGCGATTATGGCGGAGAGTGATGGCGTACTCCCGCGGGGTGCGATGACGGCGTATTCCAGCGCGGCGGCCCTGAAACTGCCGGAGCTGTTCGCGTCGGCTCTCGACGGTGAGGCGGGGCGCGTCGAAGTCGGAGCGTATGCGCTGTCGGCTGCGACGACGGAGGCTGGGACGATGGAGTCAGAGGCCGCGTATGTCGAGCGCATGGCCGTGACGATCGGCATCGCTGATTGGCCGGAGCGTGACATCGGTCTGGTGGCAGTGGATGTGGCGGATGGCAAGACCGTTATCTTGCGGCGGGATTGCGGCGCCACGATTGCGGCGGCGGTTGCCGCCAGCTGTTCTCTACCGGGACTGTCGCCCCCGGTGTCGATTGGCGGGCGGCGCTATATGGATGGTGGGATGCGCTCCACCGTGAATGCGGATCTGGCATGTGGTTTCGACTCGATTCTCGTGCTGTGCTTTCACCCGCCGGGACCACTGGGTGAGCGGATAGCTGCCCGGGTGGCGGCGCAGTCGGAGGTGCTGGTCGCGTCGGGCGCCCGCGCGCATGTCATTACTCCCGATGCGTCGAGCCTCGCGGCGATCGGACCGCGCACCCTGGATGTGATGCGCCGCCCGGGGGTGGCGCGTGCCGGATTGGCGCAGGGCGCGGCCGCGGCCGCGGCGGGATTCGGTATGGTGGCGGGGTTCGTTCGGTAAGCGCTGAGTACCGCCGCGTGACATCAGAAGCGTCGCATCAGAAGCGGCGCATCAGCCAGGCGATGAGCGATACCACGCCACTGACGACCAACATGGTGGTAATCGGAAAGAAGAACTTAAACCCGGGCCGATCCACCACGATATCGCCCGGCAGCCGGAATAGGCCGGCCTTCTTGAGCCACGGCCAGAGCAACCCTGCAATGATGCAGAATGTCCCGAGGGTAATGAGCAACCGATTCATGATGGGGTGACGTGCTTCGAGGGGATGCTGTGCGATTATATCCCGATCGTGGGATGGACATTCACAGGGACCCCCGTTGTTAAAGACGCTTGCCATCTCGAACTACCGGTCGCTGCGGGATTTTGTCATGCCTTTGGGACCGCTCACTCTGATTACGGGGTCGAACGGCAGCGGCAAATCCAACGTGTATCGGGCGTTGCGGTTGCTCGCGGATACGGCTCGCGGCGGAGTCATCGCATCGCTTGCGCGGGAAGGGGGGATCGATTCGACCTTGTGGGCCGGCCCGGAGTCGCTCTCGTCAGCGGTGAAGCGCGGCGAGCGAAAGGTGGAAGGCACTGTGCGCAGGGAACCGGTCGCGCTGCGCCTCGGGTTTCAGTCGGATGAGTTCAGTTACGCGATAGATCTTGGTCTGCCGGTGCCGCATGAGTCGGCTTTCCATCGCGACCCGGTGATAAAAACAGAGTACACCTGGCACGGTATGTCGCTGCGACCTTCTTCGGTGTTGGTGGAGCGGCGCGGCGCGCTGGTACGAGTCCGCCGGGAGAACGGCGAATGGGATGTCGTCTCCAGCCAGTTGCAGCCGTTCGAGTCGATGATGGAGATCATCGTGGACCCGCAGCGCGCCGCGGAAGTGGTGGCATTGCGGGACCAGATTCGAACTTGGCGGTTCTATGACCATTTTAGGACCGACGCGGAGGCGCCGGCCCGCCAACTGCAGATTGGCACCTATACGCCGGTACTTGCGCACGATGGCCGGGATCTGGCGGCAGCGATTCAGACCATCAAGGAGATCGGTGATGCAGCCGCACTTGCCGATGCGGTGAACGACGGCTTTCCGGGATCTGAACTCGAGATTGGCGCGGCGGATGGGCGCATGTGGGTCAACTGGCATCAGGAGGGGATGCTCCGGCCGTTTTCGGCGGCGGAGCTATCCGAAGGGACACTCAGGTATTTGTTGTGGGCTGCGGCGCTGCTGACGCCGCGCCCGCCGCACCTGATGATCTTGAACGAACCGGAAGCGAGTTTGCATCCGGACTTACTGCCGGCACTCGCTCGACTTATCGGAGTCGCGGCCCTGCGTACGCAGATTTGGGTGGTTTCTCATGCCTCGCGGTTGATCGCGGCATTGGAGCAAAACCCGGACTGTGCCTCGGTACGGTTGGAGAAGGAGTCCGGCGAGACGCTGATCGTCGGCCAGGGGAAGTTGGATCGGCCCGCGTGGAAGTGGCCAACGCGGTAGGGTCATACCCAGGGGTTATAGGTGCCGAAGTCCCAGACATTGCCTTCGGGGTCGCGGGCGGTGTAGGAGCGGCCCGGATAGCCGACGTTGTCATGCAGCGGCGTGACGATGTCAGCGCCCGATGCGACGGCGCGTGCGTAATGCGCTTCGATGTCGTCCACGACGGCGCAGACGCACATCGTGATACCGCCAGCCTCGGCGGGAGTCCGCCAACGGTAGCGCTCGCTGGCCTCGCCCGCGATCGCGGAACCGAGCATCACCATATTATCGCCGAGGTTGAGCTGGGCGTGAAGGACGGTGGCCGGATTGGAGCTGTCGGTGTACATGGCATGACGTTCGAAGCCGAACGCCTCGCAGAGGAACGTGATGGCCGACGGCGCGTCGGCGTAGCGCAGGCACGGGATCAGGAGGGGAAGGCTCGGCAAGATGTATTTCTCCTCGTCTAATGGTGCGCTTCTAATGGTCGTTGAACTGCCGCAGCATGTTGGATTGGATTTCGTCTCTGGAGAGCGAGGGGCCTAATCCGGTGTTGTGATAATAAAGTGCCTTCAAGAAGGCCAAATCGCCGGCGGTTATCGCCGTCGGTGCTTCGCGTGTGCCGCAGGTCGATGACATTAGATCCAGGATGCTGGGCAGGGGGTCGCAGTGGTCCGGCGTTTGCACCACCGACAACGTCAGCATCGACAGGTAGTCCGCGATCGTACCGATGGTATAGCCGGCGACTTTCGTCGTGTCGACGATCAGGATCACGATGCCGATGCCACTGCCGCTGCCACTACCGCCGCTCACACGGGATCCCAAATGGTTGCTGCTGACGTAGTTTTGCGTGATCTGTGGCCAGACGGGCAGTACATTGAGGTGTACCAAGCCGACGTCTGAATTCAATACGATGGAGCCCCCGCTCGTTGTCATGTACCAGCCCTGAATCGCGTGGTCACTTCTGAATTTTATGAGATTCCTCATCCCGCCCGAATACCGGTTCCGAAAGTAGACGGTCGCCCATTTGAATACGCCATCCATGCTGGCTTCGGGATTGGTCGTGAAAATGAGCTGCACGTTGGTCTTGCATTTCGGATCCGACTCGACGGGGGCACCCACGTAGGTGGCCAGCGCGCGAAGTCGCGCGGTCACAAAGGCATCGTATCCCGGGGTGAGCCCGGCGGTCAGCGGACAGATGCTTTGCAGCCCCCCTCGCCACCGCGCGAGGTTACCCTCCGTACCGGTATTGAAATAATGTACGGTGGCGTGATGCACCACGAATTGCGACAAGCCATCGCCGGCCAATTCTTGGGCGGTGGGCGGGCTGGCGGCGGTCACCGTGACATCGGGAGTTTGGGGGTCGGCGCGGGCCGTCGAAAGACAGGCCATCGTCATCAGGAGGACGGCGAGCAGGCTCCGTCGGATTGGCAGCCCGCGATCAAATGAGTAGGTCATTGATGTCTTGCCTGTGTCATGACGGTGTGGATGAAAGGCTCTTTGGCTGCAGTGTAGGCGATTCGGTCACGCGGGTAGCGCTGTGCGAGCTGTTGCTTCAGCGCGGCGTATTGCTGCCTGAGCAAGGGATCGGCCCGCAACGCGTCGCGAAATGCAATCTGGCGTAGCCAGAAATGTGATCCCACCTCGCATACCGACAAGTGATGCGTGCGACCGCTCTCCGGTCCTTTGGAAAAGAACACGCGACCCGACACCGTATCGGCCGGGTGGTGTTCATAGCCCAAGTGCTCGAGGTCCGTCATGAAGCCGGGCTGCAAATCCAGGCTCGCGACACCCACCATGATGTCGATGATGGGCTTTGCATCGAGGCCGGGGACCGCCGTGCTGCCGACGTGTTCGATGGCAGTCAGGCGATTGCCAAGGCATCTTTTGAGGTCGGTTTCGGCCGCCGTGTAGCAGTCCAGCCATCGGGGGTCATGGGACGCGAGGCGGACGTGGCTCCGAGGTACGCCTAGGATGATTTCATTCATCGCCGAGCCTCCCGTGGTGGGGCATGTGCGGTTGAACGATACTACATTGGCATAGAATCGTGCCATGAGCATTCGTGATCGCACCACCGCATTTTGCAGCCGCTTCGGTCTTCGCGTGCCGATTCTGCTGGCTCCCATGGCGGGCGTCGGCGCGCCTGCGCTGTCCATCGCGGTAGCCAATGCGGGTGGCTTGGGTGCGTGTGGCGCGCTCTTGATGACTGCGGGTGACATCGTTGCCTGGGCCAAGGAGGTGCGGGCGGCGAGCACTGGGAGATTTCAAATCAATCTGTGGATTCCCGAGCCCTCTCCGCTGCGTGATGCCGAGCGGGAAAGGCGGGTGCGTGAATTCCTGGCGAACTGGGGACCCGGGGTGGCGGCGGATGCCGGCGATGCGACTCCGCCCGACTTCGCTGCGCAATGCGAGGCACTATTGGCGGCGCACGTGCCGATCGTGTCGTCCGTCATGGGATTGTACCCGCCTGAGTTCGTCGCGCGCCTCAAGTCGCTGGGCATTGCTTGGTTCGCGAACACGTCGACGGTGTCGGAAGCGAAGGCCGCGGAGGCGGCCGGCGCGGACGTGATCGTGGTTCAGGGGATGGAGGCCGGCGGCCACCGCGGCTGTTTTGATGCGGGCCGCGCGGAGCGCGGCATGGTGGGACTCGCGTCCCTGGTGCCGGCGGTGGTCGACGCCGTGCGGCTGCCGGTCGTCGCCACCGGCGGCATTGCCGACGGCCGCGGCGTCGCGGCGGCGCTGGCACTGGGTGCGAGCGCCGTGCAGGTGGGCACGGGATTTCTGCGTGCGCCGGAAGCGGGGATTCACCGCGCGTGGGCGGCGGCACTGGCGGAGGCTAATCCGGAGGACACGGTGGTCAGCCGAGTGTTCAGCGGCCGTGCCGGCCGAAGTTTGGCGACCGATTACGTGCGCGCCGCGATGGCCGACGACGCGCCGCCACCCGCGCCGTATCCGGTACAGCGCGGCCTCACCGCCGCAATGCGCGCCGCTGCGGCGAAAGCCGGCGATGTGAATCGCATGCAAGCGTGGGCGGGACAATCGGCGAAACTAGCCAGGGCTGAACCAGCCCGGATGATCGTGCAGCGCGTGTGGGATGAAGCACTCGTGATCCTGCGATACTGACACTCGCTCGACGTGGCCGCGCAGACGGTATCACCGAACCATCTCCCGTGATCGGCGCGTTCTGTGCTCTGTAAGTTTCGGCAGCGCCCCTGACGAACGTCGAAATCTCCACTGAGCAAGCCGGTTTCGTCAGCAGGTATGTCCTGCCCCAGTGTCTGCAATGTGAGAGCTAGCGTTAACGCAGCCGCAATCCATGGTGGTGATGCCATGAGTCTATTCAATGGCATCGGACCTTACATTACCGCAAGCCGTGCGTGACTGCTTCCTGGCAGGCATTCCAATGTGCTCTAATGCTGCGGTCGATTAGAATTAATAAGGGATCAAAAGGCTTGACCGAAATGGACTTAAGTCCCAGGCGTGCGGCGCCGTTCACTGCCATGGCTGTTCTCGCGTTGAGCGGCCTGGTGGTGGGCTGTAGCTCGGGCGGATCGGGTGGTGCTTCTCCCTCTCCGGTTGGCAGTGCTCCGCAGGCGGTCACGAAGGTGACCTTGGTGTTGTCCGGCGACGCCAACGATCAGCTCACGACATTCAGTGCGGGCTTGCAGGGCATCACGCTGACCAACAGTGGTGGCAAATCGGTCACTCTCCTCTCCCAATCCGTCGGCACCGAGTTCGTGCACCTGAACGGTCTGGTGGAGCCGGTGATTACGGGGACAGTGCCGCAGGATACTTATACTGCGGCGACGGTGAGCGTGGGTGATGCGGGATTCACCTGCGAGACCCTGAACTCAGGAGGGGGGGTGCAGGACGGTACCTTTGTTGACAACTATGTGCCCGTGTCGTCGGTCAGCGTGAGCCTGCCGGAACCTCTCGTGGTCACGGGCGATACGCTCGGATTGACGCTGCGGATGCTGGTGCAGAAGTCGGCCAGCTTATCGGGCTGCGCGGCCGGTGCGACCTATGCGATCACGCCGACCTTCAATCTGACGTCCTTCGACATCGCCGCTGCGCCGGCGGGCTCGGCGAGCACTACGGTGTCGTCACTCGAGGGTGAGGTGACCGCGGTCGATGGCACGTCGGGCAGTGTGGTGCTGCAGCGGCCTGCGTATGACGGGGGGACGGCCTCGACGAGTCTCACCGTGAGCGTCGATGGCGGCACGGCACTGCAAGGCATCGAGGGTTTCGCCGCATTGGCGGTCGGGATGTTCGTCAACGTCGATGGAGCGATCCAGGTGGATGGTTCGGTCCATGCGACCCGCGTTACGGTCGCCGATCCGACCGCGGTCGATGTGCGCAGTGGGCCGATTTTGTCGGTGTTTACCGGGGCACCGCCGGTCGTCTGGATCAAACCGATTCAGGGTCAAGGTAAAGACTCATTGGCGACCACCGAACCCTATGATTTCAGTGCCACGTCATTCGCGATCTCGGGCGCACTGTCGAACGTGCGGCAGCTGCCATTCGCGGCGTCATTCAACGCGGCGAACATGGTCCCCGGCCAAAACGTGTATCTGTCGTCTCCGGCGTTCGTTACGTGCTGCGGTCAACCGTATTTCGCCCCCGCGACGACGATCACGCTGATGCCGCAGACGATTGACGGTACTATTTTTGGCATCAGCACCAGTGGCGGCTTCACGGTTTATTCGGTGGAGCTTACCTCGAATGATCTGTTCGTCAGCCTCGAATATCAAGCCGGGCAGGCGGCGCTGTTGACGCAGTCCAATCAGGTGCAGGTGTACGTGGACGGCAGCACGCGGATGCAGAACTCCGAGCCGCCCGTGGTCGGCGGGACGTTGCGGTTCTATGGACTGGTGTTCAATGACCACGGTGTGCTGCGCATGGATTGCGCGCAGATCAACGACGGGATTGCCGTAGTTCAGTGAGGTATCCTCTCGTCACCTTGGCTTGGGTCGTGTGCCTTGGCACGAGCGTGGCCTTCGCGAATGCCGCGCAAGGCAGTGTTTCGCGATCGATCGGTGAACTCAACGTCACGGCAAAGCTTCATCTCGGCAAGACGGCGGACTGGGTCGCCATCGCGCCGGACGCGGTGTGGGTGGGCAGCACGGGCCCCTTCGCGGTACACCGGATCGACCCGAAGACGAACCGCCGGGTCGCGACCGTGAAGCTGCCCGGCGAGCCGTGCGCAGGATTGGCGATCGGCTTTGGGAGTCTGTGGGTGCCGCTCTGCGGCCGATCGCAGACGTTGGCACAGGTGGATCTCGAATCGAATCAATTGCTGAACGTCTTCAAGGTCGGTGCCGCGGCCGCTGAAGGCGGAGTGACGACGAGTGCGGACAGCGTTTGGCTGGTCGTCGACAAAGGCGGTTCGCTAGTACGAATCGACCCGGCCACCGGGGCGGTGCGTCAGACGGTGCGGGTGCCTCCGGGGTCGTACAATCCGTTCTACAGCGAGGGCCAGGTGTGGGTGACTCGCGCCGCTGGCGCAGAGATCACGGCGGTGGATGCCGTGACGGGCGTGGTGTCGGCGACCGCGCAAACCGGGCCGGGCCCGCGATTCTTGACCGCGGGCGCTGGAGCGGTTTGGACGCTCAATCAAGGCGACGGCTCGCTGACGCGCGTCGACGTCGCCACCAAGAAGACCACTAAGACGATTGCCCTGGGTACACCCGGGCATGGCGGTGATATCAGTTTTGGCGGCGGCATGGTCTGGACGACGATGTGGAAGACGCCGCTGTCGGTCGTCGACGGCGCTTCGGCGACGCTGCTCTGTCAGTGGAAGGGCCCCGGCGGGGATTCACTGGGGATCGGCGATGGCGCGATCTGGTTGACTGACTACAAGGCGGGCACCGTTTCCAAACTTTCGCTGGATGATGCGTTGACGCGCTGCCGGGGTACTTAAGGCTGGGCGAGTGAGCGTTACCACGTGAGCGAGGCCATCATATGGGCGTAGGTATCGATGGGTTGGCCATGGTCGCAACCGCTTGTGCGGTAATTTCCATTAATGGATCTTTCCAGTTTTTGACCCGATACCTGGAGTTGTTGAAGCGTCTCACTTAAATACGGCCGCGAGCTGCGAGTTAGTCATACCAGTAGCAATTTTCCCGTCCATATAACGCATGCTGATCTGGTGGTGAGGTTCGTCGTAAGAATCAATGCAGTCGATAACTGTCATCCGAATGCATGCGTGCGTATTGATTCCTGCGATAACGATTTTTTTGCATTCGATCCCTTCAAGTGTTCCCTCAAGGTTCGTTCCAAAAAAGCCGCTATAGCGCTGCTTATATTTTGGCCGCCGATCTTCCAATGAAGAACACAGAAATTTTCTCAGAACGACGATGCCAACCCGGCCGTCTGTGCCGACTTCACTGGGCGCTGCTCCAAGGCCGCCAGTCGTTCCAAAAACATTTGTTGCATGTCGGCCATCGCTTTGGCCTGCGCGGCGGCCTGCGTCATCAACTGCGCTGACTGCTCCCGCAATTCCTTGATCTCGGCATCCTTGGCCTGCATCTGGCTCGCCATTTGATTGTTGAGTTCTTGGATGGCCGCGAGGCTCACGCCGGCGATGTCGACCTCGCTGATGTGCGTGTCATCGGAACCGTTCAGCCCAAATGCCGCGTGAAAGTCCTGTGCCATCGGGCCGACATGACGTTTTTCCGGCGCGTTCGTGTAGTGCCATGAGGATATCGGCAATTGACCTAAGCGCGCGAGAACGTCCTTGCCGTCGATCGGCTGAATATCGGACTTAAGATTTCGGTCGCTGGTGTATAAGGTGGTGCCGACTATCAATTCACCAGTAACCTCTACATCTCCAGCGAAATTACCGGCTAATCCCGTCTTGCTGGCTCCGTACACGCCAATACCACCGCCTGAATCTAAACCGATGATCCCGGAGCCGTTCGTAGAGCTGCCATAGACCCCGACCCCATATTCCGCTGTAGCTATTGCGTTGATAGCGATATGCGGCGATACCGCTTGGATGGCGGCATTATTGTTGACATTACCTTCGGCGTAAATAGCGCTAGTCCCGGTAGCCGACACGGCGTACACCGCGTAATTGGAGTTGCTGGACGCGACGACGCCGTACCCAGCGTCGGCGTAGCCGCCGACACCGCTGCCATTGGAACTCGATTTTCCGTAGACGCCCCAGCCGTTAGAGCCGTTGAAGCCCGAAACGGCGGCAGTCTGTGTCGTCGACGTCGAGTTCGCGGGAACGTAGCCATACACGCCCGTGGTGCTGCCATCGCCTTCGACCCCAATACCATACTTCGTCGATGCCAAACTCTGGCCGTACACGGCGGGGTAATTGCTGTTCTTGTTGGTTTTTGTCCCATACACCGCCGGTCCTTGGCCGTTGGTGGTGGCAAATACACCGGCCTGCAGGCTGTTCGCGTTGTTGACCTGGAAGTTGCCGCCCGGGCCCGCGGTGCCC
>Ga0116230_10008067_pt1 | contig 10410 bp, 10 predicted proteins | sample S1TSphfallax_3_FD_88678 | JGI IMG/M metagenome (GOLD analysis project Ga0116230, IMG submission 88678) | Host-associated microbial communities from peat moss isolated from Minnesota, USA - S1T2_Fd - Sphagnum fallax MG | ecosystem: Host-associated > Plants > Peat moss > Unclassified | place...
AATCTTGATACGTCTCCGGAATATTACGGCCAAGTGATCACCACCCGCCTCTATCAGGACCGGCTGGATACGCTGGCGAACGTCCGTGACGCGGGCATCAATGTCTGCTGCGGCGGCATCGTCGGCATGGGCGAGGGGGCCGAGGACCGCGCCGGGCTGATCGCGACGCTGGCCAGCCTGCCGGTGCCGCCGGAGAGCGTGCCGATCAACGCGCTGGTGGCGGTGGAGGGCACGCCGCTCGCCAAGTCCGCGCCGATCGACCCGATCGACTTCGTCCGCGTGATCGCGGCGGCCAGGATTACGATGCCGAAGAGCTATGTCCGGTTGTCCGCCGGGCGCGAGGCGATGACCGACGAAGCGCAGGCGCTATGCTTCCTCGCCGGCGCCAACTCGATTTTCTATGGCGAGACATTGCTCACCACCGGCAACGCCTCGGTCAGCCATGATGACGCGCTGTTTGCCAAGCTCGGGATGCGCCCCGCGTCTTGAGCTGGCTGGAAGACGGCTGGCGGCATGTCTGGCTGCCCTACGCGCAGATGGCGACGGCGCCGCCGCCGCTGCCGGCCATGCGCACCGAAGGTGCGAAAATTTACCTGGCCGGCGGGCGCGTGCTGATTGACGGCATCGCCTCCTGGTGGACCGCCTGCCACGGCTATAATCATCCGCATATCCGCGACGCCGTGGCCGCACAGCTCAACGCGATGCCGCACGTCATGTTCGGCGGGCTGGGGCATGAGCCAGCCTATCGTCTGGCGACGCGTCTGGCGGCGCTGCTGCCGGACCCGCTGAACCGGGTGTTTTTCACCGATTCCGGCTCGGTCGCCGTGGAAGTGGCAATCAAAATCGCCGTGCAGGCGCGCCTCAACCGCGGCCAACGCAAGCGGACCAAAATCCTGGCTTTTCGCGGCGGCTATCACGGCGACACTTTGGGCACGATGGCGATCTGCGACCCAGAAGAAGGCATGCACAGCCTGTTTTCCGGCCTGCTGCCCGAGCACCCGGTGATATCCTTGCCGCGCGATGCGGCAAGCGTCGCCGCGTTCGATTTGTTCCTGGAAGAACACGCCGCCACGCTTGCCGCGATCATCGTTGAACCGCTGGTGCAAGGCGCCGGCGGCATGGTGTTTCATGATGCATCCGTACTGCGGCATCTGCGCCGCGCCGCCGACCATTACGGGCTGACGCTGATCTTCGACGAGATTTTCACCGGCTTCGGCCGCACGGGAACCATGTTCGCCTTCGAGCAGGCCGGCGTGGTGCCGGACATCATCACGCTGTCGAAGGCGTTGACCGGCGGCACCTCGCCGCTTGCCGTCACCATCGCCACGGATGAATTGTTTGCCGCGTTTCTCTCGGACTCACCGGACACAGCGCTGATGCACGGCCCCACCTTCATGGCCAACCCGCTCGGCTGCGCCGCCGCCAACGCCTCGCTCGATCTGTTCGAGACCGAGCCGCGTCTGGCGCAAGCCGCGGCGATCTCCGCGCAATTGAAAGAAGAACTGGAACCCTGCCGGAGTCTGCCCGGCGTGGTGGACGTGCGGGTGCAAGGCGCGATCGGCGTGGTCGAACTGGCGCGCATCGAAAACCCGGCGGGCCTGCGCATGGCGCTGGTGGAACAAGGCGTCTGGATCCGCCCATTCCGCAACATCATCTACCTGACCCCGGCGCTGACGATCGCGCCGGATGAGCTTTCGACCCTCACCGGGGCGATCCGGCGGGTATTGTCGGCACGCGAAAATGTTTGGTCTACTCGAACTCGTTTTTCTTGATTAGGCCTTCCGTAGCAAAAACAACCCCTGCTCGCCGAACACATTCGCGAGTGACGGAGACCGCCGCCACGGCGCCCTTGCGCCTTCGTCATCCGCCGCCAGCCATTCCTCCACCTTATAGCCGTCCGTCGCGCACAGCGCGAAAAAGTCGCGGATCGTGCAGGGGTGGATGTTCGGCGTCTCGAACCACATGCGGTGCCAGGTTTTCGTCATCGGCATCCGGCCGGTCAGCAAGAGTTGCAGCCGCAACCGCCAATGTCCGAAATTGGGAAAACTGACAATCGCGTGCGTGCCGATTCGCAGCATCTGCCGCAGCACCTCGCGCGGCTTCTCCACCGCCTGCAACGTGCGGGACAGCACCACATAGTCGAACGCGCCGTCAGGATAGGTGGCAAGGTCGGTATCCGCATCCCCTTGCATCACCGGCAGGCCGTGCGTGACCGCCTGTGTCACCGCCGCCATGTCCAGCTCCAGCCCCCGCGCGTCGCATTTCTGCTGCCGGAACAAATAATCGATCAAGGTGCCATCCGAACAGCCAATATCCAGCACCCGCGAGCCAGGCGCGATCATGCCGGCGATCAGCGCCAGATCGACGCGCATATTTTTCCGCCCGCTCACGCCAACCCCGCATGTTCCGCGCAGCCGGCGATGAATCCACTCAAAACGCGGAACAAATCCGGCTCGTCCAGCAGAAACGCGTCATGCCCCTTGTCGGAAATGATTTCCACGAAACTGACATTCGCCGCCACCTGATTCAGCGCCCGCGCGATCGCGCGTGACTGCGCGGTCGGGAACAGCCAGTCGGAGGAAAACGACACCAGCAGAAACCGCGTGCGCGTGCCGGCAAACGCCTTCGCGAGCTGGCCGTCATGATCAGCCGCGATGTCGAACAAATCCATCGCGCGCGTGATGGTCAGATACGAATTCGCATCGAAACGCCGCACGAAGCTCGATCCCTGATAGTTCAGATAGCTTTCAACCTCGAAACGGTCTCCCAGCGAGGACAATTCCGCCGCGTCCTGGATTTTTCGCCCGAATTTGCGGGTCAGCGCCGCCTCCGAAACATAGGTGATATGCGCGGTCATGCGCGCGACCGCCAGGCCGCGCTCCGGCTTCACGCCTTCGGACCAGTAGCGCCCGCCATGGAAACACGGATCGGCGGCAATCGCCTGCCGGCCGATTTCATGGAACGCGATATTTTGCGCGGAATGATAGGCCGCGGCCGCGATCGGCACGGCGGCAAACACGGCGTTCGGATACATCGCCGCCCAGGCCAGCACCTGCATGCCCCCCATCGATCCGCCGATCACCGCGAACAGTTTGTCGATGCCAAGATGATCGACCAGGCGCTTCTGGGCGCGCACCATGTCGTTGATGGTGACGGTCGGGAACTCCGTCCCCCAGGGCTGGTCGGGCCGGTCGTCATGCGGGCTGCGCGGGCCGGTGCTGCCCATGCAGCCCCCCAGCACATTGGCGCAGATCACGAAAAACCGACCGGTATCGACCGGCTTGCCCGGCCCCACCAGCCGGTCCCACCAGCCGGGTTTGCCGGTCACCGGATTCTCCTCCGCCACGTACTGGTCACCGGTCAGCGCGTGGCAGATCAGCACCGCATTGCTCCGCGCGTCGTTCAGCCGGCCATAGGTCCGGTACGCCACCGTCAATGTTCGCAGCCGTCTGCCGCAATCCAGCGCCAGGCCGTCGTCAAAGATGACGGCCTGGTGCTCCGTTTCCGGGAAAATGCCGCTCTGGTCCATCGCGCAGCGGGATATGCGCCGGCCTCCGGGCCTTCGCAACCCGGGCGATTCAACGGACGCCGGTGCTTGGCGAGCCGCGGCGCAGGCTGTATCAGTTCGCGCGATGGACGATCTGACCGCCCCGGCCGCCGCATTGCCCGTGACGCTGGCCGCTTTGCGGGCGCGGATTGACGCCATTGATGACGAAATCCATGACCTGTTGATGCGCCGCGCCACGGTGATCGAAAGCGTCGCGCGGGATGGCGGCAAATCCGGCGCCAAAATCCGGCCCGGCCGGGAGGCGGCCATGCTGCGCCGGCTGCTGGCCCGCCACGCCGGCTCCTTGCCGCCGCAGGCGATCATGCGGATCTGGCGCGAGCTGTTCGCCGCCGCCCTGATCATCGAAGGCGGGCAGACCCTGGCGGTATGCGATGGGGAGGGGGGCAATGACCGCGTGGCACTGGCGCGCGAGCATTTTGGACCGCTGACGCCGCTCCGCCGCCATGCCAATCCGGCGCAGACGCTGGCCGACATCGCGCGGGAGACCGCGCAGGTGGCGGTGCTGCCGCCGCCCGGTGATGATGATGACGTGGCGGGCGGCTGGTGGACGCAGCTCGCCACCACCGGCCCGCACCGCTTCTCGGTGATCGGCAAAATCCCGTTCTGGACCCGGCGGCCGGAAGGCTCGCCGGCGGGGGAAGCCTACGTGGTCGCGGCGATGCGGCCGGATCATTCCGGCAATGATCGCGGCCTGATCTCCCTGCTGCTGAGCGCCGATACCTCGCGCGCGAAGGTCACCAGCCTGGTGGGCGCCGCCGGCTTTGCGCCGGGCGGGATGTGGATCAAACGCGCCCCCGCGGATGAAGGCATCCGCGCGCTGATCGAGGTGGAAGGCCTGGTGGAAGATGACGACCCGCGGCTGGCGGCAATCGCCGGGTTGGACGCGCCGCCGGCGGTGCTGGGCGGCTTCGCCATGCCGCTAGGGGATCTGGCTTGAACGCATCCCCGCGTCCGCGCGCCGAAGTGTTTTCGGTGGCGTCCTATGTCGGCGGGGAATCCAAGCTGCCCGGCGTCAACCGGGTGATCAAACTCTCCTCCAACGAAGGCGCGTTCGGCCCGCCGCCGGGTGCCATAGCGGCGATCAATGCAATGGCGCCGGAGATGCACCGCTACCCGGATGGCGGCATGGTTTTGCTCCGCCAGGCGATCGGGGAAAAATTCGGGTTGAATCCGGACCAAATCGTCTGCGGTAACGGCTCGGATGAGATTTTGTCCCTGCTGATCCAGGCCTATGGCGGGCCGGGCACAGAGCTGATCATGACCGCGCATGGCTTTTCGATCTACGAAATTGCCGGCAAGCTGGCCGGCTGCACCGTGAAAAAGGCGCCGGAGCGGAACCTGACCGCGGATGTGGACGCGATCTGCGCGCTGGTCTCGCCCGCGACGCGGCTGGTGTTCATCGCCAACCCGAACAATCCCACCGGCACGCTTTTGCCGCACGCGGAGATGGCCCGGCTCCGGCGCGCGCTGCCGCCGGACGTGCTGCTGGTGATTGATGCCGCCTATTCCGAATATGTGGACCGGCCGGATTATGATGCCGGCGCCAGGCTGGTGGATGCCGGCGACAACACGGTAATGACCCGCACCTTCTCAAAAATTTTCGGCCTGGGCGGTGCGCGCCTCGGCTGGGGCTACGCGCCGCCGGCGATCGTGGACGTGTTGAACCGGCTGCGGCCGCCGTTCAACGTCAGCGCCACCGTCGCCGCCGCCGGCATCGCCGCCTTGGCCGAGCCTGGCTGGGTGGAAACATCCCGTGCCCATAACAGCACCGCGCGGGAGACCATGGCGGCGCGGCTCCGTGAGGCAGGGTTCAAGGTTCATCCATCGGAGGCAAATTTCTTGCTGCTTGATTTGTCCTCGCCGGAACGCGCCAACGCGGCCGACGCCTATCTGCGGCGCCGCGGCATCATCGTGCGCAACGTTGCCTCGTACGGCCTGCCATCCTGCCTGCGCGTGACCATCGGCACCGGCGCGGAATGCGATCTCGTCACCCAGGCATTGCTGGATTTTTGCCATGACTGACCCGCTGTTCCAGCGGCTGACGCTGATCGGCATCGGGCTGATCGGCAGTTCCATCGCGCGCGGCGCGCGGCATGTTGGTGGTATCGCGGAGACAATCGTCATTTGCGATACCGGGCCGGTGCTGGAGCGCGCCGCGGCGCTCGATCTGGGCGATGTGTATGAGAGCGACGCGGCGGCCGCCGTCACCGGCGCGGATGGCGTGATTTTATGCGCGCCGGTCGGCAGTTTTGCCGCCATCATGGAACGGATCGCGCCGGCGCTGGCACCCGGCGCGGTGCTGTCCGATGTCGGCTCGACCAAGCAATCCGTGCTGCGCGACGTCGGGCCGTTCGTCCCGGCCGGCGTGCATTTCGTGCCAGCCCATCCGATCGCCGGCACGGAATTTTCCGGGCCAGAGGCGGGGCTGGCCGATCTGTTTACCGGCCGCTGGTGCCTGCTCACGCCGCCGCCGGGCACCGACGAGGCGGCCGTGACAAGAATCAAGGCGTTATGGCAGATTTTGGGCGCCCAAACCGCGCGGATGGACGCACCGCATCATGACCGCGTGCTCGCCATCGTCAGCCATTTGCCGCATCTGATCGCCTTCACCATCTGCGGCACCGCGGATGACCTCGCCGACGAAACGCGCCAGGAAGTGCTGCAATTCGCCGCCTCCGGCTTCCGCGATTTTACCCGCATCGCCGCCTCCGACCCGGTGATGTGGCGTGACGTCTTCGTGAATAATAAAGACGCGCTGTTGGAAATGTTCTCACGCTTCTCGGAGGACGCGCAGGCGATGGCCCGCGCGGTCCGCTGGGGCGATACCAACTACATCGAAGACAAGATCGTGCGCAGCCGCAAAATCAGGCAGAGCCTGATCGATCTGAAGCAAGCATAGCGCCTATAGCTTAACCTCGCCCCGCTTCGTGCCTTCCCAATATTCGATCCGCTGCGCGGTGACCTTGATCAGCACGATGTCGGGACTGTCGATTCCGTCATCGAACCATTTATCCAGTTCTGGCGTCCAATGTTCGCGAAACGCGGATTTGTCGTGGATCAGTTCGGCCTCGCCTTCGACGAAGATGTAGAATTTATTGCGGCCAGTAAAGCTGAGCGCGACTTTCCGGTTGCGTTCGATCTCGTCGACGGTATCGGCGTCCTCATAGGTAAAATAGTAGCTGACGCCGTCATATTCGACATCGCCGTTATTGCTCATCGGGCGGCCGGCGATATTGCCGTTTTCTGTATGGGTTGACAGAAAGGCGATGTCGATGCCCCGCATGTGCGCGGCAAGTTCGGCCAGGCTTTTGTCGCTCATTTGATGTCCCCAAAAAGTTGTGGCATCGGATTTGGGAGACGATTCGGCGCGTGCAAGGCGCAATCAGGATTTCGCAATCTCCGATGATTGATCACTGATCACCGGCAACTGTTCGCAGCCGGCCAGAAACAGGTCCACCGCGCGGCGGATGCGCCGTTCCAGGATCACCCGGCTCGGTCTGGCGCGGAAGCCCAGCAACGTGCCGACATGGAATTCCCCGAGCGCCATGCCGATCAGCATGGCCGACATTTCGCGCGGCTCGCCCAGCGCGATGCCGTGATGGTGCGCGACGCGGGTGAGGCAGACTTCCAGATGCGAACGGGCTTTCATCAGCCGGTTGCGATGATAGGCGCGGCCGAGATCCGGGCTGTGGGTATATTCCGCCATGATCAGGCGGACGATGGCGATGCTCTCCGGGGAGAGGATGAAACGCGCCAGGCAGAACAGATTCTGCACCAGAATTTCATTAATGGTCCAGCCCGGCTGCTCCTGCGGCTCGGCCATCAAAGCGTGGTGGTGCGTGAGCAGCGCCATGAACAATTCCGCCTTGGAGGTGATCAGCTGGTAGACGGTTTTTTTTGACATGCCGGCGGCCTTGGCCACGTCGCTCATCGTCGCGGTATGATAACCTTTCGCGAGAAAAATGTCCTCGGCCGCGGCAATCAGCTGCGAGATTTTTGCGGCCTCCGGCGCTTCCGGTCTCGATGCCCGCGCCGTTCGTGGTTTTGCCTGGACCATCGAAGCCAGTGTATATGCAGAGCCAGGAAACTTACAAGTTTCCATCGGAAAAAATTTTGGCATACCCGTTGCGCTTGACGAAGCCTGAAAATAGCGTTAGCTGGCGGTCATGAAACCAACGGGTTTCCTGCCTGCCCTGCTCGCCGTGCTCGGACCCGTCCTGCTTGCCGCCTGCGCGGTAGGGCCGGATTATCACCCGCCCGCGCCGCCGAGTCTGGCCTCGCTGACGCCATCGCCGCTGCCCACTTCGTCAAGCGCCGGTGGGATGACGCAGAATTTCGTTTCGGCGCAGGACATTTCCGGCGACTGGTGGACATTGTTTCACAGCCCGGAACTGAACAACCTGATTGACGCGGCGCTGGCCAGTAACCCGACATTGACCGCCGCGCAAAACACATTGCTGGAAGCAGAAGAAAACCTCCGCGCCGAACAAGGCGCGTTTGCCCCCAGCGTCTCCGGCAGCTTCCAGGGCGAACGCGAACGGATTTCCGCGGCGGAGCTTGCGAGCGCGGGACAGACCGGCGCCGCCAGCAGCGGCAACATCTCCATCCCGCCTTTCACGCTGTACAATGCCACGCTCAGCCTGTCCTACGCGCCGGATGTGTTCGGCGGCGTGCGCCGGCAGGTGGAGAGCCTCGCCGCCCAAAGCGACTATCAGCGTTACGAGCTCGAAGCGTCGTATCTCGCGCTGACCGCGAACATCGTGACCGCGGCGGTGACGGAAGCCTCCTTGAACGCGCAGATCGCCGCGACACGGCAGATAATCGCGATCGAGCAGCGGCAGCTCACCATTCTGAACACGCAGTTCAACCTCGGCGGCGTGCCGATGGCCAATGTGCTGAGCGAGCAGGCGACTCTGGCCAGCGCGCAGGCGACTCTGCCCCCGTTGGAATCCTCGCTCGCGCAGGAACGTAACCAGTTGGCGGATTACACCGGCGCCCTGCCGCCAGATTTCAACGCGGCCGATTTCACCCTGGCATCGCTGACCTTGCCGCAAGACGTGCCGGTGAGCCTGCCTTCCGCCATCATCGCGCAGCGGCCGGATATTGCCGCCGCCGCCGCGCAATTGCATGAGGCGACGGCGAATGTCGGCGTCGCCACCGCCAACATGCTGCCGGAGATCACGTTGAGCGCGGATGTCGGCCATGACGCGCTGACCACCGCGACTCTGTTCACGCCGCAGACGCTCGCCTGGGATTTGATCGGCCAGATCACCCAGCCGATTTTTGAGGGCGGCGCGCTATCCGCCAAGCGCCAGGCGTCCATCGATGCCCTGCGCGCCGCCGCGGCGCAGTACCAGTCCACCGTGCTCGGCGCCTTCCAGAACGTGGCTGACGCGCTGCAGGTTCTGCAATTCGACGCGGCGACGCTGAACGCGGCGGATGCGGCGACGGCGGCGGCGGCGAAGAGCCTGGCGGTGACGCAAGACCAGGTGTCGCTCGGCGGCCAGCCGTTTACCGCCGAACTGACCGCGCAGACCACCTATCAGAACGCGGTGATCAACCAGGCCAAGGCGCGCGCGGCACGGCTGGCCGATACCGCCGCCTTATTCCAGGCGCTGGGCGGCGGCTGGTGGCACCGCCAGGACGTGACGCGACAATGCTGCGGATTAATTCCATGACCGGAAAGTGTTTGACATGATCAGGCGACTCATTGTGATGCTGGTGATCGTCGGCATCGTGTTCTTTCTGATTTTCGGGTTCGGCACGTTCCGCGGCATCATGATCGGAAAATTCCTCGCGACCTTGTCGGACCAGACGCAGACGGTCGCCACCATCACGGCGCAGGACAGCCAGTGGCAGCCCACGGTCACCGCGGTCGGCGGCGTGGTCGCCATCAACGGCGCCAATCTGTCGTCGGAGGTTTCCGGCATCGTCGACCGGATCGCCTTCGAATCCGGTGAGACCGTGCCGGCGGGCAAGCTGCTGCTGAGCCTGCGCGCCAATAACGACCCGGCGGTCCTGGCGCAGTTGCAGGCGGCCGCGCAGCTGGATGTGGTGACATATCGGCGCGACCTCAAGCAGTTGCAGGCGGATGCGGTGAGCCAGGCCACGGTTGATACCGACCGCGCGACCCTGGCGCAGGCGGAGGCTCAGGTGCAGGCGCAGCAGGCGTTGATCGCGGAGAAGCAGGTCCGCGCCCCGTTCGCCGGGACGCTCGGCATTCGGCAGGTCGATCTCGGCCAGTATTTGTCCGCCGGCACCGAAATCGTCACGCTGCAACAGCTGAACCCGCTCTACGTGGACTTCTATCTGCCGCAACAGGCGCTCGCCGAAATCAGCGTCGGGCAGGCAGTGAATGTTGGCATCGATGCCTATCCGGGCGAAAATTTTCCGGGCCGGATTTCGGCGATCAACGCGGCGGTGGACACCAGTACCCGCACCGTGCAGGTGCGCGCGACCATCGGCAATGACGCGCTGAAGCTGCGGCCGGGCATGTTCGCGACCGTCAGCATCGGCATCGGCGCACCACAAAATTTGGTGACGGTGCCGCAGACCGCGATCAGCTACAATCCATACGGCGACACGGTGTATCTTGTGCATGATGACGATGCCAATGGCGCGCATAAGCTGACCGCGGTCCAGCAATTCGTGCAGGTGGGGGATACCCGTGGCGACCAGATCGCGATTCTGAAAGGCGTGAACGCCGGCGATCAGGTGGTAACCGCCGGACAGTTGAAGCTGAAGAACGGCACGCCGGTCGCGATCAATAACAGCATCGAGCTGCCCAACAGCCCGAACCCGAACCCGCCGAACGAATAGGCCGGCAGATGAGAAATTTTACC
>Ga0116230_10008068_pt1 | contig 10408 bp, 8 predicted proteins | sample S1TSphfallax_3_FD_88678 | JGI IMG/M metagenome (GOLD analysis project Ga0116230, IMG submission 88678) | Host-associated microbial communities from peat moss isolated from Minnesota, USA - S1T2_Fd - Sphagnum fallax MG | ecosystem: Host-associated > Plants > Peat moss > Unclassified | place: USA...
GCAAGTATGCTAAAAGAGCAGCTAAAGAACAAGATGCAGCTAACAAATTTTCAAAGCGTGCTGAGAAAGTGGAAACAAAAGCTGCTAAAAAATCAGTTAGAGAATCCTATTAGAAATTTGCAAACCTGCAAATAAAGCCAGATGGTTTAAATACTACCTGGCTTTATTATGCATTGAGATATATTAGTTTCCTAAACCGGATTGAGCTACTTTTGAATCTATCGATTTAGCTTCTTTCGAATGCTCTTTGATTGTAGGTAAGGTCTTCTCAGCCCAAGACTTTAGGTTGCCTGTGCCAGTGGTAGATTCTTTGGTTAAAGCTTCAACCGCTTTTTTGTGTGCAGACACCATTTCTGTCATGTATTTTGAATCAAAAGCTTCACCGCTTAGTGTTTTTAGTGACTCTTCTTTTTGCTTCTGCTCGACAGTTATGTGCGATGGCAGTTCCACACCGTCTTTCTGCGCTGCTTCTCTCAGTTCTTCATTAGCCGACGAATGATCTAACACCATGTGTTTGCCAAAATCTTTTACCTGCTCAGTGCTAGCACGCTCTTCAGCAATTTTTCCTAATTTCACTTCAAGCATTCCGTCTCTGGCTATATCACGAACAAGATTGGCTTCTTCTTCCGAAACTTTAGCTTGCACTGGAATACTTAGAGCTGAAGGCATAAATACAAAGGCGGATGCCGTTGCCAATTGAATCAACCGTTTCGATTTCATAACATTTTCTCCCACAATAATTGAACTGACGTTTTTTACATAGGGGATAATATGGAGATTCACTTTCTTATTTTATAACTTATGTGCCCAACTAATGTCTAGCTCATAACTCTATTTAAAGGACAATTACATCTTTCACAGGGCTTGCAATTCAAGAGGAAAGATGTATTCGTCTAGAAAGCATAGGCATGTTATTGCTAGAAATTGGGTACGTTTCTAAGTTTCTCTTTGTTGCATGGTAAAAATAATTAGCTCATTAATGAGCTAATTAGGAAAACGGCAAATAATATATGCAGCTAATCGGTACTAAATATGGTGCAAAGTTTCTGCATTTTTGCATTATCTTTTTGCGGCTTTTATAATGAATCATACAAAACTGGTGCGGCTGCTTTTGGTAGTGTCCGAAATTGCCTACAGCAGAGATTTATATCGATTGACTGAAAGCACATTACACATTTTTAAAGCGCTAATCTGCTGCAGGAGGTCTATATTGTTTAGACACTAAGGAGATTCCCCATGCTCTTACGCCGACCTTTGTGGCTGTTATTGTTTCTGGTGCTTACTGTGGGCTCAGCAAATGGCAAAGAAAAAGATGTTATTTGGAAAGTACCAGTCTTTTATGTCACTGATCGCAATCCTACAGTTAACGTATCTCAAGGCGCTGAGATTCTCGGATATCAGGCTAAAAAGCCTGTGTATGGTCCTAAGCGATTGCTGGAACAAGACACTATCTCTGGATTACATTCAGGTGTTGTTGAAATCACAGTGCCGATTAAAGCAGGCGCTAAGCTTACAGAGTGGCAAAAGACAGGGCTTCCATTGACAACGTGCGCTGCCCTTGAACTACCAAAGGTGCAACAGTTCGCAGGAGATTCAGCGCTAGATCTCAATAAAAAATTTGATAAACAGCTTTCTGAGGCGTTAGCAATGTGTTCGCGCAAAGAAGTTTTTGTTTTTGTGCATGGTTTTAACAATTCCTTTAACGTAGCAGCTCTTAATGCGGCCAAATTGTCTTACTACTCAGGCTGTCCTGTTATTTTGTATAGCTGGCCATCAGCTGAAAAAGTTTATCGCTACTCGCTTGATGAATGTAATAACGAGTGGAGTCAAGAACATTTTAATCAGTTCATTGAACATATGATAGGTTTTAAAAAATCGCAAAATTTGAAATGCAATCTTGTCTGTCACAGTATGGGCAACAGATTATTTATTCGCGGGATGCAATTGTATGCGGGCTCTGCGCTATTCACCGATATTTATATGGTCAATCCTGATTTTGATGCTCAAACTTTCGTTCACTATCTGGTGCGCTGTTTACCTAAAAATGGTCTTGCACAAGGAGTACGAGGACAATTTCTTATTTCGCGCAAAGACAAAGCTTTGTCTATTTCAGAAGGAATTTTTGGCGGATATACTCGGTTAGGACAAGGGGCAGATTTTACTTTGGGTGCTCTGATGAGTCCAGATCTTTTTGCTAAAGTATGGGGTCAAAGTGGCAATATTATCAACCAATATACCAGCGCGGTTAGTGACCCCGGCGCTGCTGGTGTTACTGGCAGTTCGGCTACTGATCCTAAGACCAGCGTGGATATTGTCAGCGATAAAGATTCAGCAGCTAAGCAAGCAGAAGCGAAGCGTATTGCCTCAATAGCGAGTGCTTTGCGTGTAGTTGATGTAACTTGCTTTGACTACAGTATGATTGGGCACAAAGTTCCGCATGAATACATTGCCTGGAACCATTATGCAAACACTCCTCCCTCAGGATATAAAATTGTCGAAGATACGAGTGAGGCCATGAACCGTGTTGCAAAAATGTTTGCGCGTGCTTGCGGCCAGAAAATAACAAAGCCAGTAGGTAAGTATTTGATTGTTATGCCGATTGATGACTGCAAACAAGCAAAAAACAAAACTGCTGATAAGAGCCCAGTTTCGGTTGCCAAATAGTTGGTTATGTCTGTAATTTTAAATGTATAAGAAACGCCTGCTTAGTGAACAAAGAGCGGGCTATGTCTGAGATTGTATATGTGTAAGAAACGCTTTCGCAGCGGAGCTTAGATGTCCTTGTTTGAGCCAGAGTATTCCATAATTGATGCATAGCTGTTTGCCATCGAGCGGCACCAGCGACAGATCCGGATGTTTGGATACTGCCATTCTTGATAGTAAAGAACCGACATTTCCTGCAGCTACAATTCCAAGTAGTGATAGCAGATCATCGGCTTCGATCAAAACATTAGCCGAGATATTGTTCTCAAAAAAGAACGTATCAATAATTCTGCGCACCGCCAAACGCCTGCTGCCTAAAGCTAGAGGAATATTGCTTATGTGTGCCTGAGTTTCATTGTAGATATTCATTCCTTAGCAAAGCATGGACGTTTTCGAGAAGTATAGACAATGTTTAAACTTAAAGTATAGATGTGGCCATTGGCAAATTACATATTTTCTTTCATCTCTTCTGCTGTTGCCGGTGGCGACAGATCAGAAGGAGTAGCTTGGGAAGGTTGATTCGCTGACATGTTGTCTTGACTGGAACTGATTGGAATGTCACTTTGATCAATCGGTTTAATATTAATAGGTGAGAGAACAGAATCTTTTGACATATTCTCGTCTATTCCGCTTTCTTCATCCGTAGAGGTTTCTTTATCAGCAATTTCGAGATCCCTAGCAGCAGAGGATGAAGCCCGGCGCTCTTGCGCCAGCATTGGCATTGGCTTAACTACAAGCGGTTTAGGATGAGCGAGTTCAGGCTGATATGGTGCATCGGGGCTGGACATACTTATTGTGTCCAGATTGATATCGTCGTGTGCAACAAGTGTAATTGAGGTGGTTAGATTACCCACGGAAGCATTTACGACTTCACCGATGTTGCCTAAATCTTGCTGCATCATTTTTGCACAAATAATATTGCCATTTTGAGCAATTATGCGAGTGGGACCAGTTGCGGGCTCGTTTTCGTCTTTACCGATACAAGTTATATAGCCCAAATCGCGCAACGCTGTAGTTAAACGGCTACCTAATGTAGGATGTGAACTAGCATTTATAATGCAGACTGTAGTATTCCGTCTGCTTACAGGTGTTTCTTTGTCTGGATAAGCCAATTGTTGAGCTATGACTTTGCCATTTGTATTTGCAATCCAATCCCCATTTGCGGCGAAGTCGCCGGGCAGCATAACAAATTTTATATTTTCATGAGGAACAGAATGGACAAAATTCAATGTCTCAAATATATCCAGGTTAGACATATCGGTTTGAATATTATTTTGAGCAATTTCTACCAGTTTAGGGAAATGCAGCCATGAGAGAGGATCGAGTGTTTTCCTAACTACAGCCTGTAAAAATATTTGCTGTCTTTGAATGCGTCCAATGTCACCGAGTCCGTCATGCCTAAATCTGACAAAACCCATTGCCTGATTACCGTTGATAGTATGAAGCCCCGGTTCAAGATCAATTTTAAGCTTAGCGGTCCAATCCATATAATTCATCTTCTTAGGTACGTTAACCGTGATTCCGCCAAGTTCATTGACCAAATCTACAAGCGCATGAACATTCATGACCATATAATTGTCTATGTTCACGTCTAGCAGAGAGGATACGGTTTCTTTTGCCAACTCTGGCCCGCCCAGAACATTAGCGGAGTTAATTTTTCGAATGCCGTATTTACCTACATATGCTTCTGTGTCACGCGGAATGTGCAGTAGCGAAACTGTATTGTAGTCAGGATTTAGAAATGCCAGAATCATCGTGTCAGAATTGCCACGATAAGATAAAGAATCTGACACATGGCTGTGATCATGCTCGTAAACAACGTCGGTTCCCATAAAAAGAATTACTTTAGGTTGCTTGATGCTACCTAAAGGGATGGAAGTCTCTGGTTTGGGAGGGGAGTCCACAGCAAGCGATCTAACTGCAGGCTGGTTTACAGCCGAGGCGGCGGATAAATTATTAAATTGCGACGGATATATAAAAGTAAGCCAGCCTAGGCCTAGCAGCATCAATACGATTACAGACCAGAGAATTGTTTTTAAGCGGAAATCTGAAACGTTCCGCTGGTTTTGCGTCATAGCAGTAATCTCTATTTTGGGGCCTATGTGTCTTGTTTTGTCTATTTATTTAATTAACATATATGTTCCACGCCAGACAAGTTGCCATGTTAAATGCAAGCAAAGGCTTCCTAAGAGATATGTTATTTGTTTGGATTGGGGACGGACGAGGTACTGCAATTTGCGAATCAATTATGGTATTGCTTATGGTGCTAAGATTTGATGTTCGTTTTTGATATGGTTGCGGAAAGCCTGAGCAGCTGGACTTAACTGACAATTTTTATTCCAGAGTATTCCATAACTGACGCTGAGTTGTTTGCCGGCAATAGGCACAAGACAAAGTCCGGAACACTTGCCCACAGTCACGCGAGCTAAAAGCGAAGCAACACTGCCAGCGCTTATAATCTTGAGTAATCCTGGTAAATCATCTGTTTCTAATAGAACATTTGGCAAAAAGCGATTTTCAAAAAAGAACGAATCAATCATTCTACGACCGGCCAAACGCCTGCTTCCGTAAGACTTACACTTCTTCCTATACGATGGAATAATGGCAAACCAAGCTCTTCCTCTAACTGTAGAATATGAGTAGAAAGAGTGGGTTGTGATATGTACAAAGATTCGGCTGCATTTGTGAAATGCAGCAATTCAGCAGCGCGAACAAAATACCTAATTTGTCTTAATTCCATATTCAATACATTCGTCTCTTCACGCCTAAAGCCTGCCAACCAATGGCTTCTGTTTACGATTACGCCTGCAACTGCGTACTTAAACATTAGAGCCCCTAGGCATTTGTTGCTTTTCTATGACTGCACTGTATATCAGACTGCTTTGACTGTCCAATATCGAGATCTAATGCAATCGATTATTTACAGCTATCGTCTATTAGTTTTTGGCGGCATTTTTAGATGCTGCTAATCTACTGGCTTGTAAATTGATTTATTATCGGACCAAGCAGCTATGTGATCACTTCAAGCTTTAAGTAAAGAGTTGAACATCAAATCAATAAACACTTCTAGGGGTTCAGTACTTTTTACAGTCTTCGCCAATAATACGGCACCAACCCAGCCAGAATAGAATAATTCTGCCAGAGCTGTTGCTGAATATTCTCTCTTTATTTCACCGCTATTTTGTCCTTCGGTTATGCAATCAGCAAACATTGCTTGCCATTTACCGATGATTCTAGAAAGTTCAAGGCGAAGCACTTCGCTTTGATCAGCCATCTCTTGGCTTAGATTACCGATAAGGCAGCCTTTCCTGCATTCTTGTTTTGATAATTTTGCTTGTCCTGCTTCGCAGAAACTTTTTAGTCTAGCTAATGGTGTTTGGTTGGTATTGTGTAGAGTCTCATGCAAGTCTTTAGTTGCCGTTTGATCGTAATGACGAACAACATCTACGGCATAACTTTCTTTGCTGTCAAAGTAATGATAAAAGGAGCCTTTCGGTATATCTAAGGCTTTTAAAATTTCTTGGATACCGGTGTTTGTATATCCTTTTTCCAGCATAATGTTCATGCCAGCTTCCAGAAGTGCGGTGCGACTATCGTGTTTTAAAGGAGCTTTAGTAGTCATAAATATTGCCTCTAGTTTTATTGGCTAATGGAAACCAGTGTGCCTTCAGCCAAAGAGCCGGATGGATTAACAAGAACCGTGTCTTTGTCGGACAATCCTTCTACTATTTCGATTTGTTTGCCGAGATCTTGTCCCAATTTTACTGAACGATAATGTACATTCTTGCCCTCTGTTACGGTGACTACTTGCGGACCATCAGCGCTTACGATCAAAGAATTGTCAGGAACCAAAAACGTTGATTTGGGTCTTGCGATAGAGAAATTCACATCTGCATACATGCCAGGGGCTAGAGCCAGATCTTGATTTGGTATATGTATTTCTGTTCTCAATGTGCGGGCTGTGTAGTCTAGAGCAAAAGATGTTCTGGCAACTTTACCAACAAATGTTTTGCCTGGAAATTCTTTAAGAGTGACATCTACGTTTTGTCCTACAGAAATACCGCGGGCAGCATACTGCGGTACATCGACATATACTTTAGCTGTATCGATGCGTGCCAATCTAAACATAGGGGTTTTCGAATTTTCACTGCCGGATGTAATCAAAGTACCCTGGTCTATATTTCGTTCGGTGATTATGCCCGTGAATGGACTGACTACGTTTTGGAAACCTCTTTCCGTGGTGGAGCGGTCGGAATGTGCCGTTGCTGCTGCAACATTAGCCTCAGCCGATTTGATATTTGCTTCTTCAGCTTTCAATGTAGCTTTGGCAGAAATGACGGCCGAATTGGCTGCCGTAACAGCGTCTTCAGCCGCTTGTTTTGTGGCTGCGCTTGTTTTGTAGATCGTTTCTTTCTCGTCGGCATCTTGTACTGAAACAGCACCTTGGTGACTGAGAATTGTCCATCTTTGCGAAGTAGACTTAGCAAATGCTTCGTTAGTTTGATGTTCAATCAGAGATGCTTTTGCTTGCGATAGCTGAGCAATTGCTCTATCCAATTCGCTTTGAGCGCGAGTGTAATTAGCCCGACTTTGAGCGACACCAGCAATAGCAGTTAAACGCATAGCTTGAGACTCTTTTTCGCTGTCTTCTATTTCTGGTGTTTGCATTTTTGCTAAAAGTTGCCCGGCGCTAACGTGATCACCGATATCAACATAAAAATGTTCAACATAACCATTGGAGCGAGCATAAATTGGTGTTTGGACAATACCTTCAATCGTGCCCGGCAAACTGATTCTTTGTTGTGGTGGTGCCGATATAACCGGTGTCACAGAGACACATGGAACCTGATTTTCGATTTTTTGATGAACCTGATTCAGTTCAGAAGCTTGCATCAGACGAGGTATTATTCCAAACGGTAATAAAAGTGACATGGCAAAACCCGAGACGGCTATGAGTTTTGCGAAGCCTTCTCTGGTACGTGGAACTGGGGCTATTAACCGCGTTCTGTTTTGCCCTATTTCTTGTATGCCTGTATCTAACATTTTGGCTCCCTTTCCAGTCCGACAATAATAGAATAGACCGGTCGGTCTAGTTTGTCAACCCTCAAGTAAAGTTCCGGACTGGCTTACGATTCCAGGCTTAGCTTTTTGTGGCGCCGGGTTATTTCAAAGGCCACGGGCACAAAGAAAAGTGTAAAAAATGTTGCCATAGATAGCCCACCAATTACTGCTCGCCCAAGCGGGGCATTCTGTTCGCCACCTTCGCCCCAACCTAAAGACATGGGTATCATACCGACGATCATGGCTAAGGCGGTCATAATTACCGAGCGCAGTCGTGTTTTGCCTGCTTCTAGTGCTGCTGCGTGTGCCTCTAGCCCTTCCGCTAGACATTCATTAGCAAATGTTACTATCAATATACTATTAGCCGTAGCAACGCCAATACTCATAATTGCGCCCATCATTGATGGCACGTTGAACGTAGTCATGGTCAAAAAAAGCATCCATATTATGCCGGCTATTGCTCCTGGTAGAGCAGTAATAATGATGAGCGGATCTGTCCAACTCTGGAAATTAATTACCATCAAAAAATATACAAACATAATAGCGCCGACAAAACCAATGCCAAGTTTAAAAAAGGCAGTGTCCATATTTTCAACAAGACCTTGTACAAATATACTATTTCCTGGCTTCATTTTCGGAGCGTATTCATCAACTATTTTTTGTACGTCTTCGGCTACACCACCAAGATCACGAGACTGAACATTGGCGTAAATGTCATAGACAGGCTGAATGTTGTGATGGTTAATTACACCAAAACCGGTGGTTCTATCTATGGTGGCTATATTGCCTAAAAATTCCGCTCCTTTGGTCAGTCCTGTAGTTGATAGAGGTGTTTTAAGGATCGACTCAGTAGAGTTGATTTTATATTGAGGTGTTTGTACTGCCAAAAAGTATTGGATGCCACTTTTGGGGTCAACCCAGTAGTTGGGAGTAACTTGTGTATTGGAACTCAGTGAAACCAATACATCATTAGCTACATCACGTTGCGTTAAGCCAAAACGAGCAGCACGAGCCCTATCAACAGTAAGGTTTAATTGCGGAGAATCTACTTCTTGGTGTAAGTGTACATCAACAGCTCCTTTTATCTTTTTTAATTTGGCAATAATGTCGCGAGCAATTTGTAAATTTTCTACTTTGTTATAGCCGGCAACACGAATATCAATAGGTGTTGGTAAACCAAAACTCAATATTTGATTGACTATATCAGCTGGCTGAAAATAAAAAGTCAAGTTGGGGAATTTGCTATTCAGTGCGTCTCGCACTTGTTTTATGTATTCGGGAGTAGAGTGGGTGCGTTTATGTTTTAGAGACACGAGTATCTCGCCATCGGCTGTACCAATGGTAGCGCTATCACCAAAAGCTAAATTGAAAGTCTCTGCTGCTACCCCTATATTATCGATCATCAATTCAATTTCGCTGGAAGGGATTGTTTTTCGTATTTCTGTCTCGACATCAGCGAATATTTGTTCTGTTTTATCAAGGCGAGTACCACTGGGTCCTACAACGTGCAGTCTAAATTGTCCAGCATCAACCACCGGAAAAAAGTCGCGACCGACAAATGGCATCAAACAAAATCCGGATATAAAAATAATCGTGGCCAAACCAATAACGGCAAAAGGAACATCAAGAGCCCAACTCAGACCTTTTAGATATATTTTTCTGAACTCTTCAAAGCGGTCATTGAACCAGTCGTGAAATTTGGCAAAAGCGCTTTTTTGAGCATCGCCATCATGTTCCAGTTCGCTTTTAAGCATATATTTAACCATTACCGGTACAAGTGTTCGCGAAAGTATATAGGAAGCAAAAACAGCAAAAACCACAGCCAAAGCAAATGGCACAAATAAAAAACGCGCCGGTCCTTCGAGAAGAACTACTGGTATAAATACAATGCAGATAGCTGAGGTTGCTACAAGTGCGGGTACGGCTATTTGCTGAGCGCCATCGAGAATAGCAGTGCGTAAGTCTTTGCCCATGGCAATATTTCGATGTATGTTTTCAATTTCTACTGTGGCATCGTCTACTAAAATACCAATTGCCAGAGCTAATCCTCCAAGGGTCATGATATTTAGCGACATGCCCAATAACCCTAATAGAATTATGGAAGTTAATATGGAAAGTGGAATAGAAACAAGCACAATTATTGTGCTGCGCCAGCTACCTATAAACAAAATAATCATAATGCCCGTCAAGCAAGCGGCAATTATGCCTTCGTGCACAACATTATCTACAGCTGATCTAACGAAAAGAGATTGGTCAAATAACGGTTCTATTTTCATGCCGGGCGGTGCTGCTGCTTGCAAACCTGGTACTATATTTTTTATTTGGCTGACGATATCTAATGTAGATTGCGCGCCATTTTTAAGTATGGTTACTAGAACCGAGCGTGAGCCTTCAGAGTGCACTATATTTTGTTGCACTGCATAACCATCGCGCACATGAGCAACATCGCGAATGAAAATTACTTTGCCATTAACCATTTTTATTGGTAAATCATTGATTGTTTCCACTAGTGGTGGCGTATTATTCATCAATACTCTGTAGTCGATGTCCCCAATTTTGGCTTTACCGGATGGCAAAGCCAGGTTTTGAGCATTTATAGCGTCATTGACATCACGCGGTGAAAGCCCTTTTGATTGCAAAGCCA